>Ga0307509_10009679_pt1 | contig 11974 bp, 10 predicted proteins | sample 10_EM_MG_FD_202245 | JGI IMG/M metagenome (GOLD analysis project Ga0307509, IMG submission 202245) | Populus trichocarpa ectomycorrhiza microbial communities from riparian zone in the Pacific Northwest, United States - 10_EM | ecosystem: Host-associated > Plants > Roots > Unclassified | place... | reverse complement strand
CTTTTCCGCACTACTGCATGGTCGGCTGAGGGCGCTCTGCCACAAGCATTGAGCCGTTGCTCGAACCTACAAAGTCTTGTCATTGCTCAAGGTAGCGAGACAGTGGACCTTCCATCTTTCCATCCTTCCCTTCAAAGAATTTGCATCCTCCCAACCGTCGATGTCGCGGTATCAGTTCCGCAGCGCGTCTTCGACTACGCTGTCTTGGCCCCTCTCGACCACGTCCTAAAATCCATCGAAAATATGGCGGCTCCTCATCTTGTCGAACTAAGAATCCGCAACATGGGTGCGTACATGCACCTCGTGGATTACTCCACCTGGCTCGGACTCTGGTGGAGGCGATGGAATATTCGCGGAGTCCAATTTCGGGACAAAGCTGGAGGGTCATTTGCAAATGTCCATGACCGTGAGTGTATTTCGTGCTCTCATCGTTCGACTCTTAAACTGATGTTATCACTTTAGCTCGAGAAGCACTTCTTGACTCCATTCGGGGTTGAGGACCAACCATATCTCACCATCTTCAACTTTCATTCATTGTAGCATCATATCCACATTCTTTCTTGACCACGACTCGCTACTCTCCCCGTGCCTTGTTCGCATTACATAGATCTTAATACCCATATAATCTTTGTTGATATACCCACGTTGCTACGTAAATTCCTGCTCGTTACGGTTAAATAATTATCGTTATATATTCTTCCGTCCATTTTCCATCTTGACCCAGATAGAATAATTAACACGGGCCGAGACCAAGAAAGGCAAAGTGCATTTGCTCGTGTAAGAAATAAATAACGAAACTATAATGATGACGATGGAAATGGACAGCGAGGTAGCTATAGCAAGCATATGACCTTCCTATACAAAAACAGCACAGAATATGTATCATAAGATGGGGGGGATGCTCCAAAACATTTTAATAAATTATAGAACGGGAATCGTGAGACGCCCGTTGTCTATGGTTATACAGCGAAGCTCGCGCATGGGCCGAAAACGTCATATCGGACACTTGTCTAGCGGATCAAGAAACTTTGTATGACTGTCAAAGCGCACACAGCGGCACAGATGACAAAACCAAAGTAGTATCCCGATGGGTCGTCTTGGACACTCACAGCCCAAAGCTAGGAGGACAGTTTCAGTGTAAGGAATACATTAGAGAGTTGCGAAACGCACATAACCCCCGATCACCGGTCCCACACACCGGGCGAGACTGACAATACTTTGAGCAATTCCATTTGCATATCCGACGGCGTTTGGCGGGGTCACTGGGCAAGTGCTCAACGCTCCGAAAACAAGTGGTCAAGGTATTTGGGTTGACTCACTATAATTAAGAAGGATAGACATCGCAGTATAACCGAATGTAATACCGCAGTAACGAACAGCACTATAACCTGCGTTATCCCTCGAAGGTATCAATGGAAATAAGAGTTCTTACGTGCTCAGAGAAAGGGCTATAATTCAGCAGCCATATTGAGCATTATCCCCGACGGAAGAAACCGAAAAAACATACCAAACATGAGGAATGGATTTGAATCATCAGGATGGACGTTTGCAAAAGGGTGATATAAAACAACAGTAAGATAGGCGGGGATAAACATGACGGTACCGATCCGGAACATGGCTAGATGTGAGAAGCGGCCCCGAGGGGGTCTAGGGAGGCAAAACCATTAGCTCAACAAAGAAATTCAAAACAAGAAGAGGGCTGACATACCCAATATTACTACACAACGGAACGAAAATATCTCAGCTCGGAAGGACTTCACCCAGGACTAAGAATAATGAACGTACGGATAGAGATAGAATTGATACACAATTTGAGCCAAGCACATCAAAGCAACTGAAAAAGATAAATAAAAAAGGTCAGCATATACTCTTGTTTGAAAGGTGCAAGACCCACTCAATTGTGCAAAATGTCCAGCATTAAGATTCAGTCCTCCGGACTGATAATCTCTAATGCGCTCAGTCTTCAGTGTTCCGGCGGCAGCGAGTAAGGGACGAGGAACACTTACGAAACAAGATACGACATAAAGATTTGATCGTGTGTCGTGGTATGAAGTGCCATAACCCCATACTGGATGATAACGACAATAGGGAGCTGGGACATCAATGATGGCGGCTTCTCCGTCCACGCGAGCGATTCCACGTCCGCTTCGGACATGGGCCGCGACTCGGAGATGGTACCTAGAAGGTCGGCACTTTGCGGCGGACTAAAAGCCCCAATTACAGGAGGAGATGGATGCATGTCGGAGCTCAAGAGTAAATGCTGAGCATCGAGCACAGCCGACGGTGTTTTTACGCCAGGATGTGCAAAAATGGCAGGCACAGAAGTTGATGGTCGTCGTAAGGAAGGGGTAGTGGGTGTAGGAGGAAAGGCAACAGAAGGTCGGTGGGGCATAGGTGAAGCATGCCGCGATTCCAACCCAGAAGGACGAAGAGAGTTCGTTGTGCTTGGACGATGAGTTCGAGATAGACGAGGAATTGGAGGAGCAAGACTTGTCCGCACTTCTTGCTGACTGGCCGCGTTAGGATCTGAACTGGAATCACTCAGAGGTTGAGCAGCCTGTTCTTCGTCTTCCTCCTCTACATCCGAATCTGGTTCGAATGGATCCTCGTTATCCACATTCATCGCAGCGGCGACCCAGAGATCTGCGATATTCGTCACAGCATTCTCGTTCGCCAACAACAGACGATGCGCGAAGTTCAGATCTGACCCCTCAGTTGCTGCATCTCCAGAGCCTCTCCTTCGCCGCGTGGAGCTTCCGAGACTGGTTCTCCTCCCATTTAATGTAGTTGCGTTACTCGTAAGTCTGCTGCGATATGCCCCACTGTACCCATACGCCGACCCATTTGCCCGACTTGTCCTCGAGAACGTCCGTGTCTGGGGTGTTGACATTGGAAGGGTAGATGGGTCAGAGAGCCTATGTGCGTCTGGAACACGTTTCGCGAGATAATCAGAGAACCGCCTCGAAAGTCTTCTCTGGATCCTGGCCAGACCAACGCTAGGGACTTCTTCCTCAAAAACTGGCGTCGGCGGTGTACTGTCTTCCTCGGGGATGGGAGGATGCGACTTGATTTTCTCTGGCAAAAGTCGGATGGCTCCCTGGCGTGGTCCGCCATCAGGTGCGAGGAATAACGAAAGGATCGACCCGATGAGGGTAACTAGTGCAGCAAGCCCACATGGCAGAAGGTAGGGGTAGGTATTGAAGATCGGGATATCTCCAAAAAATTCAGGCCATTTTACAGCGGGCCTTTCAACTATAGAAAGGGTCAGCATAGCGAAAGGAGGCAAAAACTCATCGAACATACAAGACCCTCCAATGATCGCACCAGCTACACCTCCTAGACCCCAACAAAATCTACGCATCTTTAGCAAAACCTCATACAAAATTGGACAATAAAGCGTACCCAAGGATGGCGTAAGCCCTTCCTTCATTGCTGGGGTCCGTGACGAATGCGACGCATCCACGTGCAACACCCACTGCACCTGCGAAAATGCCTTGAAGAAGGCGTATGCATACCGCCTGTTGAAGTGTCGTCGAAGTGCCGAAAATTAGACAAGTTACAGCAGAACCAAGTAATGAAATGGTCAGGACTACGCGGCGACCATGTTTTTCGGCGACCGTGGCCTGAATAATCCGAGTGAGTAGACGCCATCCGGAGGTATACAAGTATAACGTACCCAGAGCAGGGAGGTTACGAATTGGGTAAGGAAGAACGTTGATACTAAGAGTGGGTTTAGTGTAGGTACAGAGGTAAAGGTATTGAATACAAAAATACCGAGAATCCCCGTCCAAAATGCAACTTCCGCTTCGTCTTTGAACTCTCCGAATCCTTTCAAATAATTAATTAATTACTTGATGTTGAAACATCTCATGCACCTTTAACCATGAAAAGAAGAAAAGGCGTCGATACATTCGCAGATAGGAATTCTCCAAGCATAGTCTGCATCTATTATTAGAAGCCATCCGGAGGTTATTTGAAAATTGAAGTACTTACAATCGAAAGGACGATCATTGAAAGCTTTGGCAATGGAGTCATATACGCTTCGCCAGAAGATTGCATCATCGTCGGTATGGGAGCCCTCTCTGTGCTCGATGTCGGTGGGGTGTTCTGAGCGCCATGGTTCGCGAAACTTGGACGACCACGGAGGCTGCTAAACGAAATCCTTCCGAGTATCCGGCGCACAGCTGAGCCAGGGTCCTCTCGCGGTGGTTCTGCGTCTTCCTCGACGTTCAAGGGGGGTCCAAAGGACCTAACATGTGTCGGAGGACCCCTAGGGGTTGTGGCAGCCATTTTTCGGCTGAACTTGAGAGGCGCCCGACTAGATATAGTGAGTGTTCAGAACAACCCCTCTTTTGCTTTGTTGGAACTGAAAGCCACAACCAAACAAAGACTGCGGTTAGTCACTTATCTTTATCCTACAAACCCACTGTAAAGCCACTTCTCTGCGATAAGATGGCATAAAGCGCTCTCAGTCCCTATCACGGCTTTTATGGGACCCATTGGCAGCGCGTTTTGCGCGATTGGCAACTCGACCGCACGAACACTGTCCTCAAAAGTTTCCTGCCAGAAATTTTTTTTCTATCAGCCACGCTCTTCTATTACCTGCCTCTAATTCTCGCTTTCCTTGTTGATACTATGATTCCACTCCTCCTTGGATTCAGAAGTCAAGGCACGATGATTTCAATATGAAGGAAATCAACCTTCTAGTGCGGGCTTTTGACTTATAAGAAACGTGCGGCTATCTAGTCCTTCAAATCCTGTATCGCCACTTCTTCCCTCCCTTTCTCTCTGCCCAACATCCAGACCACTTGATCTCGTAACACAAGATGCTTTCTAGCCTGCTTATGAATAAGAAAGCCGCAACATGTTCTACGGATTCCTGCGATTCCTGCGGCATTTTCTATGAAATACTTTCCTTCGGCCTTCATAGAACTATGTCTATAGTTTCCTTCGGCCATCATGGAATTACGGCTCACTCTGGCTTTTGTGGTAGAGGGGATGGGTGGAGTAGAACGCGCCCGCATCTCAATTGACATTTGGGTCTCTTGTGCTAAGGATAAATTAGCATGGAAAAAACTTGCGCATCTTGAAACAAGAACTTCTCGCGCCATTGGCATTTAGGTGAATCTCAACCCCCAATATACTAGTGCAGAATACCTTGTCCAGTACTTAATAACCGATTCTGATCAGCATCCGAACAAAGACGCGGCCCGGGCTAAGGTCGATCCGACCAATTCGCGATTTGAACTGGACCTCCCAATCATACTTGCGGCTGAATCTTTTGGAGTTAATGGTTGGTGATTGGATATACTCTCATGGATGTCTTCAACACATGGTACATACCCAAACCTGAGCCCAAATGTCCTCGGGGCCCGGTCACGTGCACGGGTTCAGATGAGGAATGGAATCGGACTTGTTCCGATTCCTCGAGTTATGGACACTGGGCATCCCGGTGATCGCAAGAGGAGAATAATTCCCACCATGGGGCTCCTCGATATTGTAATGTTTCGAATTTCCTTTGAGGCACCTACATTTAGCGAGGACAATGACGTTCGGAGCCGGATGTTTCCGGCATGAGCGGCAATCATATTTTTCGAACAACACATCATGGATCGCTCTGTCAAATTTGCTCTCGTCTTTCTTTACTCTTGAACATGGCTTTTCTTCAGTTCTGTCAACCAGTTGCTTTGTGTGGACGTATTGCCCACATCACAACCTCAATGAGGTCCCTCTATTGTTTGGCTATCCGTTCCTATCTGCACAGCGGGCCCGAATGTTCGGAGGCAATTTTTCTTGAAATCGTCATGAAACGCGTACATTACACGGGGGAATTATTCCCATGGTATAATGACGGGATTTCCTCTCTTACTGCTAATGCTCTCAAAATACAGATATTTTTGCGGATGTCGTGAGATGCGCCCAGCCAAGCTGCCCCATGCAAGTGCGCTCCGGTGATCTTTCATGGAGATCTGGTCCAAAAAAATATATTTTTCTCCTTTCCTAAGTGGAAGGGAATCTCCTGTCAAGTCCGGTTAGAAGACTCATTGCACTATTTTGTACATCCGAGTCCATATCTGGGATCTTCTGGGGCCTTATGTCAATTCTCGGCGACTTGAAAAGGAAGATTGAACTTTGGTAGAATCGGCGAGAGGAACCCGGAAAGTTTATGGGATATTCGGAATAGCCGAAAGAGGTTGTGATTTTACCAAATTAGAATCCGACTGATCACATAACCGCCCTCCTATAAAGCGTTCATCTCACCGCGCTCTCCGTCCCCCATCTCTCTCTCCCTCCACCACACTCTCCGGTTCTTCCTACGACTCCACCTATACATCACAGGATGTCGCACTCAACCACGCCAACACAACCGCCTCTCAGCGCCAAGAAGATCGTCATACCCGACCTCGTTTCCCACTGTACATTTAAACTTCGATGCAGCCGACACTGGAAACAAGTCACCACAGAGACCAAGAAATGGCTCTTCAAGGACAACAACCTCCTCGGACAGAAGCGTAGCGCATACCATGGCCTCAAATCTGGACTACTAACATCGATGTGCTATCCCGACGCCGGGTATCCTCAACTCAGAGCGGTTAATGATTTCATGACGTACCTCTTCCACCTCGACAACCTCTCGGACGATATGGACAATAGGGGAACACGCTCCACAGCAGATGAGGTTCTCAACTCGCTCTACCACCCTCATACTTGGCGTTCATCTGCAAGGGTTGGAAAGATGACTCGCGAGTATGTCCCTTTCTTCTTCCTCACCTCATGGTTCACCTTAACTGATGTATCCGCCCTCAAGTTACTATAAGCGGGTCGTTCTCACAGCGTCGCCCGGGGCTCAGCAGCGTTTCATTGAGACGTTTGATTTCTTCTTCCAATGCGTGACCCAACAAGCTTTGGATCGTTCAACTGGCGTAATACCCGACCTCGAATCCTATATCGCCCTCCGTCGAGATACCTCAGGGTGTAAACCGTGCTGGGCATTGATTGAATGTCAGTCATTCAACTAGACTTCGGGTTCCCCAGGTCGCTCACTTTCAATTCTTGATTTTCAGACGCCAATAACCTTGATATTCCTGACGAAGTCATGGAGCACCCAACCATTCGTAATCTAGGAGAAGCTGCAAACGATTTGGTGACTTGGTCGAACGTAAGTAGAGCACACCCGACCTCTATTGAGAATTCTTTTAAACCCCTTTCTTTTTCCCTTTTCCAGGACATCTTTTCCTATAACGTCGAACAATCCAAAGGCGATACGCATAATATGATTCCCGTGGTGATGAATCAAGAAGGTATCGACCTCCAAACCGCCGTGGACTTTGTCGGGAATATGTGTAAGCAATCCATCGACCGCTTCAACGAAGAAAGAAGTCGCCTACCTTCATGGGGTCCGGAAATCGACCGCGAAGTCGCCATATATGTCGACGGACTTGCGAACTGGATTGTCGGCTCTCTACACTGGTCCTTCGAGTCAGAGAGATACTTTGGCAAAAAGGGCCGCCAGGTCAAGGCAACGCGGGTCGTGGAGCTACTGCCCAAAAGGACATCATAAGGATCGTCAACACGACTGTACGTATTTCTTATTCCTTCATTGACTTCCTCTCACCGACCTTTCATAGATGTTCCGGTTTAATTCATGGTTCCGCTTCTCTCATTCGTTCTGGAAAAATATGCTCCAATACGAGCATCTCTTTAAGCGACCCTCGACTAGTCGTCCTACGATTTCCCACTTGCGCTCGACTTCAAACGCCCTTTTCATGTCCAAACGATGCTTTCGCATGCCTCACACCGATGTACCATACTCTTCCGCCCTAGACGCGACTTCTTGGAAAGTCGCAACCCACCGGACAATTATTAATGGACTGACGTCCTTATGATACACTACATTCCTTTTAATACCTTCATTCTCGCTCTCGTACGTGCTTTCATTTTATTATTTTCTCTCCTTGATTTGTATTAATCACTGTCCACTCCTTATTTTATTGCACATCGACCTGTGCTTTATTACTGTACATTGTTGCTATATATCCGCCTACTCTCATTTATTTTGATTATTGTAAATTATTTATATATACGCTTTCATTTCTTGAATATATTTTTGAATTGGTATCCGGAGTATATCCCGGGTATTTGCCCTCCTACTTGAGCCTTCATCGCAAAAGAGATTTATTTATATTCTGTTACGCTCCATTAATATCTGGCTGAACGAAAGGAACTTCAGCATGTGACAAAGGCGAACTCCAACCTAACGCTTGCTTACGGCGCCAGTTTCAACCGACACTCAGCCAAATTTCCAGGGTTCATTTGGCAAGCCAAAATTGGTAATTATTTCCCAATTCTCTTTTGGCGTTAGGTTCCGTCTATAGAACCCGCCGATGTTATTCCGTTTCCTTCTGTGGCTTATCTCGGAAGCAGTGATAGCCCTTTAGTAGGTCTTTGGATCATCAGGTACATCAGCCTCGGGTTTGTTCGTTCCTCGGGAAGGAAGAGGGCAGAAAAAAACCGTATGGTCACAGGCTCTGAGATTCATGCCGGATGCCCGTATGGGCATATTAATTCGCTTGGGATTACACAGAATACCAAACATCGACGGTTAGAAGTGTCCCTGCTGCAATCAAACATCATCTAGTGCCGAACACTTTACTCTTCACCAGGAAATTTTCCCTCGCGCAAGCAGTTGGTGTGCAACTAGTATGCTGCATTGCTGAAGAGACGTTAAAACAACGAAGCGAGAGACCTAGCCGAGCACTTGGCCTATCATAATTTCGTGGGTTGTTCAGGCTTAGAAGGGTCTCTGACGTTCGCGCGAATGACCCCTTCCTGCGAGCACACGGCAATTAGCGTACCAGAGTGGGTAAATATCTATACTCAAGTGTAAGACCCTTTCGGAGGCCGAAAACGAAAATGGGCTTACCCGTCCATGGACAATGCCGCGCCCTGATCCTCCACGAGGACAATCCATCTATAAAGCACAACACTGTCAGCAATTTGACAGAGCAAGAAATCCTACGGAAAGCACTTCGTAGAGTAACCAGTCTCCAGCATCGAAATCATTGCTGAGCGATAGAAAGTGGGCCAGTCAGCGCGTCCGGCTCCAAAAACCATAGCCTGGGTTCTTACTCGTAAAACCATATGGAATGATCAAGGGTGGACTATAGAGGATCGGATTTGAGACCTGGCAAAATTTATTCAACAGCTGGCTTACTGTCATGCTGAGAGCTTCACTTCCTTTGCCACCTTTCTTCAACCCCAGAATACGCGAGGCAGATGAAATGCTGAGCAAATATAGATGTCATCAGCGCAGATAGGTGCAAGGATGGGGAAAATGTACAAATGTAGATCAGATATGTACGCCAAAATGTACTAAATACCTTAGGCATGAACATCCATTGCCGATGGATTCAGAAGAGGAATACCGACCTTTTGGTATGGGGCTTCGTAGTGCGGGATATTTCGCGCCTTCATCCAGTACATGTACCGAACCGTGCCGTCCTTGTTAACATGGTGCGCCTTGGCCATTTTAATCGCAATGGGGCTTCGCTTCCGTTCCTAAAGAAGAGCAGAGAGGTTAAATTTGAAAAAGCATCTGAGACGCGCTATTCAATCAACCTACAACCAATCGCTCTTTGAAGAACTTGACAAGATCTCGGTTTGAATGGGGGTGGTCGATCACTCGCGAGTAGCGGACTTCCTCGTCGTCACAATGCTCTGGCGGAGGCACGTCTGGCATGGGCCATTGGAAGTTTGGCTGCCATATCTCGGGTTTCTGAAAAGAGCAGAGCATGCTAAATATTTTTCTACCTTTTTGCAAGGCTGTGACTGCACACGTCAGATAAGACTTCCCGTCGCGCAGTTGTTCGACGCTGTATTCAATGGGTGTGGAAGCTGAACTGCTCAGTAAGAAATAGCACTACCCATTTTTCATAAGCATTTATGTAGCCTGTGCTTTCATCAAAAAGGACGCACATGCAATGACTACATAGACGGAAACGATTTTTTTTGAGTGGTTTGTTCAGAGCGGAGTATAAGGTTTCCTACATGGAGTGCGAAGCTGGAATCCACGCAGCTCGTCGCAGATACCAAGGCCTGGCTGATGATTTGCCTGTACCAAGGGTCAGCATCACCCAAAAGGGATGCGCAGGATACGACGGACCCTCCGTAAACGCCTCGAGCACGCAGCGGAACCCAGAGAAATTTGGAGCGGAACAGGTTCACCCCGATTTGTTCCACCTCGAGAGAGGTAGAGATCTGTTCGTGTTCAGCTTGATTCGATCCGTCTTCTTTCATGATCAAATAGGCGAGGGAGACAAAGGTGGAGAAGTGGCGTAAAAGGTTGCATTACCCCAGAGTCAGTCATGATATAGTTATTCCGGTATCCGATGTTCGCTCTCCAACCGACGTTCGCTGGTCCCGGTTTCTCATTTTTGGGAGGGGGAAAGGAATAGTTTTTGGTAGTGTTGCCGCCAAGCCCGGACTGCGTACCAACTGTGTACTGAACGTTGGACCTCTAAATCAGGGCAACGTCACCGAGTCGACCCTGGCTAACTCTTACTTGACACCCTGAGTTGCCCATCAAAACAAACACGTGATGCCGTCGCCTGCATGTATGAACGCGTCTTTAGCGTAAAAACATCGCGCTCCTTCTCTTCCTCCCTCCCACTTGTAGGGTACCGAATCAACGCCAGTAATTCATCTTGTGTGCCTCAATATATATATTGAACATCGTACGATGAGGTTTTGCGACTGGGGAATTCAAAAAGCATATGAATTACCCTTTGCCAGTGCGCTTTCAAACTACCGCCCACTTCCATTAGTTTGGAACCCCCAATATCTACCCATGGATATTTCCCGCTTTTTACGCCCTCACGAATTTTTTTGATCCCGAATCACAGCTTCTTAATGAACCTGATCTTCTTCCTCCTGGTCCTTATCCCTCTCGGACTTATCATCAAGAAGCCCTTCCTTCGATACCACAGGCCTTTGGTTCTGGACCATAACATGTCAATCAACCTCCATCATCGATGCAGCAATACTCTCCTGTATATTTTCAAGGATTTACATCGCATACGACTACCCCACAAGTGTCAAGTACTAGGCTACCCGTCTCAGCAGCCTGGACGTCATAATCATACTGCTGGCTTGGTCACCCCTCTATCCCACCTCATATGACTCTGGCAACATGTTTCCACCACCAACGTGAAACTTGGACACGGGGCGCTAATAAGCGCGCGAGACAAACGGCTCCAGCTTCGGTCGCTTCTTCAGCATCGGCCCTAGGCACTATCTCATGTATCTCCTTACCGTGGTGTTGGGGCGTCAACAGAAATCCACTCTCAAGACCACGAGCAAGTTGAAAACCGCAGTCCAAACATTGGTATGTCATTTTATTTTTGAAAGACTGTGATATGTGTTAAAGAACCCCCAGAAATTCTACCCCCGACCGCTGCTCCATCCTCAGGGTCTTCGACACCAGAAATTCCACCACTTAGCCCTGTCCAGGGCCTCCGTCTCGCGATGAAATCTTCGGCAGCGGCAACCAATGTATGGTATTTTATGTGTCCTCTTCAGACAAGACAAGACCTTGCGGAGAAATCCCGAAAATAACCTGTTGAACTTCCCAAAAATCTAGGCCTGAGATAAAACAGGTGAGAAAAGATGAGATGAATGCACGGTCCACTGGACTACGAGTAAGGCGCGCTGCGAGATATCGCAATTGGAGGCCACAAGCTCTGGTATTCTGTTCAGAATTCAAATTTGAGTATTGTTATTTTTTAAAGGAATTGAAACCGTAAACTTACCCAGAGTTGGCCGACAATCTCCATTCTTCGACCACCATCATAAAAGTGTTGAACTCCTTATTGAAAAGAAAACTTTCCAGGTACATTGAATAATGCACAAATGCATCTTAAGAGTGGGGTGTATTCCATTTATTCCTAAGGCCAACAACAGAACATGCCGGACATGG
>Ga0307509_10009678_pt1 | contig 11976 bp, 17 predicted proteins | sample 10_EM_MG_FD_202245 | JGI IMG/M metagenome (GOLD analysis project Ga0307509, IMG submission 202245) | Populus trichocarpa ectomycorrhiza microbial communities from riparian zone in the Pacific Northwest, United States - 10_EM | ecosystem: Host-associated > Plants > Roots > Unclassified | place... | reverse complement strand
AATAAATAAATTAGTCTGCCATTCGTGATCCCAACCCCGTCGTCTTCCTCGAAAATGAGATGTTATACGGTGTTTCGTTCCCTATGTCGCAGGAGGCTATGTCGGATAATTTCCTCCTGCCAATCGGCAAATGCAAGGTCGAGCGGGAAGGAAGCGATGTCACGCTTGTTGCCCACAGCAAGATGGTGACCCACAGTATGGAAGCTGCCGAAGCTCTGGCCAAGGAAGGCATTAAGGCTGAAGTTATCAACCTGCGAAGTATTCGTCCTCTTGACATTGATACCATTATCAAATCAGTTAAGAAGACAAATCGGTGCGTCAACTCTTTTTAGTAAATGATTTCAGCCTAATGACCAAAATAATCAGCCTGGTCATTGTAGAAGGTGGTTTCCCTGCTTTCGGTGTAGGCAGTGAAATTTGTGCGCAGATCGTTGAGAGCGAGGCATTCGATTATCTTGATGCCCCGGTTGAGCGCGTCACTGGTGCTGACGTTCCCACTCCTGTATGTTTGCCATATTGTTTCCATGTATATTGAGACTGACAACATTTTATTGCGGAAATAGTACGCTGCAAATCTTGAGGCGCTGGCATTCCCCGATACACCTCTCATCATCAAGGTTGTAAAACGTGCATTATATCGCACGAACTGATCATATGCCTACACTTTTTGCTCTGATCGAGTCACCCCTTTTTTTTAGACTTTCCTCGTTTGCTACGTCCATAGATTTTGTTTAATAAACCATCTATACCATCTACCCAGCTCTAGTATTGTTTAACATCTTCTATGGCGATAAACCAATAACGCCTTTAGGACTTTTACGGGTTCACGAGGCGGATGCGGACAGCATTTGCATGCGCTTGAAGACCCTCACAATCCGCCAATGTGGCGACCACTGGACCCAGACCACGCAAACCTGCATGGGTGATTGCTTGTGATGTGATGTGCTTTTGAAAAGAGAGAGTATTAACGCCGCTAAACTGCCTTGCATATCCATTGGTTGGGAGTGTGTGATTCGTACCGGAGGCGTAGTCGCCACAGCTAGACGGGAAGGTAAGCATTGGCATTTGTACATTCAATGAGGCTAACCTCTCGGGTGTGTAAGGGCCGACGAAGACGCTACCAGCGTTATCAACCATAGACACCTTTTCACTGGGGTTTTCCAAGTGCAAGATAAGATGCTCAGGGGCATAATCGTTTGAGAAAGCCAGAGCCTCCTCCACACTGGAGACTTTTACAATGATGCTCTTAACGATTGATTGGCGAACGATGTCTACTCTGGATAGGGCATGGGCCTGTTTATCCACCTCCCTTTCGATCGAATCCAGATGCTCAGTTGCCAAGTTAATGGCAACCAGCACAACTTGCGAATCGACCCCATGCTCTGCTTGCGAGAGCAGGTCCGCTGCGACGAATGCAGGGTTGGCAGTATGGTCAGCGATGACCTGAAGTAGGTGTTCCCCGAGTCAGTACAAAACAAGGATGCAATGAAAATACTCACTAATACTTCTGAAGGACCTGCTGGCATATCAATCGAAACCAACGCATCGGTGTCATTTTGCACCAACATTTTCGCAGCTGTAACCCATTGATTTCCTGGGCCGAATATCTTGTCCACCTTGGGAACAGTTTTTGTACCATAGGCCATGGCCGCCACAGCCTGTGCTCCTCCTGCCTTCAGAATGGCCGAGGCACCCACCAGGTGCGCCACATACATGACCTCTGGTGAAATACTCCCGTCCGATCTCGGAGGTGTTGCGAGCACGATTTCCTTGCATCCAGCTACTTGCGCTGGAATCCCGAGCATCAGGGCAGTAGAAGGTAGGATAGCAGTTCCCCCCGGTACGTACAGCCCCACACGCGCGATGGCTCGGGCGAATCGAGAGCAAACAACCCCAGGCATAGTCTCCACTATGAGAGTTGAATCGCTTTTCTGTGCTTCATGGAATTTGCGGATGTTTCCGTAAGCAACGTCGATAGCCTTGCGTACATTCTCCTCAACCACCATTGTTTCCGGCGCAAATGGCGGGAGGAGAACCGTAGAAGTCAGCTGAACCTTGTCAAACTTGGCTGTAAACTCGAGAATTGCGTCGTCTCCTCGTGTGCGCACAGCCTCGACGATAGGTTTGACCTTCTCGATCATTTCGTCAGATTTTAGGACGGGTCGGCGAAGTAGCTGAGCACGCTCCTGAGTGGAGGTTATAGACAGGTCTGAGGTGCGCATACGAATGGGACCTTCAAGCTCCTGCTTTTCAGTATCCGTCTTTTCCGAAGCGGCCGTCGATTCTCTCGGTATCCATTGGGCCTTTGCGTTTCCGGTCCGACGAGTTATTCTCTTGGCTTTTCGATCCAGTGAATGTTCTATATCCGCAACACCAACCCCAGCAGCTACACATTTGGTCAAGGCAAAGTAGAGAAGGTCAGCGGCTTCGAATGCGATTTCCTCCTTCGTGGTTGCCCGGCATAGTTCATCGGCTTCCTCCATAATTTTTGACTGCAATAGATTCGCGTCGTTGAAAAGGCGCTTGGTGTAGGAACCCTCAGGAGCCGATTCTAAGCGTGAGATGAGAGTGCCTTCAAGTAAGGAGAGCCCGCTCGCTTCACTGAAGCATGACCGCCGGTTGAGATGACAGAAACCTGCGCCATGCTGCACGACGCGGAACTCGAGACTGTCGGAATCACAGTCAAGACGAATGCGGACAACGTCCTGAGTCGCTCCTGAAGTTTCACCTTTACGCCAGAGACCGTGCTTTCTTGATTGGTATATACCCTTTCCGGTGATTATGCTTTCCTTCACAGATTCCCTTGAAGAATATACAAGCCCGAGTGAGTGACCAGTCTCGGAGGTGACCACGGTTGGGAAGAGTCCATCCGGCCGATCGGTCACGATGGGCGCGAGGAATGCGTCCCCAATATTTAGTTGACTCGTAGATGTTGGAGCTAAAGTCAATTGGGACTCGGGAATTATGAGGGTAGCACCGACGCTACGGAGTTCACGAATATTTGCAGGAGTAGGAAGAAGGGTAGAGGTGGAAAGGACATGAATAGTAGAACCTGCAAAAAATTTTGAGATGGAGGAAATGAAGTCGAAATCGATGGAAGGTGTTTTCAGCAGTACGCCGGATACACCGTTCCGGACTTTTTCTGAGAAAGCACTGACATTGGCGACATCGAGCAGCAAGATAAGACGCTCAGCGGGAATAACATCGATAAAGTCTTTGATCGAGGCCAGAGGGACGATTACTTTCTCGACTCCTTCATCTAACCAGGAGGCGATATCTTGGAGATCGAGCGGGGAGCTGTCATCGACCAGGAGATATGAATGGTGCGGGGTCTGGGGAAGGAAGACTGATCGCTGCGCGTCGAGAACGATGGGGCCAATGAGATTTAGAGCATTGAAGAGAGGCAAATTTTCCTCTGTGAGGAGCGGCAGGAATGTGGCCATGATGTAGATGAAGAAGAGAAGGTTTCACAGGTCGATTAGATTATGATCGACTAGCGTTATCGTGGCATAATGTCTTTAAATAAGACCTGTTTCAAGGCGCTGTAGTGTAGCGGTTATCACTCAAGATTCTGATTACATTGAGTTCTTGTAACCCCGGTTCGATTCCGGGCAGTGCCTCACTTTTTTGCTTCTGCAGGTTGCAAGCCAACAACAGTATTACTTGCAATGCTACTTTTTTATACAAGAATGAATGGCGTTTAACACTTCACAAATAGAGTACAAGATAGTTGCTACAGACAGCGGATACCAGCGTGCAGTGGGTCTATCAATTGCTGCCATTAGTACACTTTCCTTGCATAACATGCAAGGCATCCATCTCAGGTAATTTTGCGCTTGGAGTACAGTCGATACGTAGTTTTTTTTTTACTGGACGCAAATGAATGTTAGGTTCTATTTTCGAGTAAGTATGATGAGCTTACAGAGAAGTACATCACAGTCTTTTGAGAGTTATGCGGGGGTTTGAAGCCCTGCTGGAATTTCTCGAGGGAATCAAATGCGATCTGAGAGTCTGCGGTGGATGCAGCATCATCAGATCCACCCAAATCCCAGGTGTCATTGGGATCGAAATGATTCTTTGCTCTTGAACAAACAATGTCGGCATCTATTCGCGCAAGGGGCGTCAAATGCTTGTTTAAGGAACCCAAGAACGCGAATGCTCACAATACACGGGCGCTGGAATGGATACAGAGCGAGTTGATCTCGCGTAAACATGACATAAGGCGAACGAAAGGGATTGAAGAGCATCGGCACTGCCATCGCGTTATGACTGTAACATCTTCGAAAATTACATCACTCACGAGAAATTATTTTCCTGTTGATTGTGTGTTCGTCAATACGGTGAATTCAAATAAGCTAGATACTCACGTCATACAACACTGAATAATGGGCAGGCCTGCTTGTTCCAAGAATACCTCCATGACTTTGGAGATAGAAATCGAATTCTGTGGGATGAGCAATGTCGCGATCTAGAACTGTTCCAGCAGGACAATTTCCACTTTTGTCTGCATCTCGCTCCGAAACTGGGAAAAACCTGTAGAACATTATATACACCTACTTTCAAAACTAACAGAGAGCGAGGGCAGACCTGACATGATGGCGCTTTCCAACGACGATGATCGTGATTTTGGGAGAGATTCCTAATTCCTGGCAAGCCCCTGGGAGGAAAAATCAGAATGTAGACAGAGAAGAGAAATTCTGATTACTTTTCAGCGCAGGGAGCTCTGTGGTGGTGGTAGTCAAAGAAATGGTCTATTTACTTGAATAAATGGTCATACCTTGTTCAAGGACTTGTTTGAACTGTCCCTCAGAGACACCGTCTGTATTTGAACTAAGTGAGACGCCTCGTCACAGGTAAGCGTTACAGACCTCGGTAAAATATGATACGTTTAGGTGCTGTGGCTGGGAATTTCTTTCCTTCGATATATTGCCGGTACCGCATGGATAGATTGATAACTGCCTGCAAGGAAACCGTCCAGGTCTTATATCCAGAGAGACAATCATTTAATCATGCCTTGCTCATGTCCTGAAGGTCAGCAATCATTTCCTGTCTGGAGGCTTGTACTCGAGATTCTGAAAATGACATAAGTTTGTCACTTTTGAGGATAGCAATATTTCAACTTTCCCGCAACATATTTTGCGCTCTCCACGTCTACATTGGCAACTAGTGCAGTGAAAGACGGTTTCCCCGTTGCGCCGGGAGCAGGATGGATAACATCTGCGCCTTAAAGATGAAATGAAAATTAAATTAACAGGCGGTGGAAAAGAAAATTTGGTCCACGAACCCATTACCATCGTGGGATTTACAGGATCCATAATGGCAGAGGCAGAGGACGGGTCCGGAATGAGATTGATGCCACCCATCTTTACATTTAACCTGGATTAAAAAAAAAAGGTCAAGGCTAGTGTGCTCGGAGGGGAAGTGCGACCTACTTCAACATAACATTGGCAAAATACTGATTTTTCGCTCGGCCAACCTTGGAGGCTTTGAGACATTGAGTCGCGACACCCATCTATGTTTGCTAGTCAATGGTGGGGGACAATGGTGGCCATGCGATGCAATACCTCAACATCCCCGAAACTACATCCTTTTTAGGGCATTGACACATGCTGAACAAAAAAAATAACTCACTATTTAACTTCAGTGTAAACTTCAGCGGCGCCTTCTGGAAGTACAATAACCAACAACGTTGGCGGGTGCCCCGTTTTTTGAAAACATTCGCCTCCAATCTCCCGGAGAACTGTTCGACTTCTCATTTGTGGAGTGGAATAACGGATAAGGGAGGTTGGGTCCAAGGTCATCCCTGAATGTTTTATGGAATGACATATCGTTCTCGAGTGGAATTGTGATGCTTACCAACTTCTTTCGCCGCGTCGTGCAAGCCCTTCATGAGATGCTCTACCGCTCGGTTATCGAACTTGCTTACAAGTTCGAATATGACGAGGCACCATCGGCGGATTGGTGCACATGGTTTGTAAAAGCACTTGTCCAGCCTGCGATGAAGGTCAACAAACGAACCAATTTCAGCCATAAGGGACGTACATGTTCCAGGCTCCATTTGAAGGAGTCTTTAAATGCTGATAAGCTAGAATTAGGCATGGGAAGTTGAAAGAGCTCACGATTGTAGGCTGCTTGCTGCCAGGCCCATAACGGAGCATCGGGGGTCTTAATATTCTGGCTGCCACTTTCAGTGGTCCAGTTGTGTTCACATACATTCCGAACTGGCGGACATATTCGGATTGGCCATACTGCAAAACCTGCGATGCCGGGTTCAAAGACCCTGGCGTGGCAAAAATAAAGGGGAATCGTTACCTGCAAACCATTGGTGATGCTTTCCAGGCGATCTCTCGGCCTCTTAGTCGCAAATTCCAGTACCTCTCTCGTTTTATCAGATGGAATTGGTTTGCGCATTATTTGTCCTGGAGGGACTTCGCAGAGCTCGGCTGGAATTTTGGCACCAGAACCAACCTGAAAGGAAGTGAGATGAGGTTTCGTGAGCGCAGAGCAAACCCACCTCGACACAAAACATCTCCGGATATTGGAGAACTCTGTTCAGCTCACGCCTGAAATATTCAGCGACAGATATCTTTTCTCCATCACGGAGATTGAACATCTCCTCTTGTGCACTGAGACGGGTCAGCCTTTTGACAACTCGTTGGGTGACCTTTCCACCTGGGCCTGGAACAGCCGTCGTGACTCTCATGCCCGCGACGAATCGTTGAAGGCGAAGAAAGTCTCGTTCGGGAAGGTATCCTTTGGTCAGATACTTTGGGTTCTCTATGCGAAAGAAGTTCTGGCAGAGTTTAATGAAATTACCATTTAGGTACATCGCCCCAGTTGATATGTCGATATTGATGAGCATCTTTCCTATTCCAGGGCGAACAGACTGGAAGTATCCACGCCATAGCACGACACCACTGCCTATCGCTTTTACTTCACGGTCAGTGAAAAACGATCTAACGTTGAATGGGTACTTGAGGGTTGGTTCCATCCTGATTACAACGTTGAGCGCCTATTATTGAAATGTCAACTGATTTTTATTGGCGCATATATTTGAACAAGAGACTCATACAGTGATGGCGGTAAGCACGGTGTTATCATGTGACTGGGTGCCTTCAATAAAGCGTTTGAGGACTCTGAGATGGTACGATTAAGCAGGGGATCTGGGGATAAGATCTTTTGGAAGTTTACTCAGGATTGACCTCCGCCACTTTGGTTAACTTGACCTTATAAACCTTTGGTTGGCGAGTAGCAGTGCCAGGAGCCTGAGTCTGAGGCTGTGGGCGCATAGGCACCAAGCTAAAACTAAACTAAAAGCGACTGAGTTGTGAAAAGGCCAAGACAGAGGGGGGGTGTACACACCTCTTGCACGCCATCCGTAAAGGGGAGCTCTCGAGGTGCAAATATATTCTTTCTGCCGTCATACACGACTGGAGGAGTGAAGATTCCTGGGGCGATCATGGTCTGCAGGTGAGTTATGATCTCCATATTGAGGCGGGCGGGCAAGGTTTTCTCAGATGGAGAAATAACTGCAGCAAGGTACCGTGAATTCTTATATCGTACATCTAAGAGGTGCAGAACTGACCAACTAGGGAGATGATCAACAGTGATTTCTTTCAGAGGTAATTAATTGCGTTACCATCATAATGGTGTATCACAGCCTCAGGAATTGTTGTCTGGAATGAATTGACAAATATTGGAAGTTCACGTCCTCCTGTTCCAAAGTTGGGCCTCATCACGCCGACAGTCGTAATGTGTGCATTGGGATTAGGGAGACCAATACGAACGCCTGAGGGACCTCCCCCGCGAACGTTGGCGCCACCACGCATCCCTCGGATAGCAGGTCCAGTGGCCACGACACGACCTGGGGCTGCACCCCTCGAAGTTGCGCGAGGAGGCATCTGAAGGGATCGGGACGCGAGTTGAATGGGGAAAGGAGGGAGGATTTTGCAAAGGCAAGCTACTTATCTAAATCTTTGATGGTATAAATACCACAACTTCTTGGCACCTCTCGTGCTTGAAAGGAAGCCTCCTTCATGCATCATGACCTCCACGATGCAGAAACTGCGCCATGCCACATTGCTCGCCACAGAGCCTGAGGACTCCTTCTGTTACCTCTGCCAGTTTCTGAAATAAGTTCTTCAAAGCCACTGACCAGTTTTATTTATTCACAATGCAACGAAACATGAGCTATCGGAAACCGCCACCTGTCTATATCCCAACACCTCCCCCATCGCCTGTACCTTCCGTGTCCGAAGCTGTGCCATCGACCGAGGAAAATGTTCCAAAGGAAATTCCACCAGTGCGGCAGCCACGAAGTTTCCGTTGATTATTATTTCCATTCTTATTTTAAAGTTGTAGTTGCCCGACAACTGGAGGGAAATACTCAGTTCCAAGGTCTCTGAACGCAATATATCAACCCACACTTTTGAGCCTTGTAGTATTGGCTCAAACGACAATCAACTCGAGCTTGACATCCCAGAGCAGGCTTCCGTTGTGGTTAGTCCTTCTCATACGTGCGGAGACTCGAGCCTACATTTAAATTTCGTATAGCCAGAGAAGCCACCAAAATATTTTACTAATGAGCAAGTAAGGTCACAAGCAAACCCCCAATCACAAAATTTACGCAGCGCACGAGTGCGTGGACTTCCTCGGGTGCGTTGAAATGGCATCTGCGAGATTCTCAGTTCATGAATTTCAAAGTTCCAGGAATATCGACCTCCCACCCCTCCCTTGCATTCTCAGAGCGTGCGGCAGCTCGATATGGATTACGAGGAGGCAACTCCAAATTCTAGGACGCCCCCGCTTCGTAAATTATATCCTACAGGAAGCTCACTGAATATTTCTAACCATCACCACCAACCCGTCGCGCGTGGCTCCTCACTGAGAACAACTACATCGTTTCGCACTGAAGAAACGATGGGTTCATGGAATCCCCTTTCCACCAGGCAGACCTCCCCTGGCATGGGAACTCTGACCGATGTCACAATGTATAGTTATCCAACTCAATGGAGGAATGCTGGAAATGCGTCTACTATCAAGACGGGTAACACACTAGCGCAATCGGAGGACGAAGTGTCATGCTGGGCCGCTGGCGGTCTGGGTACGTGGGCCAAAAAGGTGTTGGACTTTCTGGCTATCTGCAAGTAATGCTTCCTTGAAAGTTTCTGTGGCGTATTTATGAATTATTTATTGCACGGAATTTTTTCCCCATCAACATGTATAAGGCCTGATCCGGTTGATTGCCAAGTTGGAGTATGTTAAGTTTGGCAACCTCTCCCTCTCCCTTCACGTCATGAATTTATGAGAGCAGGGCTCTCATCGGCTATCTGCAACGCCGACCATCTATCTTACACTCTGGACACCAAGGCTATATAGCGTTGGCATCCAAGGTTTTATCATCGACCCCGGGCTCACATTCAGATATATACCACCTTAACCTCAATAATGTCTGATCCCAACTCTGGAAAAAAAGTTGTAGCAAATGTGGGACTACAGGACACTGACGAACTTTCCATTCCGGAGGATCGTCCCTTCATACCCCATCTGCGCTCGGATTCTCCAACTTCGCGACCGCACACTCTGGCCGCGTTCCGCGAAGCGGAAGGTAGAGAGAACCGGAAGCGTAGGCTAATGGAGCTATGGAAATCACTGCCAGAAGTACTACAAAACACGCACGTCAGGTCTTCAACACAAGGCGAACCTAGTCAGCTGACTCTAGAAAAAGCTGAGGCGTTAAAGGCAATGTATACAAGTGAACTACTACTGCATTGCGCAACCCCCCCCTCTGGAGTTCGACCACAACATATAGGTTGGAGAGAGTTCAAGAGTTATGCAGAGGCCAAAGAAGTTGGTCAGTTATGACCTTTAGTCAAAGGCGGCTTATTTCTGCTGACGCGCTTACTTCGTCAGAGCTCTGGCACATCTTCCATGACGAATTGGATCTGGATGGAAACGGGGAACTAGACCAAGGGGAACTGCAATCTGCGCTGAACAAAGCTGGTGTGTATTATCATTGTTACCACCATTATTATTATTATCGCTGGCTTCCCTTCCTTTCTACAATTAACATGATGTAACATTATTGCGACCAGGTATCAAACTTTCTCCATCAACACTACAGCAATTCATGATTTCCATGTCAACAAAACCTCATTCGCGGCATGTCAGCTTTGGTGAATTTCGTGATTTCTTCATTCTCCTACCTCGTAAAATCTCCCCGGCCGAAATTTATCAATACTATGAAATGACAAGATATCTCGGAGACGACGGACGGGGCCCTGCGCGAGTCAATATGGAAGGTAAAGATGGCCAAAATCGCAATTCCTCTGCGCTTAACCACACTGTACCCAGGTGATGTCAGCCTCAGTGCCGAAGACAAACCACCTACTCCTCCCACATACAAGGTCAACACTTCTAGTTCGAATCCTGGTCCTTTATCATCAGCCGCTTTATTAGAACCAGACGATGAGGAGGAGGATGAAGAGTATGACTATTTCGACGAAGATGAAGTTGAAGAAGACGAGGGGCAACATCAATTTCTTGAAGGACATACCGCCGTCAAGTTTCTTCTTGCAGGTGGAGTCGCAGGTGCAGGTGAGTGACTCGACCTTTCACATCTATTTCTTGCCTGAACATCCTATAGTTTCGCGGACGTGTACTGCCCCGTTCGACCGACTCAAAATCTTCCTCATTACACGACCGCCAGAACTCGAAGGCACGAAGAGGACGGGTGTCAAGGTCATCGCAAATGCCATCACGCGTATATACTCGGAGGGTGGAGGAGTTCTTGCATTCTGGACGGGTAACGGTCTTTCTGTAGCCAAGATTTTTCCTGAATCCGCCATCAAGTTCTTCGCGTATGAGTCTTCTGTCAGTAATTCTTTTCATCATCCTTCAGTCTGGCAAATCTCTCATTCTTCAAAAGAAACGGGCTTTTGCGAAGTATTATGATAATGTAGAGGATTCTCGTGATATTAGCGGCTTCAGTCGATTTCTCTCTGGTGGAATTGGTGGAATCAGCAGCCAACTGAGTACGTCTCTTCTGTATATTTTTCCCCAAGTCCGTGGGTTGATTTTCCTTCGTACAGGTATATATCCAATAGAAACCCTAAAGGTAACCCCACGCGCTTTTGAATGTTGTTCTACGCTTACCTTGACTCTAGACGCAAATGATGAGTAACACGAGTGCCAACGAGCGCACATTTACTTCTGCCATTCGTCATGTATGGCGACTCGGGGGTTTTCGGGCATATTACCGCGGTCTGTCGGTACGTCTTGTCCGGAGACCTAACACAGTATAAGCTCAACTTTTTCATCTGAAAATAGATTGGCTTGGTCGGAGTCTTCCCGTGAGTCCACGGCCCCAGTTGCGGATGACTACAATATTAATTAACTAACCTAATCAGCTATTCGGCAATCGACATGAGCACTTTCGAAGCACTGAAACAGGCGTATCAACGATCCACAGGGAAACAGGAACCGGGCGTATTGGCTTTACTCGCGTTTGGCAGCATCTCGGGAAGCGTTGGCGCGACGAGCGTTTACCCTCTGAATCTTGTTCGCACACGACTCCAGGCCTCGGGCTCTTCTGGTCATCCGCAGATCTACACAGGGGTGTGGGACGTGGCTGCAAAGACCTGGGAACGTGAAGGGTGGAGGGGGTTTTACCGTGGTTTGGTTCCCACACTGGCAAAGGTGGGATTTTTTAAGTTTTTACATTGATATAGCTTGACATTGACCTCTTTCCTAGGTGGTTCCTGCGGTGTCCATATCTTATGTCGTGTATGAGCACGCAAAGCGAAGGTCCGTTGGCACTTTGGGTTGTGGAAATGATCCATAATACTGATAACTCCCCTCACAGACTTGGTGTTTAAAAATGATTATATGACGATCTCTAGAACAATTTCTATTTGCATGCAATGTATCTCGTAGAAGACTTTCTGCACTCGCTTATCCTAGCACATTGCCTTAATA
>Ga0307509_10009677_pt1 | contig 11976 bp, 12 predicted proteins | sample 10_EM_MG_FD_202245 | JGI IMG/M metagenome (GOLD analysis project Ga0307509, IMG submission 202245) | Populus trichocarpa ectomycorrhiza microbial communities from riparian zone in the Pacific Northwest, United States - 10_EM | ecosystem: Host-associated > Plants > Roots > Unclassified | place... | reverse complement strand
GAGGGTCGTTTTGGTTCACCAGTGACCCAAAACGACACACTTGCGGTCGAATCCGAGCTCGAGCCAATCTTCGACACCGTCCGCGACGGCCTTGGGAGACTCGAGAGCTTGGAACCCGACCTTGTGATACACTTTGGAAGCCGCGGGGTTATTATGGGCAACGTAGAGAACGACGCTCTCGTGCGATTTGAGTAGGCTAGGCATAATGAAAAGCAGATACGATTAGTCAGCCGTCCGATGGATGGGAAGGGAAGGAAGAAGCGAGGAGGTGGAAAACACCCCAAGCGAAATGAAATGAACGAAAAGAGGGTACGGAATTGCGGATGGCTTACCTATGGCAGACGGCCCTCACAAGGCGTTCGGCACAGCCCATGTTCCTTGTGTCGGGGTTGGTGAAGACTTTGGTGATTCCTGCGACGGATTCACTGCTTCTGGTGATCGCTACGATGGAAGCAATCTCTGGGGGTTGTCCGGGGCGAATGATCTCGTGAACCCAGAGCGTGTTATTTCGTACGAGGTCAGTGGCTTCTTGAACAGCTCCCTCGCGCGAAAGCGTAAAAGGTTCCTGTGGGTGGAGAGATTGACGCCGTGAGCACTTTACGTGTAGGGAGAGAGAAAGTTAGCCTCACGGATACGGCAGCAAAGCCATGACAAAGTACCGCGGCTGCTGGGATGTCAGCAGGAACCGCCGGACGCATTATATACGATCGATCGACGGGGAGGGTGGGGCGGCGATTTCGGAAGGTCTTGTATGTGCAGTGGGTGAGTTTGGCGGAGTAGTACTCTGGGTCTGCATCGGGCTCGACGCCCGTCAGACGCGTCCAAGCCTCCGCGAACGCGTGGGTGATCGAGTCCGGAGCGAAGACGGAGTAGACACGCTCGATGGGAACGGAAGCACAGAGGACTTGGACCATCTGCTGGATCCGCGGAAGAATGTAGTCAGGGGTGAGCTGATCGAGGGGTAATGCCGTGCAGATGAAGACGGGGTATCCGCCTTGTGGGCCGGGGGTGACGGAGAGAACGAAATCTAGGGTTGGGTCTACGGCCGAGTTGTGGTTCGTCGAGCAAGTTAGCCAGAAGGAATCGGTCGGAACGTCTCCGTTGGACTCGCGTTCGAGGAGCTTCTTTGCGACGGGGTACATGACGTTCGTGTGTTGCTGGTGCTTGGCGAAGAAGGACCAGACGAAGGGGGGCAAGGCGGAGGGGGCGGAGTAGGACTGGAGGATGTACTTGGGAGTCGTGACTGGCATTGTAGGGGATGTGTGGGGGTGTTGGGATGAGGACGGTGAGGAGCGGAGGGTTTATATAACATATCGGGAGGAACGCAACTATGCCAAAAGTGCGATAGGATATGGAGAAGAGATCAAGGCACATCCTCCTCCGAACCTTGCGTCACTCGGTGCGTGTGTGGCAGTGTGTCAGCTTCTTAGAGGATGGAAGACAGCCGGACAAGGGGAAGACGAAGAAGGAAGGCAGCTCCGGACCACCGGAAGTTCAGATGTCCCCCCTCGGCTAGCGAACGACGTCTAGCAACTCAAATCCCGGTGTCAATTTGCGTATTCGTACGCTTTCAACTCTCGGGCGCCGCCCGGCTTTAGACTTTTCTCTCACGTCGCCGCACTCCGCCACGGACGGTTGCCTTGCACGCCAGATGTCCTCTCCAGACAAGCAGGGGATCGCCAGGGTCCACTCGCACCAATCCAACAGGGCAAAGAACAAGCAGGGGTTGGAGAGGAAACCCGGTTTCAAACCATGTCTCAGCAACCCATTTCAAATCGAATGGTCCGTCCATTCCATCTCGTTAGTCGAATCGAACGATACTCAGCACAGCAACTAGGCCGTCTGTCCCGGTTAACGTCCAGAATGCCGTACTATCCCGTCTCATCTTTTCCTTGGAAGGCGTCGCCGCGCATCACGCCTCCAGGTCCGCCCACGCCCGCGGGGAAAAGAGGCAGCGCAAGAGCCAACAGTCCGGCCCGAACAAACGCAGGAAAACGCCCACTGGTAACGAGGGTGGCATTCCTGACCCTATCACCACCCCGGTCGGCTCACCTCCCGCCCCGGACGAACCGATGGACGTTCAAACCACAGATCAGGACACGGTCATCCCAACTGCGCCACCAATCATCCCTCACCTCATCCTGGGTATCAACCGGGTCACCAAGAGATTAGAAGATCAGGCACGCGCATACAGGCAGACTCTGACCGCGACCAAGACTATTACGGACGACGGTACCTCTCAGCCGCCACCGTCTGGACCCATCTCGGTCGTATTCGTCTGTCGTGCAGATGTAGACCCGCCCCTCTTGATCTCACACCTCCCTACTCTTATCGCCTCGTGCAATTCATCTCGCAACGCCTTGACGGACCCGAATTCATATCCTCCAATCAAACTCGTCCCAGTGCCCAAGGGTTCTGAATCCCTATTAGCGGATGCTACTGGCCTCCGACGACTCGCTGTGCTCGCATTGGATGTAATTGTTCTCGTTCATTCTGCTGCGATCTGACCGTTATGCTGATCTTTCTTTGGAATCATCAGAACGCTACTCCCGAGTTGGATGCCTTCCAATCTCTACTCGATTCAGTCCCAGTTCTCCGAGCTGCGTGGTTGTCCCAACCGGAGCACACCTCCAACTCCAACCCTGGTGAATTGGGTGCTTTGTTGGTTCCCACACACATCAAACAATTGTCTACAACCGTGCCAAAGGACATGAAGGCCGCCAAGGATCAACGAGCTAACAGTAGAGCGGAGGCAAAACGGAGGAAAAAGGAACCCAAGGCGTCAGGGTCCAAGTGACAGCTCAGATTCAGTCCCACAGTTCGTTCACAGAAACCCCAACACGATTGCTTCTGCGTGCCGTACTGCAGGAAGATCCGGAGAGCCACAATGCCAACAATGCCAACGACCCCCTCGTGGTGAACGATCAGTCGGCTCCTCTGCCGGCATCCTCAGCGCAGCACACTCCGCTTTGAACGGTTAGCTTCTTCCTCATCACTCGTCGGTCTAGATTCTGTCGTGACTGTTGACGTCACGGGTCCAACGCGGTAAAGAGGCGGGGTTCCCAACTGAGCACAAGCATGGTCCGAATTTCATTCCGAGATACTGCAGCGGGCGGCCCACTATCGTAAGCGAAAAAAAAAAAAGTTTGGGAAATTTGAAAGGTTACGCAAAGACGACAAGGAACCACTGAACTCAAGATAGTAGTATGAAATGACACTGAAACAATTCTTGCCTACTGTTACCATTGAATCCGGGCGGAAGTGAACGTGGCAATTGCCAATCGGCTCAAGATCTCTCTCTCTCTCTCTCAGATTTGCTGCCATCCGGTCGGGATCCCCACCTGACTCTTCGCCGTCAATCATCACCATGTTCGTCGTTATCGTCGGGACGATGTACTCCGGGTATGTGTAGCCAGCCTATCGAGGAGTGGTCTTCTGCTTGTCTCCTCCGTCCCTCGTTCGCGGACCACGAGCCGAGTACTGATTCCGTCTCCACCCTCCCCTTGCCTGTTGCACCTCCTGTCAAACAATAAATAAATACCTCTTTGACTAACAGGAAATCGACGCTAGAAGATTACCTCGTCTCGCGCCACGGCTTCACATCGATCCATCTCGAAACCGCCAATCACTACGTGCGTCCCACATATACAAATTTAGCTTTATTTTTCTTCGCTGTCCCTCCCTATTTTCGCGCTGTGGTGGTCGGTTGTACCTTTTATATCCGGACAGATTATCCCCCATATGGAAATTTGTAACGGGAGGTGGACAACCTTGGTCTGACGACCCGCTCTGTTCTGGTTTAGATACGACCGGGTGATCATCGACATCACGGACCAGAGTCCGGATCCCAACAGGCACGGTACGTGGGGTCGTCCACGGCCGTTCCGCCATTCCAGATGGAACGAAAGGAACCACTGACCGGGCGGAATTCAGGGTACACAATAGAGATTCATCATTCCTCACCCTGAATTCCCCAAACCCCGCCGATCTGCCACCGGGCTATGGAATCGGCGGGGAGGACGCAATATCGTCAACCGGCTTCCGTGCCAGGACGGTGTGGAGCAGGAGTGCCCGGGAAATGCTGGACCACGTTACGAGAGATTGGAGGAATCACTATGTGACGGTTGACGTCTTGTCGTACGAGGAGCTACAAACCTTCGTGATCAGGCCGTTTGTGTTGGTCGTTCGGCTGGACGCTCCGATATTGGAGAGGTTTAGGAGGATGACGAGGTACGACATCTCGAGCTCTTTTTGGCTGCATTGATCCTCATTATCTCCCTCGATTGTAGGTTAGCGAAACACCACGTCTCGCTGGAGAAATTCGTCATCGACCATGACGCGGAGGTGTATGGACGACATCTCCTCAAAACCCAGATCAACGGCCATTCACCGATCCAAGAACTGGAGAAGCTGGTTCACTTGCGGATCGACAATTCGTTCCAATCCATACCCGACTTCCATGCCCATCTAGATTTTCTGGACCTATTGAACGTGGACAGGTTGAGACCTCAATGGGACACTTACTTCATGGTGGGTACGGCGGTTTCCTCTTTCCTTAGTCATTCCCCTCTTCCCCCCTTCATTCCCTCATCCATGCTCCGTGATCCTGTGCACTCGCCGTTCCCCCCAACCCCCACAATCACAATCACACTGGTATTGCTAGTATCATCAGGGGGAGCGGCTAACGATTTGTTTTGGTCTTTGGCCACCCCACTCCCCCCCAAAAAAAAACAGCACCTCGCTTCACTGGCGTCCCGCCGTTCGAACTGTATGAAGAGGAGGGTCGGAGCGATCCTCGTCCGTAACAACCGCGTGGTAGGCACCGGGTACGTCACGTTTCAATTCACCCCGCATACCTAACGTTATCACCGTATCCCCTCTCTGATCTCAAGTTTGGGGGTGGGTGTGGGTTTGGGGATCCGTGACAGGTATAACGGCACCGCCAGAGGACTGCGAAATTGCAACGAGGGGGGCTGTCCCAGATGTAACTCTGGCAGCAGTACATCAGGACATGATTCAGACCTCTGCGTTTGTCTCCACGCTGAGGAGAACGCCCTTCTCGAGGCAGGGAGAGAACGGCTTGGGGAGGACACAGTGTTGTATTGTAACACTTGTCCGTGTCTCAATTGTACGGTGAGGATAGTTCAGTCCGGAGTCAAGGAGGTCGTATACCACCTGAGTTATAAAGTGTGCGTCCGTCCTTATCTCCTTCGTTTGCCAAGATCCGTTCACGCTTTACGAGAACAGAGATGAGGCATCCGCTAGCTTATTCAAAGAAGCGGGGGTAACGATCCGTCGTCACGCTCCCCCGGACCCATTGTAACCCCATAACGCGATAACCATTTGACGAAACACAACGCAACTTCATCCGTCTATTGAGCTAAGGATCAACGTCACGTTCTCCCTGATATCCCACTTCTCCTCCAACCACCTCGTGCGAGGATCATCACCCTGTATGTCCCCCACTGCGCCCTCCAATACTAGCCATACCGCGTCCGCATTCTGTTCCGCCACACCAATGTACAACTCCCTCGCGTACTTTTGCAATTCTTCGTGTACCCCTTTCCCCAGGAACCGCCTGAACAATAAGATGATTTCGAACAAAGTCGCGTCCTCCGTTCTAACCTTTTGAGTTCCAGTGATAACCGTTCTCAAGATGGACCGGTAGAGCCGATGGGAGTGGGTGTAAGCGGATTCGGTCCCAATGCCGCCCTCGTATCCACGCCGCGCCAGAGCGCTCGACTTGTCCCCCATCTCCAGTTTATCCAACAACACCCTAAACTTTGGCCAAACGTCGTCCCAAACCCTCCTCTGCATAAAGCTCCCCACGCTTACAGACAAACTTTCGACCAACCCCGCCGCGGCGCTGACGACCCACCCCTCCTTATCCGAAAACCTATTAAGTACGAACGGCCAAGCCTGGTGAATCGACGGCAACACTGCCGACGCTGGAAGAACAGGCACCGAGTTCCTGAGGAGCGTCAGGATGCGAGCCCGAATCAGTGGAGACGAGTGGGTTAGGAAGTAAATCGACCGAGAGACTATCTGTTTTGTTAACGCCTGCGTCGGAGTTGGGGCCGGGTCTTCCCCAGCTGGGTTGGGTGCCTCGCCCGCTTGATCAGTTTCGCCTGCCTCTTTGCCCCATGCCTTTTGTGGAACTGGTCCGTAGTCTGTCGCGTCCCTTCCTTCTTCCGAGACCGCCGTGTCATTTCTGTGCTCTAACCAAAGGAAGAACTCCTCGAACCGTTGATCGTCCGTGGGCGGTTTGAGTTCCGGGGGAGGGTTCTCGTTCGTTCGGTCGACTTGGGAACTCTCGTCCTCGCCTACGACCCGCACGACCTCGGCTAGGACCTCCACGAGACCTTCCACCAGAACCTGGTATCCGTGGTACTCGTCCAGCCGATCGAAGCATTCCTCCACGACGTCGCCAGCCTTCTCCACCACATCCTTGCCGATGAGCCGGACGAGAAGCACAAGGACCTCGGTAGCGTCCAGGTCGAGCCATCGTCGGCTCAACCTACGCGATATCGCGTCCAACGCGTAGTCGAAGTTTGCCAAGAGAAGGTTTGCAGGAGAAGCATAAGATGTACTGTTCGTGATGTACTTCAACCCTGCCAAGGCGGATGACGAGAGGTGGGTGTTGGTGGAGACGATGGAGTGAAGGACAGGGTAGAGAACACGGAGGAAGAGGGATGAGGACCGTGCTTGTAGTATCCCAGAAGATATCGATAGCAGTTGGACCGATAACACCGCGTGCAAGTATGGTTGAGATGTGCATCTGTTCTGCTTCTCCTGCGAAGGGTCCGAGGCACCGGGAGCCCGAATGGTCAGAAGCCCGACCTTGTGTTCAACAAGGGTGTTCTCGTCCACCACATCGACAAGGGCCTGACTTTGAGTCTCTTGGGATGGTTGATTCGTCTCGCCTTCTTTCGACTCGTCCCACAGTTCAGAAATCGTCTTCGCTACGGACCGCGCCAGCTTCTCAATACGTTTATTCCTCTTTCTGACGATCCCTCCCGAACTCGAGCCGAGCGAAACCTCTCCAGCGCCTTCCAACAAACGAGCGGCACACCAGAGTGCGGCAATGGCATAGTGCCTCTTACTCTTCCGCCCGACGCCGATAAACCACTCGATCGCAAAAACACACCCTTCCCCAGTGGCCTGTCCCAAGGCCCGCAGCATACGGACCAACGAATTTGAGGTACTGCGAGATGTAACGTTCTTGAGCATCACCTCGGGGAAGGGTACGTCGGCTAGGCCGGCGTATTCGACGTCGAGGATCTGGGCGACGGAGGAATCTGCGGTGCTGAACTCGGGTTCGCCAAACTCTAAGACAGAGAGTAGCACCCATCCCCACTTTTCAATCCCTCCCATAGGTCCTGTGAGTTTCTGGAGACGGATAGAGATCGCTGGGTTGCGCCCTTCAGAACATAATCTGCAGATGGCTTCGATTAACCCCGCCGTGTGTTCTACCTTGGCCCCCGATTGAATGGAGATGAGACGTGGTAATGAGGATAGGTAGTCGGAAGTCATACTCGAGAGCGTTTGCATGAGAGGGTGGTGCATCTTGGTGCCCGGCCGTAATAAATCGGTGAGGTGCGACGAAGCGTTTCCGGAGACAGATGTAAATGGGGCACTCGACAGTGAAAGGAGGAAGGAGAGGAGCAATGGTTGCGTTTGTGGTAAGGTGAGAGTGGTCGCGGAGAGGACAGAATGAGAAAAATTGCACAACGCCAGGAGAGCTGAAGGAGTGGGGTGCGAAGGGAGTGAAGATAGGGAATTTATCGCAATGTGAAGCTGGGAGGAACTCGCACGTAACCAGGATTCCGTACGCTTTGTGGCATATGGGATGTCTTCGGAGGACCCCCCTACAGCAGGAGCTTGGGCAGACGTACTGAGCTCCAGGAGGTCCTCGAGATCGTCCACACGCCGGATCGCCCCTTCCTGAAGGCACACGTCGTCGCCAATCGTTTTCACGACGAGGACCTCCATGACCCCGAGTGCACCGGCGACAATTTCGCCGTTCGACCAACCCTTTCGTGTTGATACTCCCAACGCGACTTTGACCATGGTGCTGACCACTCCGGGCAGAACCGATGGGACAAAGTAAACGGGAGCGTAATTTCCAATCATAACGCGTAATGCTTGTAAGCAAGCACGTTGGAGGGGGAGGGTGGTCGTCAAGGAAGCCTCCATGACGGATGTCAAGGTTTGACCAAAGATGGGGAAGAATTGGCGAGAACGGACGTGGGAGGCGAGCCTCGCTGTGTTCGTCTCACGACGAGGATCCGGGTCGGAACCTTCTTCGGTGGAAGGGCCGCTTAGGAGCCGGAGTAAACACTGTACGGCAGCTTCGCGAGTTTCGTCGTCCCGATCTCTTCCTTTACCCTTGTCGCTGAGTCCAATGACAATCGAGCCAGACAGCATGTAGATCTGCTCCCAGGTCTGGAGGTCAATGGTCCACCACCACACCTCCAGCAGGATATGTAGGACGATGAGGAGTTTCTCGAGTACTTGATCCGGGATGGCAGAGGAAGTGTTCCTCCGGATGATCGTGGATATTGGGATGAAGACGTAGTGTACTAAGTTCGGGGCAAGTCCGCTGTCCGAACGCGCTGCTTCAGTGAGGGTCGTTATGACTTCGGATAGTAGTCTTGACACGAGCGGGGTGGAGGACGGGGACAGTTGCGAGTTCGCGAGCAGCGGGACGCATGATGCCTTCAACTTTACGCACCAACTTTGTTTCAGCTTCACCGCCCTGTAAGAATTCTTACACGGATGCATACCTGACTGAAGAGTGGGGACGAAGAAGGTTTACCGTTGGTATCGGCGTGGCCATGAGTTGAGGTCATCAACGGAGATAAAGTCGGTAAACATCAAAGTCAGGTGCTTGAGATCCGGAGGAAAAGTGTTAGCAACACCCTGGTCTGCTCTCCGGATGGGGCCCACCCCCAGCCCCGGGTCTCCGTCTCTCCCTCCTTTCTACGTCCTTCATCCTCCTTCTCTTAGCCAGAGATGCCTACCCCAAAGATCCTGTTCATAGACTCTTACGATTCATTTGCTTTCAAGTGAGTTCCGTTGCTTCGATTGGTGCGGCGGTTACCACAGGTGGCTCATGTGATCCCAGCATTGCAGCTTTATGCAGAGCGTCCATCCCGGGTTGTGAAATCCACGTCATTAAGAACGACCAGTTCACAATCCAGCAACTCCTTCCACATCTACCATATTTCACCGCTGTGGTAGTTGGCCCGGGTCCAGGTTCGCCGGAAAATCCACAGGATATCGGTGTCATCAAGAATCTCTGGAAACTGCCGGATGATTTGCTTCCCCCTGTATTTGGCGTTTGTCTCGGTCTCCAATGCCTTTGCGTCGAGTTTGGAGCCCGGCTGAGCCGACTGTCAGTCGTGAAACACGGGCTTATCTCCACGATACACCACGCTGGCAAAGACTTATTCGAAGGCGTCGGTTCCATCGAGGCGGTCCGGTACCACTCCCTCCATGTCGACATTCGCGGTTGCCCGGAGCTCGAAGAGTTGGCGTGGGCCGATGATGGATCGGAGAACGGTCGTGTCGTAATGGGCGTTCGTCATACCACAAAACCGTTCTGGGCGGTTCAGTACCATCCCGAATCAGTGCGGACTGTTGGAGGGGGGAAGCAGGTTCTCCAGAATTTTTGGTCGTTTGCGAAGATTAGGAACGCAACGAGGGATGTGAAGCCTTGGGGATCTGCCCAGTCTTCTGCCTTCGGACTCCCATGGCCCACGCTCTCGATACAGGATACTCCCATTCAAAAGTTCCAGGTAATAATCCCACGAACCGTCAACACCGCGGTCGTTCACCTTCCACACCTCTCGACGCCGGAAGTCTGCGAGCTCCTCGGTGCCAGGAATGAATCTTCCCCATTCGTCGTCCTCGATTCCGCCGCCAAACCCGGTCGCTTTACTATCATCGGTTCGCTATCGCCATCTTCCCCGCAGTTCACCTACAACTGTCGTGACTCCTTTGTCACCGTCAGGACGGGCGATAACACCCGAAAGGAGCAACTAGGCGCGAACGACGTCTGGTCCTGGATGAAATCCTTCATGCGCCAGAAACGCGGTTTCACTGGCTCTCCGGATATTCCTTTCTGGGGAGGGCTCATCGGGATCCTGAGTTACGAGATTGGCGTGGACAAGCTCAAAGTTTTGGGCAAGCGCCGCTGGACAGGGCGAAGGCACCCAGATCTGAACATGGTTTTTGTCGAACGGTCCGTCGTGGTAGATTCGACGACGAAGAACGTCTACGTTCAATCGTTATTGCCGAACGATGGCATCTGGGTGTCAGAAACCGTTACTTCCTTGAAGGAGGTTTCTGCCCGTGGTGTGATGGAGACCCCTCCTACGAAACTGGTGCCTACGATAACTACACCGAAGGAATCCTTGTACAAATCACGCATCAGCCTTTCCAAGGAGAAGCTCTTTGCTGGGGAATCATACGAACTATGTCTCACGGCTCTCAGCCATATCTCACTCCCCCGCATCCAGAGTGACTCTTCCTCGTCTTGGAGACTTTTCCGTGACCTCCGGAAGGCAAACCCCGCTCCGCATTCCGCTTATCTGCGACTCCACCCAACCACCCTCGTTTCGTCTTCACCAGAACGGTTCCTCTCCTTCTCCCGTCCATCCAACCCAATCTATCAACTTCGGCCCATCAAGGGGACAGTCAGAAAAGGGCCGGGGATCACGCGAGCTGTCGCGGAAGGTGCTCTGATAGGGAGCCCTAAGGAAGTTGGTACGTACTTGTGGAAGCGGTATGATGAGTTGAACGCTCATTCGACCCGTAGCTGAGAACCTCATGATTGTCGACCTCATCACGCACGACCTCCACAGGGTTGTGGGCGAGAATGTAGTGGTCAAGAAATTTTGCAGGGTGGAGGAATACGAAACCGTATGGCAGCTTGTTAGTGTCATCGAGGGGGCGCCGCCTCGAACAACCCACAGTCCCGAGGTAGAGTGGGGACTAGGTTGGGATCTTCTCGGCAATAGTCTTCCACCAGGTGAATCCCCTTCCACGTCCCTCCCCGACCGCACGTTAACTCTCAAATGCGTTCTAGGCAGTATGACTGGAGCTCCCAAGAAACGCAGTGTCGAGATCCTCCAAACCCTCGAGGATTCTGACAGAAGCATTTACTCTGGCACCTTCGGGTATTGGTGTGTCAGTGGGGCTGGCGACTGGGCCGTCACTATTCGTAGCTGTTTCAAACACGATGACGGTTCTGGCGCCGCAGATTCAGATCAAGAAGAGTGGAGGATAGGTGCAGGGGGAGCCATCACGGCGCTTTCGACGGTGGAAGGGGAGTGGGACGAAATGCACCTAAAGTTGCAGTCCGTCTTCCGGATGTTTGGGGCCGAACGGCCCTCATAATCGCTGTTTTTGTGGACGGATATATTTTCATCTTCCTAAATTCATGCGGTTGTACAGGTCGGATATCGAAGGGTGTGCGCAGCATTACTGATAAGCCAACCTAGCCGGAACTCTTCCCCACTAAGTCCCAAGTCGCCCACCGCGGTTGAGCATGGCGTTTGGCACGGCGTCGGCCTTGCTGCTAAAGCTTCGATCGGCGACGACCCGCCTTTACATTCTCTAAAACGACCGAGATTTACTTGGTTGGCTCTTGTCATCCCGAATGTCTCAGGAACGTACCAGACACTGCTGTCGATGTCGTTGGACCCACCAACCGTCAGGATCACCACCGGTGAAGTTCATCGGCCCGCAGAAGGCAGGTGAATCGGTCCAGCATCACCTCTTCTCGCGAACCCCGTCGCGATTCCCTGACGCAGGGACGTTCCCACCTCGCGGGTGGGCGATCCATCATCGAGGACCTGATTGATAAATACGGAGCCAGAAGGGGCCTCAGTCGCTCTCACCTTCCTCGCTGTCGGGGCACTCTCCGTCGACGCCTTGACCGTTCCGGTCGCCCGGTCGTCCGGTCATGAG
>Ga0307509_10009676_pt1 | contig 11976 bp, 7 predicted proteins | sample 10_EM_MG_FD_202245 | JGI IMG/M metagenome (GOLD analysis project Ga0307509, IMG submission 202245) | Populus trichocarpa ectomycorrhiza microbial communities from riparian zone in the Pacific Northwest, United States - 10_EM | ecosystem: Host-associated > Plants > Roots > Unclassified | place... | reverse complement strand
TTGATTAAAGAAAACAGCTAAACACCCATTATTCATTAATTATATACTCCCAATATTTCCAAAAATATGAAAATATTTGGTGCTGATGTGCTTGTACAGCGAAGGAACACCCAACTTGCAATTCCATCGTAATTAATTAGAAGCCAGAACTTGCCCTTGGCTTCCGATATCATCCAGTTATTAATACAAGGACAAGAATCATAAATACACTCTTTGAAAATTTTCTGCATTAATGTCTCAGATGATCTAAGCTCACTTGTAATTAACTCGATGTAGTTTACTCGAGATCACGTAGGCGTTTGTTCTAAAAAAAAACATATTGACTTTGTTAAAGTTTAAGTATAGTTGTCTGAATTAATTAATTTAGGGTTTGACTCCGAAAATATTTCGGATCACTAAATTATTGAGTTAATTTATTAGTTATCAGATTAATCTAGATTAGTAGTTTTTTTTAAAAAAAACTTTTTAATATTAACCAGATAAATTTAGATCGGATTTGACTATATCAACTAGGTTTGATTTGGTTAATATCATTTTCAATTCAAATTAAAATACATAGAAGATCAAGCTCTTATTTTTTGGTTTTTGAAGCCATTAATTGGGTTGAGTTTAATTACTGTTTCTCTAAATTTGATTTGGTTAATATTATTTTCAATTCAAATTAAAATACAGATAAGAAAATCAAGCTCTGATTTTCTGGTTTTTGAAGCTATTGAATTGGGTTGAGTTTAATTACTATTTTTTAAATTTGATTTGGTTAATATCATTTTCAATTCAGAAGATTGATCTAGCTCTGAATTTTTTTTTGGTTTTTGAAGCCAACCTATTGAATTGAATTGGGTTGAGTTTAATTACTACTTCTCTAAGTGCTTAAGCTTTGTTAATTATATGTTATGTGAAAGAAGCAATGATCTAATCTACACGCCAGTTTTTCTAATTGGAAGTTAATTATGTTTAGAGTTTTACAATTGCATGGAAAGTGTTAAGAATGCTGAAATAAATATAAAATAAATTCGATCTCAAATAAAAATTTGAGAAAGAAGAAAAATTATTGTTAAATTTAAGAGGGAAAGGAGTGGTTCTTTATTTATATATATACAAATTCAACGTTAGCTGCGCAGATTTAAGAAAGCTTGTAGGACCCTAAGGAGGGATGTGAGGTTAAGTGCCCTTAGACAGGGTTTAATAGCCAAAAAAATGTCATTAATGCTGTCGGTAAGTTTGTCTTTGACTAGAAAAAATTACAATTTTTCTAGAGGCGTGTACTGTTCGGTGAAATGGAAAAATTATTCCACACATCCATTACATTACCTTATATTATATCATATCATACCATATCGTGAAAGATCGTACTTTTTTTTTTAGGATATGGTAGAAAGGACATTACAGTACTGAAGATTTTCTTGAATTATGCAAGCTAAGATTCACTTAATTGATAGTAATTATCGTAAGAAATTACTAATTACTTAATTGTTTATTAGACAAAATCAAAATATAGTGTGTTTGACTTTGTAATAACTTCCGCTGCTGTTGTGTGGGATTTATATAAAACTATAGTGTATGTTATAGTTTATGATTGTGACAAAATACAGACAGTACTACACCGTAAAAAAATAAACACAGCAAAAAGATAAATGTGTGTTTGGTATTGTAATTTTTGCGATTATAATTTAAAAAATAGGCTAAAAAAAATCTATAAATCATAGTTTTTTTTTAAAACAAAGGTTTTAAAATAGAGTTTCTAATGGGATTTGTATAAAATTATAGTGTGTATTAATTAATTAAATATTTTTAAATTTTCTTAACACGGATGGCATTACATAGCAAAATAAAATAAAATAAAATAAAATAGGAGGGGAAAGAGAAATGTTGTAATAAGAAACACATATGCTTCAAAAGTATTAAGTATGATCATCAAGGCTGCCCGATGAGGACCAAGAAGTAAACCAAATGGAGATAGTAACCCTTTACACAACCTTCCTTGATCATTGAACGTTGCAGAAATAAAATTCAAGAGCTGCCTGCTCTGGTGGGTTCATTGGTTTTTATTCACAAATGGCAAACGGCTGGTCCATTTGGCTGTATTGTCCAGCAACTGGCTTGCCTGATTTTGTTCTTGGATCTTCTTGTGGACTGCCCAAATGGCTGGTCCATTGTCAAACATATGCAAAGTCAATGATTTTCTTTCATAACCCCTGCATTAGATTTGAACCCAAGCATCCATGGCAAGAAAAGAAGGAAGCTTTAGCTGAGTGAGTCATAGTACCAGCCCCAGGACCAGACCACGATGATGACGGAGGTCCAGATGAGAGCCAGCCCAAATACATATAAAATGCCTGCTTTTAGAACACTTCAGGCATCTGTTGATGGGCTGGGCGCACCAATGCCATGCAGCTCGCTGCAAAACCTGGACCGGCCTGTTAGGTTTACCCATAATTAATCTAGGATTTTCATCGGTTTTAATCGAAGAAAAAATAAAATAAAAAAAGGATGTGAATAACCCCTCACTTGCCAAGATCAGTGCAACAAAAGTAGGTGAATTTAGTTCAAAACCCTCACTTTCCATCTTTCTAGACAACTCCATTGCCTCATGAAAACCACATCCCACGAACCTAGATATTAGGGGTGTTTAAAAAAACCGATCAACCGAGAAAACCAAAGAAAAATTAACCGAAAAAACCGAACCGAGATAAAAAACTGATCAAACCGATTTTCAAAACCATAAATTCTAACAGGTCCGGTTCGGTTTTGGTTTTAAAACTGAAACCGACAAACCGAACCGGACCAACCAAAAAACCAAAGCTATACAAATTAAGAGGGATATAAATAGTTAAATACTATTCGATTTGAACAAGATTTCGGTCCGGTTCAGTTAATATTTCACTAAATTAATATAACTCGGTTCGGTTGATTTTTTGAGTCTAAACCGAATCGAACCGAACCGTGAACCCTACTAGATATCATTGTATTCCACCAAACCAAATCTCTCTTAATCATTTTATCAAATTGTTGGTTAGCTTCTTCAAGTAACCCACGCATAAAATAAAAATCAACAACAGTAATCCATACTTAGAGAAGAGAAAAAAGACCAATTTCCTAATGCAAATTGGGTTTTGGATTTTGGATATGTGCCTTCCTTTCTTTGATTGATTGCTTGTGTTTTTGTTTAGCCTCCTCCACTCTTTTCCTTTTTTCGCACTTCGTTTTCCAATGCTTCACCTCCCCATCAACAGAGTGCTATAGTGCTTGCTACATGTAGCGAGAGCACAGTTCACAAAGTTCAAATAGAGAATCATTCAAGGAGCCAGAATGTCACGGATGAAAAGGTTAAATTGCAGTTATTCGCTCCGGTAAAGAATATGAACGTGGATGCACCGGCGAGCACTGTTCAACACGTTAGATTAGTGTGAAGTAGCGGGAAGAGAGAGCAGTGGACATGAGGAAAGGAAGGATTAGGGTGGAGTTGTTCTTCATCTCTAGCCATTGTCTCTGTGCTCCGCTCTCTCTCCTTCAATCACTAACGAGATAGAATTTTCACCATTTTTGCTTCACGATTTGTAAATTGCACACATTCTGGTCATATTTAATGGAGGGTTGCTAAAGTAATATTCTTAGGACGTTTTCTTTTTAGGAGATCAAGGCATTACATCGACATTTGTGGTCATGTCTCAGGTCTGAAACTACAGTCCTTTTTCAAAAAAATAAGTTATTTTCTTTATTTTAAATTTATTTTTTTAATATTTTTTTTATCAAATCATTTTCATATACTAATATGAAAAATATTTTTTTAAAAAAAAATTCATTTTAATATATTTCTAAACAAAAAAAACACTTTAAAAAACAAACCAACACCCCTTTCCCATATACCATTAATACTAGTCAATTTGTTGTTGAACCATAGTTATTTTGTTTTCCTGGAATGGGATGCTTGTGCTTACAAAACTATTAATTGACTTCTGTTCTGAAAAGAAAGATTAAGACCCTCACCAACTTCTTGTTGCAAATAATTTGAAATCAGAATCGCAATTAGAATATCATTTATCAAAACTTGTGCAGGGAGTGAGTTAAGAAGTATATTTATCAAAAATCGACTTAAACACATTTTCTGATGTAGTGTGGTCAAGATTAATGTATTAAATTAAATTTAACTTTTGATTAAAACAAAATTGACTCGACAACCTTTTGATTAAAAATCAAAGATTATTTCCAGGTGAGTAAATGACTTGACCATGAGTCGTAATAATTTTATTTAAAAAAAAAAAACTAAATTGAACAGAAAACACTTGCTTTTCTAGAAAATACACGTGAAGAAAGGAATTGCTCATACAAACAGGAGAACCCAATAAGATTTAGAAGTTACATGGTGACATACTGAATTAGAGACATTTCATCGAGGGTCAAATTAATCCATACATCAATGGAAAGAAACATACCTGCATGGGCCAGTTTCACCCGTTTAGATTGACCAACAAACATCGATAAATAGAACTTTAGGAGAAAGAAAAGAAGAAAAAGGGCCCTCCATTGCACACACCACAGGTCATTTAGCCCTTAGCCCATAGCATACTTCTGGGTCCAGCTTCTTGCAGTCGTCTCATACTTGTTCCTGTCGGTCTTGTACATATGAGCAATCTCGGGCACCAATGGATCGTCGGGGTTAGGGTCCGTCAACAAAGAGCAGATGGAGAGCAATACCTACAAATGGAAAAAGAACTTGTTTACTTGATCATCAATGATAACTAGCAATTCAAAAGTCAGCCTGCGCTATGACAGCGAATTAAAAATAGCCCATTTAAAAGGGAGAAAAAAGAGCTGCAGATGGCTGATGAATAAACAATATGTTATCAACTAATAACACAGTTTTAGAGTCCTAAATATCTTTTCTGCAGAAAGGTGAACTCTCAGAAATCAGGGGAAAGAAAAGGAGGGCTGCTGAGATCTAAATTAGCTCTATATGTTGCAATGAACTATTCGGTTCATCAACACATCAAGAACGGTTATAAGAAAATGAACCACTTAGTCCCTTCCCAACACAAAAAGATGCCGGACTATCACAAATCCATTTAAGTAATCAACAGCATTTTTTTTCTCAACTCCAACATAAATGATTTGATGATTATAGAATAAGAACCTTGGATATGGTTAGAGCCGGGCTCCATTGCTCCTTCAAAATGTCCAGGCAAATGCTGCCATTGCTATTTATATTTGGGTGGAATACCTTTGTTCGGAATGCTACCTGCAAGATACATACACATAATGAAATCACACGCACAAAAAGAGAACTGCTTTTGAGATTGAATTCTCGACCGAATGTGCAGGAGTGCCATAAATAGTACATGATGAGATGCAGAAGCAACACACCAAGAATACAATGAGGCATTCACAAAAAGAAAACAGCTAAAACTACTCGGCAAATACCAATGAATTGAATGTCATAAATTACCGTGGTTAATTCACCAAACAAACAAATTGACTAATAAATTCTTATATTGTGCATGGCAAGAGGGCAAGCAGAGGCGGAACCATTCAATCAGGGCAGTTTATATCTTCAGCCTTTCATGCAATACCATTTATTTCATCTTTAGCTGATTTGAGCTTTAGCAACATACCCTCATTAATGCTATAATTTCTTCTTGTGCAATTAAGAAATAAAGCATATTCTTATTCTAAAATCCTTACCAAAAGTTGATGTTTGATACACAAGCCTTAGATGCAAGAGCTGCATCATTTAACATATCTTCACATCTTAGCTCATATTGTATCAGGACCTGGCATAGCATTGAATCCTATCAAACAGCCTCATGCTTGTATTGTGAAATCAGGTTTGCATGCTTATACTTTATACTTCATATAGCCCCCTATATTTCTTCCAATTCTGCTGATTTGGAAACAGCATAAGACTAATAAAAGCTCGACCTATTGCACATATTCACAGATGAGACGCCTTCATGTTGAAATAAATCAACTTCTGATGAGAATAAATTCAACATCCATACTAATCTCCCTTCATTCTTGTTGTGAATTGGGCAAGAGGTGAGGGGAAAAAAGAATGGGAGGAAACATGGAGATGCTCCATGACATCATGACACCTTTTTCCTTGTTACAAAAGAGAGGCTCAAACCTAAGGCCTCTGCCAGAAGGAGGCCTTGGTGACAGTGGAACTACAAGCATGATTCTTTGACAATAAGAATTAAGAAAAGGGTATGAAAAATGCAAGTTTGCAAGCGCCATTAGTTTCATGTATATTAAATATGCATCCACTTTATTCTGTTGTCAAGTAAAGAACTTATTCCCTCATCAGGGCATATACATAAAGATTCCTCCCTTAGGTTAACTAGTGTATGTACATACTCTGGGTTAGCAAAAGTCATATGACCTGGGAAAATCTGCAAAATCAGCTTGCAACTCGCAATACTTAAGCAGACAATATAGGTAATGATATACACATACAAAGCATTCAAGAGAAATACATATACATAGAATTTTTAAAAAATCTGTTTGATACTTCTTACTTCACCCAAACCTGCATATTATTAGCATTCGACAAAACTTTCAAATAATTCAGAACAACAAAAGTTAAGCTTGTATGGAGTAAAAACTTACCTTGGGAGGCTTAAATGGATAATCTGGAGGAAAATGAATGGTAACTAGGAAAACACCGCCAGCATAAGGACTATCCGGAGGACCCATAATTGTTGCTTGCCAATGGAACATGTCTTCAGCAACGGGACCTGCAACATTCCCATAATTAAAGCAAGCACATCAAGTAAACAACATTAAATAAAATAATCATGAAAAAAATAACTTTTAATTCAGCATACATACCCCCTACCATTATTAAGAATAGCCAGGATAACAATAATTGCTTAAAAAAAATACCCTAAAATAATACACCCTGTGATCAGAATATACAAGTTTTTTAACTATAATTTTTAAAAATTAACAAAAAAAATTCAATATTGTTTTACGCTTTCCCTTAAAAAAATCGAATTTTAATTTTTACAAAGAAAATTATCGATCAGAGTTAATCATCGCCAGTATTATTCAACTGCATGCATCCTTAGATTATCAACGAAATCATTATCAATTCCAACCAAAAAAACGAAAAAGATAATACCGGCACAGATCAACCGAAACACTAAAAAAACTATTAAGAAATGAAGTCAAACAAATCGGAAAAAAATTAAAAACAAAAAAAGTCATAATACCGGCACTGCATGAAGTAGGAGGATCCTTCTGTAAATCTTTCAATTCCTTCAAGATCCGTTTCGATGCCATCTTATCTTCTACTTAACCTGCAAAAAAAAAAAAAAACATCAACATCGACATCGACAACTCTCTCTCTCTCTCCAGATCAATCGTCTCAAACCAGAACACAATTCGAGAGAGACGTACCGGATCTCTCCTCTCCTTCTGGAAATTAACGGCTTCAATTTTTTACGAGATTTGTTTGATGAGATAGAGGGAGGGGAATGGAGGGTGGGGAGAAGGAAAAGGGGAAAAGAAAGAGTGAAATTAGGGAATCTGTAAGGTGAGGACTTTATATTATTATAAATTGGTGGACCGTCTTTTTTTAAAAATTAATTAGCAATAAGGTGTCGACATTTGTGATTGGATGGTTCTGTTTCTTCCCATTTTTTTTTTATTTTTTTTTTGTAAATGGGATGGTGGTTAAAGGCGGTATTAGTTTTTTTAAAAAATATTTTATATTTAAAAATATATTAAAATAATATTTTATATTTTTTAAAATTTATTTTTAATATTATTATATTAAAATGATTTTAAAATAAAAATAATAATTTAAATATATTAAAATAAAAAAATATTTATGCTTCACGTTTTTTGTCCGTTAAAACTATAAAAAAATTAATTTAACTATCTTTTAATTTAAATATATTAAAAGATAGTTTTTAAAATAAATTTAAGTTCGAAAATATATTAAAATAAAAAAAAATTATTTTTATATATACATTAAAACTATAAAAAATATTAATTTAATATTTTTTAAAATTAAAAATATTTTAAAAAAACATTTAAAAGAAAAATAGAAGCAAACACTCATTCTATGCTTCGCGTTTTTTGTCCTTTACCTTGCAAGCCTTCTACTTTTAGTATTTTTCGCCGAAAGTAATATATAATATAATCTTTGCTTTTTTCTTCTTTTTTGGATGGTTGGTCTACGTCGGTGCTCTAAATTTTAGGAATGTTTTATATCAGTCATCAAAGAAATGGTTCCTACTAATTAACCCCAATTCATTGGTAATTAAATTGATGATTAGTTTTTAATTACGTTTGGTTTAGAAAAACTTAATTAAAATATTATACTTAAAATATTTAGAAGACTTATGGTAATAACTATGATTATTTGAGAAATTAAACTATAAAATGGTACGAATCTACAGTTTGAGGACTTATTTGAAAACTATATGATACTTAAAGGACTCAACTGTAGTTTCCTTTTATTTCAAATATTTGGTGGTGGTGGTCAATGTTATTTGTTACTGTTTGAAAATGCATGGATAGGGGCGAAAAATCAGCGGATAGAAATTCCCTGTCTCCATAACGGCGTCGTTAAGCGTTTTCTCTGGATGAAGTTGAATATTCTTGCCCGTGCCGTGTCGTTAGCTTTGGTCTTTGGCGAGGGCGGCTTCAACGGAGCACACACTAGACGCGTAGCTGGACCAGCTCTTTCGCGGCTGGCTCGACTCAGGTTATCAACTCATCAACTCGTTAATGAGTTGATGACTGGTTGACAGTAATATGACATCATCTGGCATTTATTTCCTTAAAAAACAACGAAGAGTAATGAGTTTGTAATCATTTTATATTTGGAAAGTGCAATTTTTTTTTCCAAATGAAAATTGAATTACTCAATTTCCTCATGAATAAAAATAAATAGATAGATAGATTGATTTTCAATTAATATGTGATATATAAATAAAACACTTTCTTATTAAAATATTTATTTTTATGTGAAATATGATAAAATAACATGAAGAACTAAATTTTATTTCTCAATGAATTTTGTAGAATTATTTTTTTAATCATTTTAAAAATAAAAGATAAATTACCTCTTGGATGTAGAATAAAATATTTATCAAACTATAAATTGACTTAAATAAAACCAGCCAAATTTTAAAGGTTATCATTCATGTAATAATGATTATTATTATAAAGTAATTTTAAATTAAATTTTAGATTTTTTTATTTCAAATTTATTTTTTTATATTTATACATGGTTAAAAATTAATTTAAAAAAGAGTTTAGATAAATGGGTTGACTTAAAAATCATCAAATTAATGTAGATTATTTGTTTTTATTAAAATAATATTATTTAAAAAAAATAAAAATAATAATAATCTAATTAAGTTTAGACTATTAAAAAATCTATTAGATTAATCGAGTATCATTGAGTTAATATTTTAATTGAAAGCTTGATTAAAATTATATTTTGATTTTTAATTTTTTTAGACAATTAATGAGGGGGGAAATTTAATAACTATAAATAGAAATGCTATTATTATATATATTTAAAATTTTATTTTAAACAATGATGTAATATTAAAAATTATTAAGAATTGTTAATGCATTATAATCATAACCATTATTTATATACACTATGAAATCGTTTTTATTGCCGCATCCGCAAATCTAAACTATATCTCCGGGTGCATCTAAATATTTTATTTTAAAAAAATAGTTAAAATGTAAAAGGCCTTTTATTTATTTATTCTCTCTTATTATTATTATTATTATTATTATTATTAAGAAGGCCTAATAAAAAACCCAACCCAACCAATAATTGACATTGGCTAGCGTGAAATTAAGGCCAAAAGCACATGCTGCCCACCAATCAACCCGGACCAACTTAGCCACCACCGTCACTCACCATCCCCCAAACCTCACCGATACAACATGAACCGATACAACCGGCGAGTCCAAGTCCCCGATTTACAGCTCCCCAAATACGACAACGTAGAAGAACGTGTCGATGGAGAAGAAGGAGACGATAGTAATAACAACGGAGTAGCGCGATTAATAACAACAGAGAACAATGTGAGTGACGATCAAGAACCATTCATGGGTGTTAAAGTTCGAAGAAAAGCATCTCGTCATAGAGATATTAAAGGGGATTATCTTGATGTTCCTTCTCATTCTTATTTGATGAAGATTTTGCAGAAGCAAGGTCAGTCAGCCTCTTTCAAATTCTCTTAATTTTTCGGGGCATTTTTCTGTTTTTTAATGATAATTGTTTTCTGGGTATTGATTATTTTTTGGTACTAGTTTGTTTAAAGTGATTATAGAGATCTTGCTTTGTAAATGGCATGTGGGTTTGTGATTATTTCATGTGTTTTTTGAATTTTATTTTATTTGCTTTGAATTTGCTTTGGTCTTTCTGTTTTTCTTGCTGATTCTGTATGGTTAGAGAACGCAAAATATGTATAGTTTAGAAATTAACCATGTTGAATTTTATTGTTTGGTTTCTATACTAGGAATTGGTGCTTGAGAAATAATTCAATTGAAATTATTGCTGAATTTCTACACCAGGTCGTGGTTTTGCTTTAGATAAAAAAAAAAAAAAAAAGAATAAGCAGGCAAGTAGTCTGTAAGTGTCAAAATAGTGACAAATTTTGTTGAAACAGGATTGTCTTGTTAACTTTGAAAGAATGTTTTCCGAATGTTGGAAATTCTTAGATTGAAGAACGGTCTTAACTTTTTCATTGTTAAAATTGTTCCCTGCAGCTTATAACGTGAAAACTTGCAAGTTTTGGGGTTTATTGAAATTCTCCTTTTCCAAGAGATTTTTTTATAAACATTTTTTCATGGAAATCTTTATATTTCATTATATATTTTTATAATAGAAAAAAATTAGAAAATAGTCGTAAGTATGGTGTGCATTTGTGTTTTCCTTAATGTTAGAATATACCATTGGTTAGAGACAGTACCAAATTACAATTCATTTATGTTTGAATAGGGTGGGGAGGAATAGGCAGCTAAGGGTGCTGCATCTGATCAGTGCACTGACCTGAAACAGGCATGGTGTTAGCATTTATGATAAACTTAAATCCTTCAACCCCCTGAAACCAAGACAAAGTAGTACACATTGATTCAGGAATAAAAGAAACATGCTCATGATTTGACATGGAGAAATGTCCTTTAAACAACAATCCCCCCCTCCATGTAGCACCTCCTGGCCCGCTTAGACTAAAATGGGAGAATTCCATTCATGATCTGAGACGCAAATGGTGGTTTACATAGATCGTCTTAGAGTTCAGGGAAGATTTAGCTTGTTAATTTGATAAAGGTTTAAATACTCTTCCTTGCTTAATATATCTTTAAACTTGCTTCTTTTTTATTTTTGCAGGTGACAAGCAGGTCCTCTTTGCCGATAAAGTTTTGAAATTCACAGGTTCAGGGAAGATGAAACAACGCATATTGTTAATAACTGACTTTGCCATTTACATTATTGACCCAGAGATTAATGCTCTTAAACGACGGATAGCTCTGGCAGCTGTAGAAAAGATATGTTTGAGTGAATTGAGTGATAATTTCTTTGCAATTATTATTCCAACAGAGTATGATCTTCTTATGGCCAGTACTCGAAAGACTGAAATAGTTACTGTGTTAGTTGAAGCTACCAGGAGCGCTTCTGACTATGAACTTGAGGTGGCTTTTTCCAATAGGTAAAATGATTGAACTGATATCTTATATCTTTCACTGTTCTTGCATTAGTATTCAATGTTTTTCTTTTCCTTTGCTTTCTTGGATGATCCTAAATAGGTACTTTATTGAAGGATAGTTATTATATGATCCTTTTATCCATGCTACATCCAGATTTTGGTTTGTTATGATAGATACACTCCACTTGAACATGTAGGAATTTTGGTGTTAGCTTCTATACAATGCATATGCCATTGATTTCTGATGCAAGGTATCCTGACTTATATTAGAGGAAGAGAACAACTAATAATGCTG
>Ga0307509_10009675_pt1 | contig 11980 bp, 7 predicted proteins | sample 10_EM_MG_FD_202245 | JGI IMG/M metagenome (GOLD analysis project Ga0307509, IMG submission 202245) | Populus trichocarpa ectomycorrhiza microbial communities from riparian zone in the Pacific Northwest, United States - 10_EM | ecosystem: Host-associated > Plants > Roots > Unclassified | place... | reverse complement strand
ATGATTTAAAGGTACTATTAAAATAGATTTAACAAGTTTGAGTTAAACCAAAGATATCTAATTTATTTAGTTCACATAATTAATTAATACATGTCATCATCAATATTTTATATAAGTTTGATATAAGTAATGGATGATCATTAAGCAAGATGAATTATTGTAATGGGGTTGAGAGTTTTATTAATTACACACTATCTAACCCGAAAAAATATTAGTGGAGGCGGTATTAGATGTCCATGTAAGATGTCTAAAAATAAAAAGTTTCTTGATCTAGATGTTGTTACGATGCTTATTTTATAAAAAGGATTCATGGAGAAAAATTTGTATTGGTTTGCACATGGAGAACCATATGTTCCTTACGATACCATGATATGGAGGATGATTGGGTCAACTTCTACTTTAGGAACATGTATGGAGTTGTAGATGATAAAAGTAATTCTTATAGGAGTATGATTATGGATGTGATATGAATGAATTAGGGTAATGCAAGTGAATTTTTAACCGTAGATAAATAACAAAATACATACGTGACCAATTTTTTTGATCTTTTGAAAGATTTCGACGAACCATTATAGGATAGATACACAAATCACAGTAAATTATCAGTCGTTGCACATGTGTTCACCATCAAGCCAGATTATAGGTTGAGTGAGGCCGATTTTGACAAAATTATCGAATGAGAGAGATGCACCCTTGTGATGGTCACAGATGAATTTAATCCATTCGAGTTATTTATGACTCTTTATTTTTGTTGGCCGGTGATTCTCACAGTTTACAACTTGTCACCAGAGGTGTGTATGAGGTTGGAGTTTATGTTTTTATCTACGATCATACCTAGTTCTAATAGTCTGGGTAGGAATATAGATGTTTGTCTTCAACTGTTGATTGATGAGTTGAAGCAGTTGTGGTCGCTAGGACTTTTAACTTATGATGTCTTGAGGAAATAAAATTTTCAGATGAAGGTAGCTTTGATGTGGATTATAAATGATTTTCCGACGTATGAGATGGTTTCTGGTTAGAGCATGATGAAAAATTAGCATATTCATATTGTATGGAAAATAACAAGGTCTTCACCTTAACAAATGATAGTAAAATATCTTTTTTTTTTCATTGCCATCAGCAATTCTTGCCAACCGATCACAAGTACAGAAAGAACATAAAATACTTCTTTGTTGGTAGAGTTAAAAAGGATGTTGCGCCGCCGGTATCGTTGGGTGAAGAATTGTATGGTGTGGTATTACAATGTGATGACATTGTGTTTGGTTTTCAATCCAGTAAGCAGGAGTTTCGTGGTTGTAGTGTGAACTATAATTAGGTAAAGCAAAGTGTTTGAAAACATAGTGAAATTGTCATCTTTATACAAAGAAAATCAAAATTTAGCATTTAAATAGATGCTTATATAACTTTTTAGGGTTAAATTGCATAGAAATAATGTTTAATATTTTAATGAAATAGTGAACCTCGGTTAACAATGTTGATAACCGTACAAAATACCCTTTTGTTTTGGTATTTCTTTGTTAAATGTTAATAGTGATTATTAATATTAATTTGTGAATAACAACTTTCATTTATCCAAAACGCAAATTATAATATTATTTCCCTTCTTTCTAGATATCATGATCTCTTCCAGCAATATAAATCACGGGAGGTAGTTTCAATTATAGTTTTGAAACGGGCTGGCTAGGTGGGTCGACTCAGAACCCGGTCAATTCAGGATTGGAATCGGACCGGGTTGATGAAAAAATAAAAAAACCATGACCCGGTGTGACCCGGCGGGCTGACCCGGCGACCCGGCAAAACCCGGTTGTAACCCGTTGACTTTTTTTTTAATACTAAAATGACGTCGTTTTGAATATTTTTTAAAATAGAGATTGACCTGGTCAACCTGATGACCCGATCAAAACCCGAAATCTGAACTTTAAAACGGACCGGCCACCACACCAGGTTTAAAAACTATGGTTTCAAGTACACAATTACTAGCGGTGATATAGCTCTTTGTTTTGATTTCTACTTTTATTCGCTATACCAAATTAATTAATATCTGTCTCAATCCATCAAATACATCTTTCTTTATTTTTTATGTCTTATATGACTTTAGGATACACCGATGATACATAAACGAAATATTTGACCATTCAAAGAGCAATTATAAAGCTAACCCCAACAAATATTTGACAACTCAAGAAGTTCCAATGATAAATTCCTTGTTTTTCCCTAACTTTCCTGCAACTTGCCACCCTAATTTAAAACAAACACTTAATTTCTTTCCTTTATTAAAAGCACGTCTGCCTCATATAATAATGATTGTTTTTTTTTTTCCAAAACAATGAGCTCCTCTATCTAGTGATCGCATAGCCTAACTTCCATTCACCTTTTTGCAGTCTGACCTGATCTCTCCACTACTCCCAGTTAATGGGCTAATATTACCCATATTAATCATTGACTGAACAAAACTCTGGAAGAAGGCAGTTTGGTTGCTGCTGAAGTTATTGACAAAAGTGATCGTGGCAGCGCCAGGTGTGGAAAATAACTCTTGGTCTGATTGGAGAAGACCTTGATTGTTTTGTAGGTTGGTGAAGTAATTATTGTCAAAGGCATCTGAAGTTGTAGGATCAAGGTTGGCCAAAGCAGTTCCGCTGCCATTTTGTGGACATATTTGTTGCAGAGTAGTCAAGTATGTTGTGTTTAGTGTTGGGTCAGGGTTGCCTGTGTTGCTAAAATTGTACAGCCTGTTGCTAAAGGTTCGACATTGTGCACGTCCGAATGTGTGTGCTCCTGGAAATTATAAAAAAATAAAAATATATTAGTGTTGGATTTCCAGAATTCTGGATGCAGTTTTGAGATTTTTGAGGTATAATTACCTGATAATGCAACAAGGTCATTGGTGTTTAGACCTACTGCAGAGAACTTTGCAGTGATGTTGTTTAGGCCTTCAAAAGGAGAAGGGATTGCTGTATTGGCTCCAGCCTGATTTGCTGTTAGACTATCCCTTCTTCCCAACAGAACACTCCATGAAGGACCTCCTGACTACAAGAATCATTAAAAGCAGAGTATGTCATGGCTTCGTGTTTTTTCGGCCTTTCATAGAATATTTCACTTGTGAAAACTTCTGAGCATACACAGATCACATTGACTTGCCAAATCAAGCAAAATGAAGAGTTCCGAGAACAAGTTCAGTGTATGGACTAAGTAATTACCTGAGAAACAGATGATTCGGCAGCAAGTGCAAGAATGTCAGCGCAGGAGACAACACCAGGGCAAGAATTCTCCACGGCAGTCTTGATGTTGTCAACAACACCGAAACCCCGAATGGAATTTACATTGGGAGCGGCAAACTTTTCGCTGAGTATGCTTGAACTGTTGTCCAGTAGAATTGAAGCATCACATCCCTGTCCAAAAAATCAAATTTTTTGATCAACATAATGTCAAGCGTTAATTAAAAACCACTTCAAAGAAATTAAATGATGATATTCAGTTTACATTGACGAAGCAATCATGAAAATGGAGGCGAATAAGGCTGGCGCCAATCCGAGAATCAGATTGAAAAGCCTGCTGAACAACGTTGCTAACGATGCTAGACACATTGGGGCATGTATTAGCATAGAAAGTTGCATTTAATTGAGCTTTCGAGTGGGGCAGCATCATTCCTAGCAAGACTATTGCCACTGAAAAGAAACTGGTAGAAGGAGGAGGAGACATTGTTTTTCTTCTTGAACAGAACAAGAAGCAATTAAACAAAAGGCTTTTCCCTGTCTCTTATTTTGTGCATCAGTGACTACTTTGGCTAGCCAATATATAGAAAACTGTCACATTCATTATACGTAGCTCGTATTCGGCAAGGAAAAGTCTCTGTTTGCTAGTAGTAAGATTAACCTTTAAGAAAACGAGTAGTCAGCTTGAAATGTCTTCTCAATGTGTATACATTTACACATTTCTCCCTCTAATATTATTATAAAGGTGATTCCCCAACCCCAAGTATCAAGAAAAAGAAGAAAAGGTCTTTATCTTCGTATAAATATAATAAATTCGCTTTTAAAAAAGTTGCATCAAAATAAAAAAAACCCAAACCTTTTTATATTTAAGAATAATGAAAGTTTTACGCGTAAAAACTAGAATTCTTTAACCTTAATGTTACTGTCCTAAATTATAGAAAATTAGGTAGAGAAAACTTAGATAATTTTTGAAATATCTATTTACATAGAAGTAAAAAACCAATATAATCAAAAGAATTCAAAGTTGAGTAAAAATAATAATTAACATTACAAAAACAACCTGTTCCAAGTCTAATTTAAAGATTTTTTGGACTTCTTCTGATTACAACGAGTTGACTCGCTATAAAACTTGGCTTGGAGCACCTTCTTGCAAAAATCAAGGCTAATCCAACTATTGAATTTAAAGTTACGGGTGTTTTTGTTTTTCAAACTCGCGTTTAATATACCCAGGCTTCTTCGCGAGCTCTGTTTTATCTTCTTGTTCATAAGCGCATCCACACCACGCTCCGCGTCAAAACTTTCAAAGCTTGAGGCGTTTGAAAGCAAGAAAGCAAGGAGATCAAGTAAAAAGTAATATATTAATGCATGTAACAGCTAGCTATGATTAATCAATCTTCACTGGAAGCGAGTAGCTCATAAAACACGGGAACCATTGCAGACAACGCGTTTGGATTAGTGGTTGGATTGGCTGAGACTAAACTGTGTGAATTGTCATGGACAATTGGCAGTGGCAGTGTTATGTGCTTATAAATTAGTCTCTGACTGCTCTCACTAACCCAATTTTGGTATCGTTAGGCGTGCCCCTGTCGGGATACCCCCTGCCCACCTGGTGAAACGCCTCTCCATCCATCTACTCCGTAGCGTGAGCTTGGCATCGTCCGTCAACATCCCTCATTTTTAACCTTAAAAATGAGGGATGTTGACGGACGATGCCAAGCTCACGCTATGGAGTAGATGGATAGTTGACGAGGAGAGGCGTTTCACCAGGTGAGAGGGACGGTTTTAACGGCAGGGGGTATCCCGACAGGGGCACGCCTATATATATATATATATAGATGGCTACCTTGATTCTTCAGTGATGCTGTGTGTACCATATTCGGGTCTTCAATGGTGTTTGAATATGTCATAATAATTATTTTTTAAAATATAATTTTTTTAAAAATATATTAAAATAATTTTTTTATATTTTTTAAAAAATTATTTGACATAGCATAATCAAAATAATCAAAAAATATAAAAATATTAATTTAAAAAAATATAAAACAATTTTAATTTTTTAAAAAATTATTTTTGAAACGCAAAAATTAATATGATTTAAAGATTTTTTCATGGATGGCTTCGGAATTGAAGAAATAGTAGATAACAAGGAAAGGGGTTGGGTGTATCTTTCTTTCTACACAAGGAATAATGACTCAATTCTTTTTTACTTATAATTTTCAATATCCTCTCATTTCCTTGTGATAATTAATGCTTTCGATTGAATACATTGATTCTTTTTTTTTTTTGCTCTCTCTTATTGGTTAAACAATTACTTCATTCATCATTGTTCTTCATATAATTTCATTTTACTTAATTTATCATTCTCCCTCTTCATCCTCTTGACAAATATAGTCTTTAAATTGTTTCATCAGAAAAAATAATCATGGAACATAAATAAATAAAACAAAACATTCCACACAACATAGGTATTGTCAAATATTTTACTTCTAGCTAGCCAAGACACCCTGTTCCATGAAGACTTTTAGTTACTAAGAGCCAAGGCTCATGTCCCCCTTCAAGGTGAACGTTTAATAATTGTACAATACAATTTGAGATTCTCTTCCATAGAATCTTGCCAACTTGGATTTTTAGCATAATTTTCCACGTAATAAATTCACTGTAGTATCCTGATTTGGGGCTGAAATTACTTTTGTTCCCCTGTGAAAGAGGAGTTAATTACTGAAAGGATACTAATCAACATAATTGTTTTTTGTTTGTTTTTTTCCCCTAAAATAAATACGTAGTACTTTAAATTCTTAATTATCTCTCATCTATTATTAATAATTTAATTATTTTTCTCTACTTGTACTGATAATTAACATCTTAATTTATAAATATAATTAGACATCTTTAAAAATCAACTTTTATATCCTTGAAAATTGCTTTTGAAACCATTATGTTTATAACAATTAATTACTATTTTTTTAATCTCATACAATCCAGGAACTTAGTTGAAAATCTCACCAGAGAGTGGTGGTTTGCTCTTAATTCAGCAATGGTGGCATCGTTTTGTGTGCGACTTAATCATTTGAATTCTTAGAGCAATTGGGTTTTCTTCGATAATACTCCACCGCAATTAGAGGGGGAAGGTTCGGTAGTTCGTGCACACTTTTCTCAGTGAAGAATTCGTAGATCAAAACAAATATATAGTAAAATGATGCGTTCTTGATAGTGATAGGCGATCACTATTTGATTTGGCATCGTATGTCATGGTAGCTAGTAACGAGACAAATCGAAGTTGATGGTAAGTTGACTATAGGATCAGTAGTGTGTCAAAGATTATATCTTTTTAACCAAAATTAAAAGTAAAATTACGGATATTGTTTTACAGACATGCATTGTCGGTGATCAAGAATATATTTTAAAAATTTCCATGGCTGTTGAACTCTTGCAATCACTGTACAAGTCGTTTATAAAACACACACTGAGAATATTAATTTATGATTGAAATCAGGAGAATGATTAAGCATATGATTCCGAAGGGTGATGGGACAAATATATGTGGGTGAAAAGGATAAATCAAAAGGGATTTATATAGTTTCGAATTATTCTCTTTTAATTGTTTGTATTAATTCCTGGAAACGTAACAGAGAGTAGGTGCTTCATTTTCCCCTTGTTTTTCTCTATGATATTATGCCCTCAATATTCTTTTCTTTCTTTGTATTGCTATCTGTCTTCTGCATTGATATATCATTTAGCATGATGAGTTGATAACAAATTTTGTGGCCGAACTTGCTCACACTTAGAATTAGTGGGATTAAGAGAAGGGCTCACTTGCCATCATTTAATACTCTAACTATTAAAGATGGAATATACATATATATAAACCGAAAAAAATACTTTTATTTTTGTTTTTTATTCCCTTCAGTAGTCATGTTCATGCTCTACTTTCTTGATTTTATTTTCTTTTTTATTTTATTTTAGATATCTTATCTGTATGTATCCCTTTGAATTAATGAAATTATGACCATATGTTTGATGCTTGTGGATGAAGTGTATTGCAGAGGGCACAAGAGCGTGTTTCTAAAAAAGCACACTGCCTATAATTCTGTAGCTAAAGGCAGTGGTTGTCTGTGAGGACAACAATGAATTTGGCAAGCATCATCCAATGATTCATGCGAGTCATAGTTTCTTGGTTTGGAATGGACATAGAGCTTGGATAATTGACTTTCTAAGCTGAAAAAAAACACACAACAAAACTAGTGGGGTAGAGGCTAATAGTTAGGCAGTGAGTTTGTTGGTGACAATTATTGCGAAGTTGTAGGAAGTTTTGGCAATTACAAACATGGCTAAATAGAGGATAAAACTATCCAGATCATGGGTGATAGGTTGTCAAACATGGGGGATGGATGAGAATGTTTTATAAGCCATTAAGTTCATAGGAGAACATGGGGCAAACTGCTTAACACTTGCTAAATAAAAAAACATGAAAAATATGGAGGCAAATGACCTACTACTTGCTAAAAAATAAGGAAGTTGATGCATATGAAAGTGAAAATAAGAAAACAAGAGGGCAAAAAGACAGTATTTAGAAGAAATAGGGTTATTCTTCAAAAACCCTAAGTCATAGTTTTATTTTTGAAATTAAAGTCTTTTAAGTCATGTTTCCGTAGCAACTTTACTAGTCTTTAAATAGGTTTAAAATTGACCTTAACAAGTAAAGGAAAATCATAATTCCTAAACAAAAGAAAACTAACAGAAAATACAAAAATAACATAAAATAAAAAAATCAAGGAAAAACAACAACATTAACTCAAACAACATCTTTAAGGTCTAATTTAGGGGTCTTTTGAAGCTTTTCTAGTTATGGCCAATCAGGTCTTCTATAGAACTAGGCTTTAAGAGGGCCTTCTATAGAACTAGGCTTTAAGAATCTCTTGGAAAATTTTGAGTCAAATCCAACGGTTGGATTGAATGTAATGTCATTTTGTTGGTGTGGTACAACCATACTTCTCATTTAACCTAATTTTGTCTCACTACTCTATAAATGCATATGTTAGACCATCTATATAATCTGTTGGTAGCAAATCTTTAACTATGATAAATCCTCACCCAACTACTTAAAACCTTAACTTTTTACTAGCCCAACATATTATTATTCTTGGGTTTGAGAGAACTCGTCCTCAAGTTTTGATCTTTCACCAAATATGATGTTAAATGATGCACATTAAAAACATCAAAAGTTCTCAAATGACTAGAAATAAAAAGTTTATAGGCGTTGTTATTGATTTTCTAATTGTAATCTCCTACCAAAAACCTGTCACAGGTGAGTAATTACCACACAAGGTCTCCTACCTCAAAAACCATTATTATACGATTAATATCATTTAGGGCCTTATATTTGGCATTTGTTTTTATCTATAATCATTTTATTAGCCTGTTTATGAATCCCATACAAATAATCTTTCATACCTTCAACTTGAATGCTTAGTCGTTTGATACAAAAAACATATGCTAAGTACTCAAGCGCTCAAGAAAGGTTATGTTTCCAAATAATCTTGAATGAATTCAATTGAGTTGTTCGATTTCGAGACTTGTTATAAGCAAACTTTGCTTGTGGTAAGCCTAGATCCTATTATTTTGGTTTGTCTCCTACCAAAGTCCACATCAAGTTTTCGAGGCTACGGGTAACCACCTTTGTTTATCCATATGTCTGAGAATGATAAGCATTGCTAAAATTTAATTGGGTATCTAGCTTTCCATATAAGCTTTTTGAGAAATTACGTATAAACTTCATGTCTTTGTCTAAAGTAATACATTTGTGAATACCATACAAATGAACCATCTTGTTAAAGTAAAGATGGGCTATATGGGATGTATCCATGATCATTTAACATGCTATAAAATAGTCCATCTTCAAAAACCTATCCACTGCAATAAAAATCAAATCCATAGCTATATCCCTCATAATGCAACTCACGAATGATATGTTACCATAGAAAACAATCTAGTACACATAAATATAGACCACGTAACAGAAAACCATTCACAAGCAGAAAATTATTCCGTTCACCTTTATCTATCAAATTAGCATAAATATACCTAAATGAAGGGTCTTCTGAATATATTTCTAGGAAAGTAACAAAGATCATCACCTGAGCATGTATGATATTGAGTAAAGCAACCCATTTACTAAGTGTGTCAGCTACTTGTTTGACTCTAATGTCTATCCTGGATACATCACAACTTACCTCAGATATCTTGTCAAAGTCAAGAAGTGCTAATACAAGAGCTCCAATCATTTTTCTACTTTACTAACTGAAAGTTGGTTTCTACTTCATCCATCCACTAGAAAGTACATCTCTTTAAGCACTTCATAATAGATATAATTATAGAACTAAAATTAAATATAAATCTTTAATAAAAGGATGTAGGATCTTGAAAGCTCTAAACATCACAAATACTCTTTAAAATCTACCACTCCATAAACACCTACATATTGGAATGATTAGCCTAAACACCTTCAACAAACATAAAAAAAACCTAGAAAAGCAACAACACTAGCGAAGAACTTACACTTCTTATGGTTGATATATAATTGCCCTCGTCGTAAAGTGTCAAATACAACTCTAATGATAAATTATAAATTAAGATATCATCAAAATAAATCACAACAAACATACTTATGAATGACCTTAATACTTGATTCATGAATTTCATGAAGGTGCTAAGATCATTTGATAACCTAAACAATATATTAACCACTTATACAACATATACTACATTTTAAAGATTGTCTTCCATTCATCTCCTGATTTTATTTATATATAATGATAGCTACTTTTAAGATCAATTTTGAAAAACACCTTAGAACTCAATAATTTATCCAACATGTCATTTAGTCGTGGTATCGGATACATATGCTTCATTATGATTCAATTAATGGCTTGGTTATCCACACATATTCATCATAAACCGTTCTTTTTCATGACCAAAAGGGTTGGAATTGCACTTATCTTTACAACTCTTTAACCTTTTTATTTTTTAGTCTATATACCAACATGTTTGGCAAGCTAGAAGTCAAAATCAAGTTAATCTGGTGTTATGTATCTCTCATTGGAGGTAATCCTTAGGGCAATTCTTTAGTATCAAATATATAAATTCTGCTAGCAAACCTTACACTTTTTCAAGACTATCATTAACAACATCCTTCTCCCAATATTACTAGGCATTAGGGCATATGTTATCCGCTCACTCCTTAACTCCTTTATAAACTACGACAAGGATAAAAAAATTCTTCCCCTTCTAAGTTTTTATCTCCACCCTTTCCTTCATGGATATCAATACTATATGTTTCACCTTAATGTTGAGGGTATACATATTATTTTCCCATCATTCACAACACTCATATGAAGTATCATGTTCCCATTAAAATATGACACACATCTATCGATATCACATCACACCAAACATTATCAAAATGCTTCTTTCCCATGGAAAAAGAAATAAAACAATATTTATCCATAATTACCTTAGTGTCTCTATTCAGTTAAGTTAGTTTATAGAGCTTAGGGTGGCTCTCGACTTTCCTTATAGCTTTTTCACTATCTTTGTGGACACCATACTCTCACAATTACCATTGCATATTATTAGGTTGTAAACCTTATCTCTTATGGTGCACGTCGAGTGGAAGATGCTAGTGCATCATCAATCTTTACCCGAATCACCCTTAGGAGTCAACAGACTCTTTTTGATAACTAGGGTAGCACCATCATCTCCATGTAGAATTTCTCCACTGCTATCCGAGTCATCATAAATAAGATTAGTCACATCATTTCTAGACTTCTCTATCAATAAATTCTTGTCCAAATGACTTTTTTATTTGTTGCACTCATTAGCACAATGCCTTAATTCACCACATCTATAACAATTTTTAAAGTTAAACCAAAATCTTGAACCATGGTCTGCTAATTATGTTGAATGGGTCTCACTTGTGGGGTAGATGACATCTAATTATTGTTGTTGCCGCCTTATTTGTTATAATAATTTGTCCAAAAACTTCTACTGACTGCCCTAGCATCTTGTTGTTTCTCAATCATCAAAGCCCTCTAATATAGCTCTGAAATTTTTCATAGGAATTGCAAGAACACATCCTGGATAGACCTTCATAAACCACTTAAATACCTTGCCACTAGCTATTTTTGTATTTCTGCCGGGGCATTCTTTGCCTCTAATTGATAGAATTTATCAGTATAATCATCAATAAATTTACCTTCTTGTTTTAGTGCATGAAGTTGTTGCTATAAAGTTTGTACATAATCAAAATGAAGGAAATGTTCATTCATCTACTTCGTCATCTTCCGTCTATAAATAGGCTATGAAGCTTTGCTACGTGGCATACAAGTTCTGTGCAAAACACACGCAATTAGATTTGTGTATATCATTTGTTATTAAATTTAATGAAGGTTTGGATTTTCTTGTAATTATTGTTGTATTTGATTCTATGCATCTTGTTTTCTTTTGACTTGTGTGTTTCCACTTACTTACCACTTGTGAGAGTAGAAAAACCTCTGGGGGTGTGGGAGACATAATTGTCGGTAAGTATAAGTGAAGAGTGTGAGGAAAAGTCTGGGTTTAGGGGACTAGGTTTCCGTATAAGGGCTGAAATTTTGTGCCAGAAAATAGACCATGTGACAGCTACTCTTTGCTATGAAGATTCACAATAATATCTTCTGGGTCACTTGAAATTCAATCTTATTAACGATCCTTTTGTTCTCTGAATTCTTCTT
>Ga0307509_10009674_pt1 | contig 11982 bp, 5 predicted proteins | sample 10_EM_MG_FD_202245 | JGI IMG/M metagenome (GOLD analysis project Ga0307509, IMG submission 202245) | Populus trichocarpa ectomycorrhiza microbial communities from riparian zone in the Pacific Northwest, United States - 10_EM | ecosystem: Host-associated > Plants > Roots > Unclassified | place... | reverse complement strand
TTTTCTGTGCTATCAGTTTCTATTTTTTTTTTATATTCACAAACTTTAACTTTACTGAAAATTTATACAATTATTAATTTTAAAATTTAAAAAAATTAGTTGAGATATAGGTACTGTACAAAAAATAATAATAAATAGATGTAGATGGCCAACAATTGGGTCCACACGCTAACATTCAAACAGGTCACAGCCATTCTGAATTATGTAATTACCTCCCTGTTTTCAAAGTTTCATCAACAGTAGGGTCCACACGCTAACGTTCGATCATTTGACAACCATTTATGTAATTACCTCCCTGGTTTCAAAGTTTCAACAACTGGGTTCACATGTGACGTGTAGCCAAGCCAAGCCAGCCAGCCAGCGGGCTTGCTTGACAATGTCTGATTTTTTTATATTTAAATTAATATTATTTTTATATTTTATTTAAATAATTTTTTTAAATGATAATTATTTTTTAAATATGTGTTTAACTTTTAAATGATAAATGATAATTATTTAATAACTTTTATTTAAATGATAGTTATGTTTTTAACTTTAATTTTTTTATTCAATTATATGTTTTAATCTTTTGTATAAATGAATTATATTTTTAAAAATAAAAAAAATTATTTTCAAATAATATTTGTATAGCATTGTATAATATTTTTTATTTTATTCCTATTTTTATTATTATTTAATTTAATAAAAAAAATATTATAATAAACAAAATTTAGTAAACATAACTACATAAATATTTCATCTTACGAGATTAAATATTTAATCTACTCCTATCCTCCTTAATTTAATGTTTCAAGTCTTTCAATCTTACAAGTTCCAAAGCTATCTCTCACTTTCTCTTGATTTCTAGTGTTTTTCTCTTGTTTTTTTTTCTTTTCACATTTTGTTTCTGCCCAGTCGTTAGATTATAACAAAAAAGGAGATGATTTGTTTTATTTTTAATGGCAAATAATCATTTTACCTTTAATGATTCTTTTTGCTTCTATTTGATGGTCTTTATTTTTTTGCTAGCACTATTGAGCTCTGTTTATCCTAAACTTTTAACCAAATTTTATTCAATATATTTTAAGATTTCTCCTAAAATTTCAGCTCAATCTGATGGTCAGATTGAAAATTATGTCAAATAACGTAAAACTAGTCAAATTGTGATTTTTCGTCAAATTTTTGAATTTCTCTAAAAATTATGAAATTTTAACCCAAGATAATGCATCATATTAGAAGGCTCCACATAAAGTTTTAGAATTTTTTGATCACCCGATCGAGAGTTATGATTTTGTTTTACATTAAACTAGTTAATTTATGATTTTTCACCCAGAGGTTTTACAATAATTACATCTATTCTAGTGTTATCATGGCTAGTTTGATGCTTATCAATGTAAGGTAATTGTATTCATCCTAATAATAACATAATTAATTCGATACATAACAATACATGCAAAGTACTCATATTCATTCAAACATTATCCTAACTAATAGAGATATACCGTTGCATTCAAGATACTCTTATTCATTCCAATAATATCATCACAAGTTTGATATGTATCAATGCATGTAAGATAATCATATCCATTTCAATTATATCATAACTAGTCGATACATATCAAAGCACACAATGTAATTATATTCATTTCAATATTATCGAAGCAATAAAACAATAAATTGTAAAATTTATCAATAAGTTTATACAAATTAAAAAGACAAGGTGCGATGCACCTACTTAGAGTATTGGCACGTGTTACCACTCCATGCAATTGTTCAGTCCTCACAGCTTCCCCTGTACCACCAGAGATTCAGTTTCTATCAATAATACAACCAACATCACAACTTCATTTAATTTTCATTCAACTAGTATTCTCAAACCAATCATAAGTAATTTCCTTAGAATCTCATACTCTTACCCATTTTCATATTTATATTTATCCTTATAATTTTGTTATCAAAACCATTACTCAACAGCAATTCCAAGCAATGATTAAAAGTTGTCTAATTCTAATCGATTTAGCTTAATCAGCCTAGAACACTATCTAGTGTTTTAATCAAAACTAAACAGGGAAAAACTCAGTTCTGGATGTGATTTGTCTCTATGAAAGGCTAAAATATAGAAATACAACTTTCATGAAAAAATTAACTTCAAATTATTTTGTTTTAAAACTCAAAATCAACAATCACAATAACCCCTCCTTTATAGCTAAAAATTTGAACAACAAGGATTTTCATCCCTTGGAAATCCTTTTCAACTTTCAATTTATGTTCATGCATAAACAACATTATCCAAAGTCGTTTAGCATTATTAAATCACAAATTTAAATCAATTCTAAAACAAAACCTTCAAACAATTTCTCTACCTCTACAATATAGCAAGATTCGACCAAAATAGAGAAACTCGTTCCTATGAGATTTCTCCTATTATTATTTATTTATTTTTACACACACTACATATGTTATTATCCTTGTTTAGCATTATTAATACAACAAAACAATGAACCATTCATTTTCTTTCACTTTCTTCTCGTGCGATCAAACATATATGACAAGCTTTAACAATTAATATTCTTACATTATTATCATAACAATAATTTCACCATACTAGTTGGAATCCATGACAATCTTTATTAATTAATCAATTTGCAAAAAATATACTTATGGCTAGCCTTAAATATGTTTTATTTTCCAAATTGCTTTCATTTCAATTTCTTCATGATTCCACTCCATTCATATTCACACAACCAATAAGTTAGCTTTTTATTCAATCAACATGTTCATATAGCAAAATTCATTCCTATTCTTACACAATAATCATTCTTCCCCTCATGTAAAGAATACACAATTAACCTATAACAATACCAATAACAAAAACATATTTTACCATTACATCTTTCAAAAACAGGTTGATTTATTTCTGCTTAAATCTCTAGTCTTTACCGAACTCCGATTGGGATGAGATATTTAACCAAGGTAGGAAAACATATTGATAGGCTTCATGCAAAATTGCATCCCAATCCGATAATTGGATTGAGAGCTCTGCTTTTTGATGTAAAATTGGTCAGTTCATGACTTTTTATCAACAATCCAGATTTTCTTGTTCAATCTTCACATAAAATCATATCAATTATCCTTCTAAACCTTTAAGGTCATTTTATTATTTTGGAATATGTTCATTTTAAAATTTCTACCTTTATTTATTTATCGGGCTTATTACTGTTTCAAAGTAACGTCATTGATTTTTAATCGGTGTTTACACCTTCAGTCCTACCCTTTTCATTGCACTATCCTTTATTATTATGTATTTTTTATTACCTCATTTATTTCTTAGAAATATTTTGTCATTTTTCTTATTATTTTATCCATCAAAACACATTACCAGTTTCTCTGTTCTTATAAATTTTAAATCAAAATTCATTTTATGGAGGTCATCCCATCCATTATATATCATTATTTATCTATTATTTCTTATCTTGATTTTCATCACTCATTGAGATCATACCACTTCTAGTCTTACATTTATATGATAGTTTACACATCTGTATATTTAAATTATAAATTTTCAGCGTTTCACATATTCAATATGAAAGGTCATAAATCTTGGTAACACAATTAATATGCAGAATTGTACCATCACAATTACTAATACTTGCCAAAACTAAAAAAATTATCAATGAAATATTAACCATTAAAACTAAAAAAAGCAAGTGAGAGGCAAATTCCTTACCTTGAGCTCCTGGGAAGTCAATCCTCATATTGAATGCTTCTCCTACAACTCTTAAACATTAACCATTAATGTCCATTTAATTGTATATATCCAACCATTTATCTAACAATTAATTCACATATACTAATAAAATATTTTCCAAACACAATTTACCATATCTACACCTTTAGGGAACATATAGCACCATGCACAAAGTTTGACTCAATTTTCATAGATGTCTACCACACCAATTTATACAATTTAATCTAATTCTCAAACTTCCATTCATGCTACCAAAATTCTCAACCAATAATATTACTTTAATTTATTTTAATTGTACAATTAAATCTTTCCCAACTCAACAACACAGATTTCACCCCACACTTTAAAAGTTTACATCACAATAAACAAACATTCATTTTAAAAGAATTTCCTCAAAACTTAAAAATTAATTGTTTAGTCAATTTAATCAACATTTACAATTTATCAAATAATCAAAGAATCAATATTCAAGAAAATATGAATGCAACACCCAAGCCTAATTAGCCAATTCACATACAACCATGATATATATTATATGTCATCTATATTGAATAATGACTTATTTTCTAGCATAAACTATGTTTGAAATAAAATTGATAAAAGACATGAGTACACAATTATTGATGGGATTCTTATATAAAAATAATTAAATTGAGATTCTTCAATTATCTTTAAACATATCATGGTTTTAATCGGTGAACGGTACATCATGTAAATTATAAAAAAAATATTTATAATATATATATATATATATAATAACAAATTAAATGATAATAACAAAAAAAATAATAGGAATTAGTTTGAATAAATGGTAGCCCTTCCTATTAGTTTGAACGGTACATCATTCATCCAATAAATTATAGAATAGCGTTGTTAAGGTACTATTTCATCCAATAAATTATAGAATAGCGTTGTTAAGGTAATATTTCCTTGAGGTCTTTAAAGACAAAATTATCTTTGCCACAACCAGAGATCTGACCAATGATGGTCCCATAAATTGTTTTTTTTTCTTTCTAGCCCGCCAAGTAGTTTGCTCTCCCTCACTGGAACACCTTAGCATGGGAATCACAATAGGGGATTTAAAAGTAGTTTGAAGTATCATTAAAGCAGACAAAAATAAACAACCGATAATAATATAGTTAAGATGATAAAATATTGTTTAAAAAACAATTTGAAACCAATTAATCTTTAAAAAACCAAAAAGAAACATACGATGAAAACCAATTCAAAATAAATAAAATACTTGAAAAAAATTAATCCAACCTTTTCTTCATACAAAAGTAATTGGATATTAATTTAGGCTAGAAGGATGAAATAATGAAAGAAAAAAGAGTTTGAGGTATTTTTATTATTCAAAGCATAGTTTTGAAACCCGACCCGGCTCGATGGGTTGATCCAAGACTTGGCTGACCCGGGGCTGGAACCGGGCCAGACTTAAGAAAAAATAGGAAAAGTCAAAACTCGGCGTGACCCGGCGACCCGGTTGATCCAGCAAGATTCAGTCAAAAACCCGGTTGTAATCCGTTGATTTTTGTTTGTTTTTTACTAAAAAAACGTCATTTTGATTTTTTTAAAAAATCAAAATTGACTCGAGAGACTCGGTCAAAATCCAGAATTCAGAGCTTAAACCGGACCGGGTTTATAAATGCTGGTTCAAAGGAACGCAAAAATGAATTCCAAGTATGAATTGTTTTATTCTTATAAAGTTTTTCAAACTTTCAATATATATATTTTATTGTTAAAAACTCTGGTTCAAATGTTAATAATACGCCAGGGAAAAATACTCGAGAATTCATCTATGTGTAACTTTTGTTTTTATATACTTTTTAAAAATATATTTATTTTATTTCTTAATACTTTTTATTATTTTAATATATAAAAAAAATCATTCTAATATATTTCTTTCTCCAGATCCTTTGCAAAGTTTCCACGAGAACTGGGTCCACACGTTAACAAACAATTGGGTCCACGCGTTCATATTATTGAGGTCGAACAGGTTACTGCTACCAAAGTCTTCCAAGTCAAGGGATATCCATTATTATTTTTTTGGTTCAACTCCATTATTGTCTTCTCTTGAACCGTTCTTCTCTCTGTGCAATTACTGTAACAATCTCTTCCACATCGCATCTCATTACACCATTCTCTGTTCCCAGTAAATTATTTCTTAAAACCATATACACTCTTCTCTTGCCTGTGCTTTCTGCTCTCTTTTCTTTGTGAATACCGCTTAAGCAAAGCAGCTCTTGGAGGACATCTTGAATCCAGTTGAAGTATTTTTACTTCATCTTCTTCGTCTTGTTGGTGTTTCTGTTTTTCTCCTGCAACTATTGCTTGAATCTTTTTAAGTAAAGGATAGGTTGTTGTAGGATAACTATTACTTATTTTTTAATTTAATTATTAGTTAGATTTTAAAATTTTTAATTTAAATTTAAGCTTCCACGCTCTTTCTGTGCTTCCATTTATTTATTTTCTTTTCCTAGATACATTCTCTAAACCATTCTTTTCTCTCAACTTTCTGTTTAATTTTAGATTGCTTAAGCAAAGCAGTAACTAGAAGGAACTTGGAGAACCGCTTTTAATTTGTAGGGGAATCATATTTATGATTTTTTTTACCATTTTTATTTTTTATTGCTTGATTCAAACATCATGAGTGTTGTTTATTTGCTAAAAATAATTAAAATTGTGAGAAAAATGTATACTATAACTTTTAATTTCTTCCACACTCTCTGTGCTATCATTTTATTTATTTATTTATTTTTCCCGATCACCATCATTTCTAAACCATTCTTCTCTCTCAGATCTCCCAGTTCTTTCATGTTTGCTTAAGCAAACCCGTGACTATACACCACTTGGAGAACCTCTTTTTGCAGGCAGACACATCCAGGTTTATTTCTATTCTATTTCTCATCATAATGTTTTGATTTGTTACACGTAAACTAATTTAAATTATATTTAAAACAATTTTTTATTGGTTATTTATTTGCTAAAGATTAATTAGAAAAAATAATTAAAATTGTTATTATTTGTGGTTACTAATCTCGAAAAAATATAAAGGAAAAGATTCTAATTAAAATAAGTATTTTATTTTTTGAGAAAAGAATAAATATAATATTTTTAATATATCTTCCTCCTGGAAATATTTTATGATATTCAAGCTGTAATTGTAAAATATTTATAATATAAGAGATACAAATATAATAAAGAGAGAAAATTAAAAAAACTCAATAAAAAAGAAATTTTATTATTTTTTGGTGAAACTGGCTTGTGTCTATATCTCTCATGTATTATTATAATTATCCCATAATGATGTCTTTGCCCATATCACCCAAAAATATTGAACTGACTATTGAGGACATTTAGATTTTCTTATAAGATTCATTAATTATTAAAATAAATAAATTTTTAAATCATTTCAAAAATATAGTGCATAAAAAAAAATGTCCTTGAAAGCAAAAGATTTAAAAACTGATGTTCAAAGGGTTTTTTTTGTATTTTCACAATAGTTTTTTTTTGTTATTATTAGGTCAACCAAGAAGCAATTTGGTATTTGAGTAAATATAAAAAAATCAAAGTATAGTGAAACAACTAAAATGCCATTGAAAAGAATTTTAAAACTTGCATCCAAGGACTCTTTTGTATTTTCACAACTTTTATTTTATGTTATTATCAGATCAGATAAGGAGCAATTTATATAACAACCCAAACTTTTCATGTAATTATTTTCTTTCTGATTGTTGTATACATGAAATTTAGGGATATATTTTTTTCTTATACCATGAAGATAGTCTTTAGTTTGCCATCCATTAATTTCATCCACAATTAAATTGATACACATTTTGAAATATAAAAATAGTAAGTGTACAACACTTCTTGATGATATATATAAAAAATTTATTTACAAACTTTTATTAGACATTACAAGCTCCTATTCAATATGAAAGGTCATATTAACATGCACAATTATACCATCACAATTACTAATTGCTAAAACTAAACAAAATTAGACAAGCAGCCCTCACATCTTCAACAATGAATAAACTTCTTATAAACACATTAATTCTTTTACAACTCATCAGTTTAATACATTCTTTTTTCTTTCTTTTTAACAATGAATAAACTTCTTTTTTTCTTCTATCTTTTATATTAACAATGAATAAACCTGCTCATAATACTTATTGATTAATAATCCAATTTTTCATCCATCTCAAATATTTATCACTTACACTTTACATTAATAGGATTTTAATGTATTGTTACGAACATCCTCGTTTGTATTTTGATTTAATCTCCTTTATATAACCATCTTAACTATTCTTTGTTCATAGCCCAAACTAATTTATATGTTCATCGACCTCATTTCATACCTTGAACTATGTTTTATTTTAACTTTGGTTCACCCATCACGTTTTCTTTCAACACCACCCATCACGTTTTTTTTTTTACCTGGTCTTATTAATTCATTTTGATTCTCATGCTCTTAGTTATGGCTTGTTAACAGAAATCTTCAATCTCAAACAATAATCCTACTTAATATTCCCACCGTTACATCCAATTTAATTTCATACAACGGCCCTATCTTTTTGGTCAATTTAAATTTTGCAGAATAATTTCTTTGTTGCGATGGATTCAAATTTCACATTTAATTTTGTCTCGAAGGCATAACAAAATTATATATTCTATTGACAAACAATTATACACAACACAAATAAATTTAAAGGAAAAACAATTATTGAACGTGGTTGAGTTTATTTTTCGGGTCACGAGTCTAATTTTTTTTTAAAGGCTAAATATAAATTTAAGGAAAACAAATTATTGAATGTGGTTGAGTTTATTTTTCGGGTCACGAGTCTAATTTTCTTTTTAAAGGCTAAATATAAATTTAAGGAAAAAAAAATAAACTTGGTTGAGTTTATTTTTCAGGTCTCTTGAACCGTTCTTCTCTCTGTGCTATTACTGTAACAATCTCTTCCACATCGCATCTCATTACACCATTCTCTGTTCCCAGTAAATTATTTCTTAAAACCATATACACTCTTCTCTTGCCTGTGCTTTCTGCTCTCTTTTCTTTCTGAATACTGCTTGAGCAAAGCAGCTCTTGCAGGGCATCTTGAATCCAGGTAAAGTATTTATACTTCATCTTCTTCGTCTTGTTGGTGTTCTCCTGCTTGAATCTTTTTAAGTAAAGGACAGGTTGTTGTAGGATAACTATTACTTATTTTTTAATTTAATTATTAGTTAGATTTTAAAATTTTAAAATTAAATTTAAGCTTCCACGCTCTCTCCCGTGCTTCTATTTATTTATTTTCTTTCCCTCGATACCTTCTCTAAACCATTCTTTTTTCTTAACTTTCTGTATGATTCCAGATTGCTTAAGCAAAGCAGTAACTACAAGGAACTTGGAGAATCGTTTTTAATTTGCAGGTAAACCATATTTATGATCTTTTTTTACTATTTCTATTTTTTATTACTTGATTCAAACAGCATGCGTGTTGTTTATTTGCTAAAAATAATTAAAATTGTGAGAAAAACTATGCTGTAACTTTTAATTTCTTCCCCACTCTGTGCTATCATTTTATTTATTTATTTATTTATTTTTCTCGATCACCACCATTTCTAATTTCTAAACCATTCTTTTCTCTCAGATCTCCCTGTTCTTTCCTGTTTGTTTAAGCAAACCCGTGACTATATACACTTAAAGAACCTCTTTTTGTATGCAGACAGGTTCAGGTAAACTATATATATTTTTTTTGTTTTTTCTATTTTGTTTTTAATTGCTTGATTCTTCCAAGTAAAACATCATATTTGTTATTAAATTGTTAAGGTTGTTGATTTTTCGATATTATTTAATCAAGTTTTCTCATAATAGAAAGTTATTTTCCACCAATATTTAAAAGATTTGCTATAGCTGAGTGGTATTCCATACTAATTAAGTTTTCTACTATCTTTATATAAATATAAAGACAAAAATAAAAGGAGAGAGTAATTAATTAATAAAGCTCGGATTCAGGTTTATTAATTAATTAAAAAAAAACTAAAAGGGCTCAGGAAAACACTGTAGCCACTGAGTGTAATTACTGTGGACCGAAGCAGTTCTTATCGCTTGAAGATCTGTGGTTTTCTCGCGTGAAAAATTACTGGAGATCTACTTCCTTGTTTCTATACTATTTTTCATTAGAAAGTTTTGATTTGTCACACGTAAAATAATTTAAATCATATTTAAAATAATTTTTTATTGGTTTTTGATTTGCTAAAGACCTTATAAATACCCTCACAGCATATAGAAATCAATTAATCAAGAAACTCCAAAATGACCTCAAAACAAGAAATCAAACAGGGTTAGAGAATGAAGTCTAATTCCTTTACAATAATTTCAAGAAATAATTAAAATGGTATAAAAACACCTAAGGAGATCATGTGTATATATTTGGATAGATATTAAAATAAAATAGTAGAATTAATTGTTGATTTTCCAATAAATTTACGGATTGTTTTTTTATTTTTTATAGATTATTGATTAGATTTTTTAAAAATTATATAATAAATCACATAGAAAAAAAAGCAGTTGAAAACCTTTTAATAAATCAAGTTTTAGAATCAAATAATATCAACTGTTAAATTAGACTAAATTTACTTTCATAATAATAATAAATGAAGCTTTCATATAATTTAAGCTTCATTACGGCTCGATAACTTTGTGCATTTCCACAGGTTTTCAAAGTTCCAACAACAATTGGGTCCACACGTTAACATTCAAATCTAGAGGTTGGTGTTGGAAGGTTTTTTATTTTTCTACTTATTTTTTAATTTAATTATTTGTTAGATTTTAAACTTTTTAATTTAAATTTAAGCTTCCACGCTCTCTCTGTGCTTCCATTTATTCATTTTCTTTTCCTCAACACCTTTTCTAAACCGTTCTTCTCTCTCAGCTTTCAATTTAATTCCAAATTGTTACTTTCATATATATATATATATATATATACACACACACACACACACACTCTGCCTCGTCGAAACCATCATGCAAATCGCATGTACTTTTATTTATTTATTTAGATTTGATAATCTTAATTTGATTTTTAAATCAGTTTAATTACAATATAGATAATTTTTATTGGTTATTTATTTGCTAAAAACCAATTAGAAAAAATAATTAAAATTGTTATTATTTTTTGTTACAGACCTAGAAAAATAAAGAAGAAAAAACTCTAATTAAAATAAGATTTTTATCTTCTGACAAAACAAAACATAACATTTTTTATTTATTATCTTCCTGGAAATATTTTATGATATTCAAACTTGTAAAATATTTATAATATAAGAGAGACAAATATAATAAAGAGAGAAAATTAATAATTTTTTTTTTAAAGAAACTGGTTTGTGTCTATATCTCTCATATATTATAAGTCTATAATGACATATTTGCCCTTAAAACCCAAAAACATTGAACCAATTATTGGGGCAATTAGATCTTTTCACAAGATGCATAATTATTATTAGATTAATCAAAAATAAATATTATTATTTTCATTTTGAAAGTACATTGCAATAAACAAAATGCCATTGAAAGCAAAAAATTTAAAACTGGTGTTCAAGGGCTTTTTTGTATTTTCACAATAGTTTTTTTTTGTTATTATTAGGTCAACCAATGAGCAATTTAATATTCGAATATTAAAAAAAAACAAAATGTATATTGAAATAACTAAAATGCCATTAAAAAAAATTTTAAAACTAGTGTCCAAGGACTTTTTTATATTTTTGAAATGTTTTTTTTTTGTTATTATCAAGTCAGATAAAAAGCAATTTATATAACGACCCGAACTTTTCATGCAATTATTTTCTTTCCAATTGTATACATGAAATTTAGGAGTAATATATATATATATATATATACAATGAAAGTCATCCATTAATTTCATCCACAATTACATTGATATACATTTTGACATAAACAAATAGTAAGGTTACAAAACTTTTTGATAATATATATAAAAAATTTATTTACAAACTTTTATTAGACATTACAAAAAGGTCAATTTTAACCTATTTATATGTTTATTTGATCAACAGAAATCTTCAATTTCAAACCTCTTTTTGTATGCAGACAGGTTCAGGTAAACTATATATATATTTTTTTTTTCCCGTTTTGTTTTTAATTGTTTGATTCTTCCAAGTAAAACAGGTTGGTTATTTTTCAATATTATTTAATCAAGTTTTTTCATAATAGGAAGTCAATGTCCACAAATATTTATGATTGT
>Ga0307509_10009673_pt1 | contig 11982 bp, 16 predicted proteins | sample 10_EM_MG_FD_202245 | JGI IMG/M metagenome (GOLD analysis project Ga0307509, IMG submission 202245) | Populus trichocarpa ectomycorrhiza microbial communities from riparian zone in the Pacific Northwest, United States - 10_EM | ecosystem: Host-associated > Plants > Roots > Unclassified | place... | reverse complement strand
TACCTTTTTTTTTTTTTTTTTTTTTTTTTAAATCATATGTTCATTGTTTCTACGGTACAAGAAATGACATGCATCTTTAACGATATGGCCAAAACAAAACCGAAAATCAAAATAACAATCAACAAATGAAACAAACATAACCATTTCTCCCAACGCGACCAATAAGCGTCGCAAAGCAGCCGTAGCTAGTATTAAGGAGAGTACAAACCACCTAACCAGCCTCGAGGGCCAGGGGCGGGCAGGGAGGTAACATGAGGAGAGAATTTGGGGGGTTGTGGAGGGAGGGGGCAAGCGGGGGCATCCCAGGGGGAAAGCCAGTAGTGGTGGTGCGAATGAACTCAGCCAGGGCAATCAGCAGTTACTGGTCAGACCAGACTTGGGCCTCGGGGGCAAGGGCCGAGACCCCTTGCAGGAGGCAGGATCTCTGCAGGGCGGATGAGGGACAGGACAGGATAGCGTGTTCGAAGGTCTGCGGGGCCTCAGAGCACTGCGGGCAGGACAAGTCGGTGTCAGGATTCCCCCATGAGGGGTGAGCCGCAAGGTAGCTTTTCCCAGAGCGCATCTGGTGTATCCTGCCCGCAACAAACTTCCCTAAGCCCATAAAGGGATTGGGGCGCGTCGAGGGTGGAAAGGGGTAGTACGGGGGGGCTGGGATAGCGGCCCAGTCGGAGAGGAGGTGTTGTTTGGCCCTCAATTTGAGGCGGGCGTAGGAGGGGACAACCCCCGGTACTGGGGGCAGGTAGTCTGTCAGGTGGAGGGAAATGGGTGGGAGTGTAGAAACGTCATCTACTAGGGGGACGGCCACGTTGGCTAACGCAGTGATGGCGTTGTGTCGGTATCTCGGGTTCCTGGCCTTGTCCGGAGCAGAACGCCAGTCAAGGTTGAAGAAGAGGTAGGGCTGAGAGGTTATCTTCCTACGCGCTATCAAGGCTGCACGATGGGGCGAGAATGTGGGGACGGACTTAGGGAGGCGCGCTGTGGCTGGGTTTATCTCCGGGGGGGAGCAGATGAGCCTCAGGCCGGCAAGGCGGCGCTGGTGGCGTACTAGGATCAGCAGCGGGGGAAGACAGGCTTCCCTGTGCAGACAGGTTAAGTTGGTGGAGGAGAAACAGTTGGTGATCCACCTACAGACACGATGCCAAAAAACGGACATCAGGCCTAGGATAGACGGCGGGGGATACCAGACAGCGGATCCATATAGGAGAATCGGAGCAAGAAGTGAACGTGCCAGGGAGAGACAAAGGTAGGGCGGAAGGCCCATCCCAGGGGGGGAGAGGCGGCGAATTGTGGCCAGGGCGGCATTTGCGAGTGTGTACCTCCTGGAAAAGTGGGACCTCGGGTCAAAGGAGGGAGTGAAGATGAATCCCAGCCTCTTCAGGCGGGACTGTGGATAGAAGAGCTACTCTTCCAGCTGCACCGGGAGGGAGCACGGTGGCTCATTGCTCCTGGCGGTCCTCCAGTGGATCAGCTCGGTCTTGGCAACGGAGAAGGAGATGTTGCTTGGGGAGGCTTTTCTCTTGAGCGCCGAGAAGGACTTCTGAAGGAGGCAGACATTGGTCCTGTAAGACGGAGAGGCCACCGTGACGGCAAAGTCATCGACGTAGGAGATAATGAGCGACCTGGGGATTTCCAGGTGGAGGGAGGAAACGTAAATGACGAATAATAGGGGGGAGATGGGGGACCCCTGAGGGACCCCGACTGAAACGGGAGCAAAGATGCGAGGGGACCCTTGAAAGGTCAGGCGGCAGGTGCGATCTCTGAGAAAGGAGCCGACCCACTGAACCAGGTATGGGCTAACCCCTTTTCTGCGAAGGAGGGAGAGGAGAGAAGGAGATTCCACATTATCGAAACCTCCCTTCACATTGAGGAAGAGAGTGGAGACTTTGTAGCGGAGGCGGTGGAAGGATTCAACATTATGTTGTAGGACGAGGGCAGCATCGGCGGTGGACCTCCCAGGGAGGGATCCGCACTGAAGGGGGTGGATAAGTGAGCACATTGTTGCTTGGGCCGAGAAGCGGGAAGCTACCACTCTCTCCAGGATTTTAGAGAGCGTTCGAAGGAGGACGATGACCCTGAAGGAGGAGGGTGAGTCATATGAGGGTTTGCCAGGCTTGTCTAGGACGATACCAAGTGCCTTCTTCAGGGAGGGGGGGTGGAATCTGTGGGACAACAGGGGGTCCAGAAGGGAGGGAAGAAGGGAGGGTTTGATGCGGTGTACAGACTTCCATACCGAGTATGGGATGTGGTCGGGCCCAGGGGGGGAGGCGTTTAAGGACTTGGAGAGGGCCTTGGAGACCTCTTCGGAGGTGAGGGGGGTGTAGTCATCATGCTGCGTGAGGCGAAGAAGCGGGGGCGGTGGGGGTTTGGAGGGAAAGAAGTGGTCCAGGAGCGTTTCCGCCACCTCGGCCGGGTTGGAGGCCCCTGGTAGGTCCGGGAACCTTTGTGGTGGGCAGCCGAATACAAATCTCTTGGCCGTCCAGATGGAGCGCGGAGTGGCCGAGGACAGGAAGTCCCACCAATGTGCTTTCTTGGCCGAAGCGATGGCCTTGAAGTATTTCCTTCTCGAGCTCTTCACATTGCTCCAGTTGAGGGGGGACGGGTTGAGGCGGGATATCCTTGCAAATCTGTGATATTCCCTCCTCAGAGACGATAGGTGCGGAGACCACCATGGCTTTGAGTGGGAGCATGGGCGCTTGCTCGGGGCATGGGAGGTTAAGAGGGTGGTGAGGCGGGTAGAGGAGATGTCGAACCATCTACTTAGGGAGTTAGGCGTGGGTTTCGCTGGACAGGGTAGTGTAGTGAAGGAGTCTAGTGCCTTGCCTACCGCATCTAGGTCAAGAAGGGCCCAGTGTGGGGTAGGGGGGGCAGCATGACCGCGGGTGGTCTTAGAGTAATCACACATGAAACGTGGTCTGAACCAGTGGAGGGGAGGGGGGTGTCCCACGAGGAGACAAGGGGGGAGAGGGAGGTATTCGCGAAGGGCAGGTCCGAAACAGAGGGACGCGAAATGGCGTCAAACGGGAACCGAGTATAAACCCCGGGGGTGTTGAGAAGGTGGTATGGGACGTCGAAAGCGGCGTCAAAATAGCGTGTAGAGATGGTAAATTTCTTTTCGGACAGGGAGCGGCAGGGGTCTGCCAACGGGTGGGGAAGGTTCAAGTCACCTAAAATAAGTTGGGGATAGGAGAGAAAGGAAAAATCCTGTTCAGGCAATATGGAGCGATAGGGGGGACGATTTGTGCCTAACTACTGTGACCATTTTTCTTTTTTTTTTTAAATCATATGTTAATTGTTTCTACGGTACAAGAAATGACATGCATCTTTAACGATATGGCCAAAACAAAACCGAAAATCAAACTAACAATCAACAAATGAAACAAACATAACCAGTTCCCCCAACGCGACCAATAATGGTCGCAAAGCAGCCGAAGCTAATATAAAGGAAAGTAAAAACCGCTAAACTAGTCTCGAGGGCCAGGGGCGGGTGGGGCAGCAATTTGGAGGAGAGGATTCGGAGGAGGGGCGTGGAGGGAGGGGGCGAGAGGGGGCATCCCTGGAGGGAAACCGGTGGCAGTTGTGCGGATGAACTCAGCAAGCGCAATGAGCAGCTGCTGGGCGGACCAGACAGGGGCCTCTGGGCCTAAGTCCGAGACCCCTTGGAGGAGGCGGGATCTCTGACAGGCGAAGGAGGGGCAGGACAGGATGGCGTGTTCGAAGGTCTGCGGGGCCTCAGAGCACAACGGGCAGGATGTGTCGGCGTCAGGATTGCCCCACGAGGGGTGAGCCGCGAGTGTAACGACCCTACAATAGGTAGCTACAATCACTATCACCTTGACCCAAATGGTATACCAAGAGGTATCCAGAGGTGGTATGGTCTCGTATACTTTATACAAATAGCTGGTAAACCAAGGATAAGGCCTAGGCAACTGTCCAGTAGCTTTGAGGTACTCTACTAGGCAGGGTAACCTTTCGGGGGAACATTCGCATAAGGTCAAGAGAAATAGGGGAATGTTACACGGACCTCGGAGACGACTTCTGTGGTCGCCTGGAGGACTTCCTAAGCGGTTAAAGGCATGAGAAGGCAAAGTTACCCTACCTTGGGAATTTGGTCATTATGCCCATGGACCCCAGTTACCCTACTGAGGTGTCCAAGCTACCCTACCTTCACCGGCAAAGTCATCCTAGAACTTAGAGGTCGATTGCCTCACATTCTATGGGCTCTTAGATGTTCTTGGGCGTACACGCATCTGCGCGGGGAGGTCCCACGCCTATGTAAGAGTGGCCCGAACATGCTATTGAACTTGGGCGGGTTTTGCTAACACCCCCCTCTGGCCCCAGGGTTGGGACGGCGCGTCATAGGCAGACGGCTGTGTAGTTGCTCGTTTGCTAGTTAAAACAGGTCATTGGAGCAGCTGCCGTAACACTGTATACGTCGTCGCCGTCCGTCCGACTGAATGTCGTTCGCAGGATATATAAGGGGAGTATGGGTAACCGCCAAAATGGAGGTCGCTCATATATGGTCTCTCGGGCATCTAGGAGTCTATTCTAGCCTACGGGTTGTAGGGTAGTCTTCCTAGTGGTGCTCAGGTAGTCTCAGAAGGCCAGGGTGCTTTCGAGACAAATACCTCAGTAACCAGCCCGGACCTTCTCCCCTTGATTTGTAGCATTACTATGGGTTGTTATTGGACTCTAGAGGTATGAGTCTTATCACAGTAGAGTATGTCCCGAGAGGCTGGCTATGGGTAGCGCCCACTTAGCCAACCATCGGCTACATCTCACCGGGGGAGCTTGCATGTCAATTTATCACATTAATTAGTCACGTAGATTAAATGATGGACTGCATAGCTTGTATAGACGAAACTGCCACTGGGCCAGTGAGTCCACCACCTAGGTATTGATTCCGGTTGTTGTCATAACAGTTAGCCACTGGTATCACTTCGATAGGAAGGGTTTTTCCACCTGCGGTTGTATTGGAGATGCATTGCAGAAACTCATATCCTATTGACGGAGTTAAGCGTACCCGAGTTGGTCCGACACTTCCGGCAGGATAAATCCTGATGGAGGGTAGACCTCGGACAGACCCTGAGCAGGACATGGTGCTCGCACAAGGTCCGAAGTAGTGGTGAATGTCAAAGGCTTAAATCTGATATCTACTTAAAGTTTAAGCGTTTGGCATTCTACTTGGACAACCAACTTTTCCTCGCGAGAACTAAATTGAGTCAAGCTTCGACCTTAACTATATTAACTTTTACCGTTGATTCTTCTGAATTATTTTACCTCACCTTTATCTTCTACTTTGAGTGTTTGGTGCAGTCGCAACCTTCGAGTTCACCTCTCTACAGGGTGCCCCCGTTACATGCATATGCGATGTCTGGATGTGTTGTAATAGCGGCATAGGTTAGGCTTGCGACAGCCCCCTGGTAGAGCACCTTGTCGGCCGCTTCTTCCTCCTCCCTTTTAGCATGGAGTTTTGCTTTAACGTCCATGGTTGTGGTACACCCTTTACATTGGTCCATCCGAAACCTTCTCAAACCTTATTGAGGTACACACTTTGACTGAGGTAGATAATCCGCCTCCCTCGGTCCCGTTCCACTAACATGCTTAGAAAAAACTTGACATTCCTAAGATCTTTGATAGAGAAACGCCGTTGAATGGCGGAACGCATGCTCTGAGAATTCTCTGAACTCCCGATCAGCAAGAAATTGTCCTCCCAGGGAATTATTGTAGCTCCAGTCGTGGTGGTATATATTCCAGCTTCGAATTTGAAGGCACGCATACGCATTCACTTCGTGAAATACGATTCCAACATATTATACCAATTGCATCCTGCCTGCTTTAGCCCACAGAGGCTTCGGTTTAAGCGTACTGTGACTGAGACTCCCAACTGGATCCTATTACTGTTTAGGATTATGTTCTTCTTGTTGGCAAGACCAAACTCCTTGGGTAGATGTAGATATAGTTCCTCCTCAACTTTGCTTTCTTGGAAGGCGGTGACGATGTCGAGTTGGACAATTTCTATATTCTCCAATGATGCTCTCGATAGGACAGTCTGAATGGCGGCAAAGAAGATGGTAGGGCTGTAGGTTTCAAAGTAGTCGATTCCTTCTCTCTGTCGTAATCCCTTTTCCACCAGACGTGCTTTATATCTCGCCACCTTTCTGTCCTCCCCTATCTTCTCCTGAAGTACCATTCTCGCCGATATTGCCTGTGCATCATTTGGTATCTTTCCTCCCTCCACCACGGACCATGTCTTGTGTCCTTCCAATGACATCAACTCGCTGTTGATTGCCTCAATCCACTTGGTGCGATTAGGTCCATCGAGTGCGTCCGTGATAGTTCTTGGTCCATTGGCGACCAATAAAGCTAAATCAATACTTGTCGCCTGATTGCTTCTTCCTTCTCCTCCGGTCTCTCTCCTAATCGGTCTCAGCCCACTGGCAGACCCTCTCCAGTTGCTTCCAAGGGTATTTGCCATCTGACCAGGAGTGCCACTCTTGGGAGTCTTCTTCACCTCTCGCTCTGGCTCTCTTCTAACTTCTTCGAAGTTTATGCTCTAGCTCTCTCCACTATGCTCGGATTCTCCTTCCTCCTCCTCGTCAGTAGTATGATTAAAATCATCACAACTCACACTCTCAACATCTCCACGCATGGATCGAAGTCTGTGTCTTCTCCAGTACTCTGAGAAACTCTGACAATAGAATCATTAGTCGAAACAGGGCAAAAGATCTATTGCTCGAGAGGTTTGTAGAATAGAGAGTGTTCATGGAAGACAATGTCACGTGCCGTAATCAATTTCTTCAGCTTCAGATCGTAGAGGCGGTATTGCTTGGTCGACAGCATATATCCCATCAAGATTAAACGTTCTGTACGAGGAGTCTATTGCTTGTCCGCTCATTTTGCTGGGTGGATGTGGGCTTACGCTGTACATCCCCAGACTTGTAAGTGTTGAATGTTGGGTTTCTTGCCAAACCATAATTCATAGGGCGTCGCATCTATTCCATGTGTCCCTTGTGTAATAGACAGGTTCTTTCAGTAAACCGCTGTCTGTACCTCTTCAGCCCAATAGATCTTTAGAGCACTGGCTTCTTCTAGTAGCGCATTCGCTCTACCGACAAGGACTTGATTGCAGTTCTCTGAGACACCATCCTCCTGTGGTGTATAGGGTACTGTAGACTGAAATTCGATTCCGCATCTCCTCAGCTCTCTCTCAAGTATTTCGCCTGAATACTCTCCTCCAGCGTCCGTACGCACACCCTTAATAACATAGTCCTTCCACTGCCTTGATGTTGCCATTTCACATGAGTCTTGAATGCCTTGAAAGACTCATCTGCATAACTCTTCAGTTTAAGGAAATAGACGGCGGTAAACTTCGTAAAATCGGCTCTATGGAGCATGAAGTACCGACAACCTCTGAATGACTTCTGTTGCATAGGACCACACAGGCCCGAGTGGATCAGCTCAAGTGGAGTGGAAGTACGCCGTTCTGCTGGCTTGAACGGCGTTCGGATCATCTTTCCTTTTAAATAAGCATCACATGGACCGGTTATTGAGTTTGTGTGGAGAGCGGGCAACCGAGAAACAAGCTTGTTACTGCTCAACTTGAGTTGAGCTTGGTGGTGGAAGTGGCCTAAACGATAGGGCCATAGTGGTGTCAGCGTGGGGTCCTTCAACGATATAAGAAGCCCATTATCTGTGACGCTCGCATGTGTGAGAATCGTATAGAGGCGGTCAACCTCCTTTGCAATGGCCATTCGAATACCATCACGGAAGATTTCTGCAATCTGCATCTTGAACGATATATTGATCCCCTTCACTGTAAGCTGGCTGACAGAGATTAAATTTGGTGAACCGGTGCTGGGAATATGTAAGACTTCATGAAGGAGTATTGTCTGAAATCCCTGGCTAGGTGACCATATCCTAATGCGAACTGTACCGATTCCAGCCGCAGAGACTAACTCCCCTGTAGTAGTACGCATTTGTCCTTCATCAGACGTTAGGTGCTTGTAAGTTGCCTCCAGGAATACACCAGCATGCTTTGTCATATGATTGGTGCAACCAGAGTGTATCACCAAATCCATATCTGGAACGACGTGCTTTCCAATCATCGCCATTTCCAGTAGCTTCTCCTCATGCATGCACTCTGCATTGGCGTCGGTCGCCAGCCAGAGCTGCTCCTCCATGATACCAGCCCTTCCTGTCTGGTTCACGTAGCGATTGATGAGGATTCCCAACCCTGTGTCTTCATTTGCGTTCGCTGAACACTCGCGAATCTTATCACCGGGTTTTCCGCAGTGGTGGCAAGACCCGGCAAACTTTCGTTTTTTAGGTTTGTTTCTAGCACTAGGGGCGACACCTTTTCTCGAATACTTGCACGTCTTCTGGAATCGACCAGTCTTCGTTGACTTTGAATAGACTGCTTGGCCAAGCTCGATATCCCGCTGGCATCGTAGTTCAACTGCGTAGGCAGTAAGCTTTGCCTTGAGTTCTGTCTAGCCTTTGATTGTCGTTTGTGAAGTCAGAACACTCTTGGTGACCATGATCCATGTCTTCCATTCAGGCGTCTTGGGAAGGCCCTTGAATAGATGGAAAATCATCTCAGCATATGTAGATGTATTTCCGCTAATAGCAGGCTTGTCCCGTGGCTCGCGGATCTTATTAATGTTCTCGAGTATAGTACCGCACTCCTCGAGGTTACATTCGTACAGCGCTTTGTGTAAGTGATTTTCGTCGTAGCCAACTACAGTCTCGTAGTTACTCTGGACGTCTTTCCAGATCTTCTCTGGTATTATCCATACTTGGTTGTAGTAGGAAACCGCAATGGCGTCTGTCATACCCAGGTGAAGTGTTCCAACATGCATGTGAATCCTTCTCCTCTGCGCTTGGTATCGGTCCAAGGCAATCTAGTACTCTCTAGGCACAATGAGTATGGTGTAGTCATGCCGCTTGACAAGCTCTTCTTCACCAATTGTCAAATCCCACAGTCCCTTCTGTTGGAGGACATCTGTCATTCGCATGGACCACATGCGATACTTCCTTGCATCAAGCTTGGGAAAGTCTGATCCCATTAGAGATACTGAACCTTCTTGTTCGGTCATCTTGTATTCGGCCAAAAACAGTGTCTGTTGACTAGGTACGTGTTATAGACTCGCCGGCAATACACAGCATCTCTCGGTTGATGGATGGGTGGATAGATAGATGAATTTGTGTGATCTTCTTCTGTGAAAATCTTTCTCCTCAACAGGCAGAAAAAATTACCCTAGCTTTTTCTGGACTTGTTAGGCCAGGCTCAAAACCTGATAGCGACACTCTGATGGCAGCTCACTCACAACCCAATGTGTAACGGAGGCACACATTGAGAGGTGAACTCTAAGCTTGCGACCACACCAAAACTGAAAGTAGAAGATAAAGATAGAGTAACTAATTCACGAAGAATCAAAATGGTTAAACTTATTATCTTTAAGCTGAAAGCTTGACTGAATAAGTTGTCTCGAGGAAAAGTTGGTTATCGAAGTAGAATGCCAGACGCTTAAACTTAAGTAGATATCAGATTTAAGCCTTTGACAGTCACCACTATTCCGAGCTTGTGCCAGCACCCTGTCTTGCTCAGGGCTTGTCCGAGGTCTACCATCCATCAGGAATTATCCTGCCGGAAGTGTCAGACCAACTCGGGAACACTTATCTCCATCAATAGGGCATGACTTTCTGCAATGCATCTCCAATGCAACCGCATGTGGAAAAACTCTTCCTATTGAAGTCATACCAGTGGCTAACTGTTATGATAACAACCAGAGTCAATACCTAGGTGGTGGACTCACTGGCCCAGTAGGAGTTTCGTCTATACAAGCTATGCAGTCCATCATGTAATCTACGCGACTATCCAATATGATAATTTGACATGCAAGCTCCCCGGTGAGATGTAGCCAATGGCTGGCTAAATGGGCGCTACCCATAGCCACCCTCTCGCGACATACTCTACCATGATAAGACTCATACCTCTAGAGTCCATTGACAACCCATAGTACTACTACAAATCAAGGGGAGAAGGTCCCGGCTGGTTACTGAGGTATTCGTCCCAAAAGGACCCTGACTTCTTTGGACTACCTAAGTACCACGGGGAGGACTACCCTACTACACATAGGCTAAGATAGACTCCTAGGTGCCGGAACGACCATATATGGATAACCCCCATATTGGCAGTTACCCATACTCTGCTTTTATATCCTGTGAATGACATTGTGACGGACGGATGGCGATGACGTAGAGGGTATTACAGCAGCTGCTCCAATGTCCTCTTTTTACTAGCAAACAAGCAACTATGCAGCTGTCTGCCTATGACGTGCCGTCCCAATGCTGCGGCCAGAGGGGGGTGTTAGCTAAACCAACCCAAGTTCAATAGTATGTTTGGGTCACCCTTACTCAAGCATGGGGCCTTCCCGTGCAGATGCATGTGCGCCCATGAACATCTGAGAGCCCATAGAATGTGAGGCAAGCGACCTGTAAGTTCTAGGATGACTTTGCTGGTGAAGGTAGGGTAACTTGGACTCCACAGTAGGGTAACTGGGGTCCATGGGCATAATGATCAAATTCCCAAGGTAGGGTAACTTTGCCCTCTTGTGCCTTTAACCGCTTCGGAAGTCCTCCAGTCAACACCTAATGTTGTCTCAGAGACCTGTGTAATATTCTCATAAATTCCTTGCCTTTTTGCCAACTTACTCCCGAAAGGTTACCCTGCTTGGTAGAGTACCCAAGGCTACTCAACTATTCTCTAGGCCTTGTCGTAGGTTAACCAGCTATTTGTTTACTAAGTATACCGCACCATACTACCTGTGGTTACCACTTGGTACAACATTTGGGGTGATAGTCATTGTAGCTACCTATCCTAGGGTGGTTACACAATGATAACTGGGGTAGCATATGTCACGGCGCAAAGCACGGAGAAAACCACGAAGGTGGTGGTTCCGGTATCTGATGATATCAATGTGGTTATTCGATATACGATACTGGATGTAACGACCCTATGATAGGTAGCTACAATCACTATCACCCTAGCCCAAATCGTATACCAAGTGGTAACCAGAGGTGGTATGGTCTCGTATACTTAGTATATACATGGCGGGTAAACCTATGATAAGACATAGGGAATTGTTGAGTAGCCTTGAGGTACTCTACTAGGCAGGGTAACCTTTCCGGAGAACATCCGCAAAAGGTCAAGAGAATTATGGGAATGTTACGCGGACCTCCGAGAGGAGTTCTGTGGTCGACTGGAGGACTTCCTGAGCGGTTAAAGGCATAAGAGGGCAAAGTTACCCTACCTAGAGAATTTGGTCATTATGCCCATGGACCCCAGTTACCCTACTGAGGTGTCCAAGTTACCCTACCTTCACGGCAAAGTCATCCTAGAACTTAGAGGGCGATTGCCTCACATTCTATGGGCTCATAGATATTCTTGGGCGTACACGCAGATGCGCGGGGAGGCCCCACGCCTGTGTAATGGTGTCCCGAACATACTATTCAACTTGGGCGGGTTTAGCTAACACCCCCCTCTGGCCCCAGCGTTGGGACGGCACATCATAGGCAGACGGCTGTGTAGTTGCTCGTTTGCTAGTTAAAAGAGGTCATTGGAGCAGCTGCCGTAACACCATATAAGTTGTCGCGGTCCATCCAACTGAATGTCGTTCGCAGGATATATAAGGGGAGTATTGGTAACCGCCGAAATGGGGGTCACCCATATATGGTCTCTCGGACACCTAGGAGTCTATTCTAGCCTACGGGTAGTAGGGTAGTCTTCCTAGTGGTACTCAGGTAGTCTCAGAAGGCCAGGGTGCTTTCGAGACAAATACCTCAGTAACCGGCCCCGACCTTCTCCCCTTGATTTGTAGCATTACTATGGGTTGTTATTGGACTCTAGAGGTATGAGTCTTATCACGGTAGAGTATGTCCCGAGAGGCTGGCTATGGGTAGCGCCCACTTAGCCAACCATCG
>Ga0307509_10009672_pt1 | contig 11983 bp, 12 predicted proteins | sample 10_EM_MG_FD_202245 | JGI IMG/M metagenome (GOLD analysis project Ga0307509, IMG submission 202245) | Populus trichocarpa ectomycorrhiza microbial communities from riparian zone in the Pacific Northwest, United States - 10_EM | ecosystem: Host-associated > Plants > Roots > Unclassified | place... | reverse complement strand
GTTACTTGAACGACGGAATGTGATGTCGGCGAATAGGTGTTTTCGGGTGCGTGGAACCCATGATTTCGAGACGAGGCAACAATGCTTGAGTGCGTATGAATCATTTTGCAGGAGGTCGATGATGTAGTCGAATATCTCTTGCGGGAGATGAGGGTTCCACATCGTGGTTCCAGCAGAGTGACTAAAGCTTCCGCTTTGTCGGCGGCCGCTCGAAGGCACGCCAACTGCGATCGCATGGGTGATCCAGGCTCTTCTGGTCTGGTTTACACCTCCACCTCAGTACAGATGCGCCTTCAATGGGTGGTCTCCGGGAGACATCCATAGATTTTGTCTCGATCTTGGTGCTGGCTCCAGTACTTCCGTTGTTTTGGTCCACCTGCAGATACTACTACCCCGGAAGAACGTTCGCGTCGCGGTACCGGTGCGCTCAAGAATATTGGTTCGAATGACGAAGCCTGTCCTTCACGGGTTTGCACGTTGAGTGTGATTTTGGTATCACGCGTCCGATGGCCAGCGCTCAAATCTCATTCGAGCTCTATCAGATGTTGCTAACACCGGGAGATCACCCGGTCCTTGGAAAAAAAACGGAGTATACTTGAGCGACGTCCATCGTAGCTACCGTGCCCATGGTGTTAGTCTGGCAGGTCAACTAAGCCGCTCCTCGTGATCTCCGGGAACAAACACCCAATACAATATTCCGTGATTTGCCCATTTCCCCCTGGCCTCACGTATTCCACCTTCGGGAGAATTAAATGCAACTCCCAAAATCGGAGGAGGAGGCGGTCGAGGTCTAACCACTGCCCGAGGGTCGCTTCTCCAAGGGATAGTTTGATGTCAGCACCGTAGGAGCTCAACACGGAAGGCACATGGATTGAGATTTGTCGAAGTTCTTGGTGCGCGGGAGTGATGGTTTGGAGTGTCATTGTGATCCACTCGGCGGTCCCCCATTCGGGCCGAAAAACTAGATCGCGGAGTTTTGTCGCTCTCGAGAGGTCGAATGAGCCTGACACCGACCCAGCGGTCCCAACTTGAAACAAAGTTAAGCTATCGGTGAGGGTGCAGATATGAATGCACGCACGACGGAAGGTAGAAGTAATATCGAGGCATTCGAGGTACGAGAACACTTCCCCACCAACTCCGCTATCCACGAGGGGTCCGTCTTTTGATCCCACGAGAGTGCGAGCTTTCGGAAATGGAGACCGTTCGGCAGTTCCAGCAGTTGACGCGTGATCCTTCCGGCCCCTCCGAGTACGTGAAAGTCGAGGGACCCAGTGAGCGCGGGCGATGTCGAAGGGGTGACGGTCTGTGACCCGTGGGGATCGTCACGATCGTGACCCTTCAGGCTTAGGTCCTCGAGAAGGGGGAAGGAACAAATGAGGTCGAAAAGCCCTGGGTGCGGGATGAGGGTGAAACCCACGCGGAGTGACTTGAGCGTAGGTGAAAATTTGTGGAAAGGAGTGAGAGAGGCGCCCGAGGCCCCGAGGAACCTATTGCCGTTGTTCAGGTCAAGGCTTTTTACACGAGAAAAGGCTCGGATCCAACCACTCTCTTCCCCACCCGACGCGGTGATAGGTCCAGAGTAACCGAGGAGCAAGGTGCGAGCGTAACGCGCAGGGGAGTTTGCAACGTCTGGGAACATCTTCTTCCACAGCTCGAGATCACTTGGAAAACGGAACTTGATGTCGGCAAATAGGTGCTTTCGGGTGCGCGGAACCCATGATTTCGAGACAAGGCAACACTGTTTGAGTGTATCTGATTCGCCGTGCAAGAGATCGATGGTGTAGTCGAGTGTCTCTGGTGGGAGATAAGAGTTCGGCATGACGGTTTCGGTCAATTGGCTAAAGCTTCCGCTTGACACTCGGCGCGCTGGTGAACCGGTGATTCTCCGAAGGGAGTCGATGCAGTAGTCCTCATACCTGCCGGTTTTGCTACAAATGGAGGGGAACTCCTTGGTGTCCTTGGCGACCTTCTCGTTTACTTCAGCCTCAGACATCGCCGCAGTATCTGCTCAAAGCCACCATTGGCTTGCCATCCTCCTTGACAGGTTTCAAACGAGGGAAGTAGAGGCAAAGTGTCCGGCATCACCCAACCACAAAACAACCGGGAAGGTGGTATTAACGTATCTTCGGCCTCGGAAACGAGAGTGACAGATCACAAGAATAGGTAGATAACGCAGTTATGAACAAAGTTGCATGGGTTCGAGAACCTGCTCGACAGTTTCTTGTACCCTTAACTTCCCAAAGGGAGCACATAGAACACCCAGAGGCATAACGGAGAGAGAGAGTGGGGTAAATATTTCCCATCCACCGATAACTGAGGTCATTCCTGAAACACTAAAACGTTCCCTTAGAGGAAAGACCGGGATTCGAAATGGGATGGGAAAACGTACCGTGACCGCTCATTGTGAAAGAGAAGTCATCGTCGGTATCTGTTTCCGCATCGTCATCCACTCTAGGAGGTAGTGGCCGCCAAGCCGGAGAGACCCGCTTCAAACAATCAAGTACAACTTCGACTGCGGGGCGGCTCATTGGTATGGGTAACCAACAACGTTCCAGTGTTTCCCACAAGCCATCCGTGAACCACGGCCCTTCTACCCCCTGCGGTCTTCCTGGGCGATCTCCGTCTATGACCTTCCGCATGACGATCAGGGGACCAACACGCGAGAATGGAACCTGGCCACTGAGGACTTCGAGTATCACCATCCCTAATGCATAGCAATCTGATTCCTTTGTTCGTCGACACTTCTCGAAACCAAACCGTTCTGGATCAAGAAGTTCCGGACTCATCCATCTTGTCGTACCGGCGTTCGTAGATGAGCTTGAGGCCGTGAAGGATGTGTGATTCGAAACAATGGTGAGGAGCCCGAAGTCTGCAAGACGTGCATGACCGTGTTGATCGATCAGGATGTTGAGCTTTTAAAAAAGCGGTCGGGAGACAGAAGGTGATGCCGGTGTTCGAGGACTTACGCCCTTTAGATCCCCATGTATCATTCCCTCGCTGTGCACGTATACCAATCCACGGGCAACATCTTCGAGCTACAGGGATGAGATAGTTATCAGGAATGAGTGAGGTTGTGGCAATGGCGAAAGCCCTACAAGTTCGAACCGATTCACATCCCTATGCACCTTGATGAACTCGTTGATGTTCCCATTTTCCATCCACTCCGATGCCATCGCAAATTAGTAATCGCCCATGGTAACTCCCGTCAGTGGCAGCACGTTCGGGTGGCGAAGAGTTTTCCATGTTACGACCTCCCTACAGAACCTCTACAGTGACCAGCGTCAGCCGATCAACATGCCCTTTCCCACAGGCAGTGGTTACCCACCTTTGTGATCTTACTGAATTCACTTGTCGAGTAAATCCTTAAAGCCTTGACCGCAACAGGGCAACCTTGGTGTTCACCCTTCCACACGTCGGCATACCCGCCGCGATATCGTGGAGTATCCATCCGATCGTAGCAAAGTGGGATTTGTACTGATCTTGGAAGCAAAGCCCAGCGACCACATATCCTACACAAAGTCCTCAGACACTCCGTCCGGAGCGGTGGTGTCAGGATATCCAACATCTACTCAGCAGGACGGGAGAGCCCGAGGTCAGATCAATGGGCCTATTCTACCCGGATGAAATGCGGGGGAATACCTCATCTATCACGTCGATAAAGGACTGAGCGGTATCCCCACGGAGATCCTTAACCACCTCAGTTTCGTCAGGGTCAGAAGATATCTGTGATTAAGGAGATCCGCTCATTGGTGGTGTGAGGGCGGTTAATCAAGCGTTGCCATGCTGGGATGCGGCTGCGTTTGAGAAACTAGTCAGAGAAACGAGTCCGTGGTCCCAGAGCTAAAACCTACAAGCCATGGGAAATTTCCGGCGCTCGTGGACGCGGGTCAGGCTCACGATCTAAACATCGTTGCGTCAATGCCAATAACCTGTCTGTCAAAGTCGAGTGGGTTGGCCGTGGCGGACAATCGCCATCAAAGGTCGCCAACAATGCCCGGCTGAGCGATTTGTCACTAAAGGGAACTGCACCGTGAAAACCTTTGTTCAGACAAACATCAGTTCATCAGATGTCAGCTGCAAGTATGTTATCCAAAACAGACCTCAATTGTGACCATCCCGAACGAGAAAACATCCCCTTCCTTACTATATGTCCCCCGATCAAACACTATCTCTGGTGCAACCCATAGCGCCCATTCATCCTGCATACACTGTATGGGGTCTAGGGGGCATTGGGTAGTTATTAGGAGGCCAAAATCAGTGATCCGTGCACAACCGTCAACATCCACAAGGACGTTTGACTGGTCTGGTATCAGTACAATGGGTTTGCGATATTAGAACAATCGCATACTCCCTTGAGACATCCATGAATCACATGGCAGGAGTGGAGGTAATCAAGGCCATTGGCAATGTCGGATAGCTGGTGAAGGGGTCAGGGTGTCGCGTGACACGATGGAAATGACACCTACGAGGCTGAGCCTGTTTGAATCCGGGTGGTTCGTGATGTATTCCGTGACACACCCTCCGGGCATCCATTCCGAAATAAGTTGGGGAGGAGCGGGGGTGATCCCAAGGAGGGGGACAATGTTTCGGTGTTTTAAGTGCCTTCACACCGGGGCAGCTTGGTAGAGGGACTGTGGACTTGGTCAATGCTGGAAAACGAGGCAATGTGGTGGCATGGGCGACAGACTTGATTAGCCCTCTGTATATCTTCATTTGAGTAGATCCGCAGACGTTTTACGAACACCCCCGAACCATCGTGCGTACCATTGTGCACATAATCAACCGAGTAGATCTGCAGACGTTTTATGAACACCTTCAAACCATCGAGCGTCCCCTCGTACACATGACCAGAATGGAGTGGTTGGGCTATGTTCAGAGAGGAGCCTGAGAGCGTCCACGATGTCGGTAGTATCCCTTGATCGCCGCATATCCTTCCGAGTTCGTGCAGGGGCTTCCGGAACGCGCGACTCGCGTGATCGGAGATATCGACGGGAGTCTATGACGGTGTTAGGTAGAGAGCAGGAAAAAGCAATTCGGAAACTCACACGATCCAGGTACTCGACGAGCCACAACAAACCCTCATTACAGAGGTTTGGGAGGGACTTGATATACTCTTTCCGATCGGGGAACTTGGCGAGCTGACGGTTAAATTGGGGTGAGGCTTTGTCCAGGTCGCGGAGTTGGCGTAAAGGATCCGGCGGGGTCTCTGCGCTCAGTTCCGGGGCCATGTAACGGACAGCCCCCAACTTGATGTGAACCCTTTTCCCATTGAGCTTTGCTTTGTGCACATCGACAAAATCTCCAGCCGCGATCGGAACGACACTGGATCGATGTAGAACATCACAATTTCTGCAGAAACTCTGGAGCCTGCCTGAGATCTTCAGAAAGAGATCGTCAGTGGTTGGAATGTGGTCTAGCGCCTAATCGAAGGTCAAATTAATCCTGGTGGACGTCGACATCGACCTTGCTACCCATCACGTCCAAAAGTACTACGAGCCCTTCCAACCCGGACCTATCAAGGCCGTGAATGTGTGATTCCAGGTCCTGATGACCGAGAAGTTCGCAAAGGAGTGGTCGGTACTTGTCGTTAGAGGGGTCGAGTCCCTCAAGCCGTGGTTGAATATCAGAAATCGTTGGCGTGTCAAAGGTGATCGGAATGGATGCTGGAGGCAAAGGTCGTCAGCAAGTGCCGCCAGATATAATAATATGGGCTGAACCACGCGCAACCCACGAGTCAGGGTCGTGGCAGGCGGTCTGACATGGGAGCGTCTAATGAAACGAATTTCGTGACAACCACCCAAGCCTGATCGATGCGCCACGACACACTATCCGCGATCATGGCCTTCAATGCGTCTCCCCTGTTGTCCTCCAACCGACTCCAAACGATAGCTAACAGATACAACCACCTCAAGAGTTCGTAGCAGCTCTCTCCAATGACCGCCCGCTGCTCAAAACCTGCCCTCTCAACGCCATGCCAATGGTTCGCTCGATTTGGACACTACACCTCTTCAACAGTGCCTCACTAGACAGCAAAAATGGCGAAAAATGGCTTTCTATATTACAGCGTGGCCCAGGTTATCTCCCGTACCTCGTCCGCACAGTCACGCTCTGGCAAGTACAGGAGCATCGGTGGTGGTGACCAAACTCATAGACGTGGCCTCAGGCCATTTCTCCCTTCCCGACGCGTCAAAAACATACCAGCGACCTGGTTGGATTTGGGTAACTTCGAGCCAGGGTGGCTCGGAGGTATCGAATGATGGAAAACTGACGAATTCTTTTCTACGAATGTCGCGAATAGAATTCTACGATGTAGTTGAATTTTCGACGTAATGTACCTCACGTGCCCAGTTTGCCAACTGGCGCGCTTCGCCCCCCTGCTATATATACCCGTTGTTGGATTTCGCTCTTGCTGTTTCTCCCACTGTCCCACCAAAGATGGGCCCGCCCTCAGCACCCTCTCTTATTGCCCGTGCTGGACCTCTCCCCCCTCTCGCTCTCGCCATTCCCAATCCAACCACCCGATCTCCCGACAATCCAACAGACGTTGCCAACCTCCACCCCTTCACCTTTGTACGTCACACTTGAAGAATTCTCGGATGCTGCGAAACGGATTCCACAACATAGTGGAATTTTCGACGTAATATTTATCACATGCCAACTTTGTCAACCGAACCCCTGTCCACCCTCAATATATAAACCCTGTGGTCTCATCGCTGTCCCCCCCATCCTCGCCAGCGGCGGCGGCCTGCATACGGTTCCAGTCACTTGAAGGGTAAGCTCGTTTTCCACCCTGACCCTCCCTGCCCCTACGGATCTGACTTTACTCCAGGTCATGTCACGACAGGCTCCTTCCTGTGCTCCCTACCGTTGCCAGCCATGTTCGCAGCGTAGTGGGAAAATCATACTTCGCGCTGGTCACAAATGCCCCCCTCTGGAAGCACCAGCCCCAAGCATCTCCCCTGATGAGCCATGGGATATTCCTCCCATGCCTCCCATGGATGGGATCCCTGACCCCCCAAGCACGGGCCTTGACTTTTTCGGCTTGACCGAATTAGCCGTCCATACCCCTGCCATTAGTGGGGTTGATTTTGGTATGTATCTTCCTCTCATTCAATCACTGCAATGGCTAACCACATCCCAGATTTATATAGCACTGGTTGTCAACTGGCTTTAGACGAAGTTGAATCTCTCACCGGTCAGAGTAGTAACCCATCGGTTACTGACCTGTTTCAACCTGCGGATCACAACATGTTCATATTTGTGGGTGTTCGTGTTTTTCGTTGCCCTGACCTCATCCAAACCTTCTTGCAGAATAATAATTTATTCAGCGGAGATGGTTTACCTAATGCTTCTGAATTTCTGGGGGTCTCCACGCTCGAGGCGTCTCAGCTGTTCCCGGTGTCGACGAACCCCAGTGCCACCGACCCACTGTCTCCCCCGTGTTTGTCGTCATCGTTTGAAGGTGCACCTGACTCACGTCTGAACAACCCCGCCAATTTATCACCAAGCACCACCACCGCAGTCACCAGCCTCCTGTCCTCTTTCCACGACCGCCCAGATACTGCTCTCACCACGGCTCCACCAAATGCTTCCAATAAAAAATCCTATCCCCGGAATGAAGATGGTAGGAATATCCTCGTCTCTCTGTTGTCCATTTCTTACTTCTTCTCCAGGATCCAAAGCTTTCAAGTTCATCAAGGAACCCATGAAGCAAATGCAAACATATTCCAGACTCACGAAGAGAATTGAAAATCTGGTGCGTGTGATTGTATTACTTTCTACTGTGGTGCACTCATAATTTGTTTCCAGACCAGGCAACTTCACATCCAAACACGTGCTTACGGAGTAGCGTTTTTCGCGGGGATTGACTCCGTTGCCCAGTCTCAATCCAAGGTGTTCTGTACTGACAACATGGGTGATGAGTCCAAAGGGTGGCGCATCGTCGAACATTGTGGGGAGGAAGTGAGCAGATATATACGGTGTAAATGGGCAGAGAGCTACCGCCAATATAACAAACAGATAGAATTATACCGAGCTGCTGCGAGCGATAGAATAGAGCAGTCGACCTCCTAATACTTAGACTGTATGGATCACTTTAATTGTAGTCATACCTCGTGCCAGTAGAAACTGTATAATCCACGCTACTTAATACCGTATGATCCTTACCCATACCGATCTTCGTGTTTGGTTATGTTTGGCAAACGCTCCATCAAATCCCAATTAGGCATGATGACCAGTTACTCTAGTGCCGATTAATTGGCACCTCAGGCAAAGTTAATGGGACTGGGGATGCCGACGTTAGGCTGTCCTCTCGTTTAGTCACCCGTTCCAAACCAACATCTACTACAACAGCCTCTACCAAAGTCATCTCCTCGACCGTTGTGACTCGAGCCAAAACCATCCTCACTGACTCCAAACCTGACGCTACGGCACCAACGAAGAGGAAGCGTGCCACCCTGGGCGAAATCACGGGTCCTTCCAACCAGAACCAAAATAAGAAGCCGGTGAGCAAACACATGACGAAGGACAAGCCAAAGGAGAAGTTTGACGGCGTGGTGCTGAAGAAGTCCATGGTTACGACGACAACGACCAGCACTATTCGGCAACCGCTCAAAGCTGTGACCGGTGGCGCGCCACAATCCCACAAGGCCGTTATTTCCGTTTCCGAGCAGGTTCAACAGCTCGAACAGATCCAGGATGACCTCCCGGTCCCCAGTGACCCGATGTCAATTGACCCTCCTTGTCGCATCAAGGCGGAGATCCTTCAGACTAAGTCGCTCCGCATTGTATCCTCGCGCAAAGAGCTCAAGCCCGTGGACGAAGAAGAATCTAGGCGTGTTGTAAAGAAGTGTCGTACGTTGTCTGATCTACCGGAGGAAGCGCAAATTGTGGTGCGCATTCCCCCAGGAGAGGTGGAGGAGCTTTGTGTCGCGCATCCTAAACGGTCCACCATGTCAGAAGCAGATCTAGATGGCGACCAGTGGGACGACCTCAATGCCAAAGATGCTGACGACGCGAGTATGTGGACGAGATCTTCACATACCTCAAAGTGATAGAGGTTAGTGAATCATGGGCTATGCCTTCCCTGTCACTCACCCCGGCTCTTCCAGAAAACGACCATGCCTAACCCCAACTATACGGGGATCCAGCTCACTATATGCTGCCTGCGCCTTCTTTGGGTCCCTCTGCGCATCTGAAGCCGAGCACGAGCAACATTCTGACCGCCATCCCTTCCTTCGGTCCCGGAGCCCCTCCACCCCCGACATCAGCTGCCTCTTTGATTCCATCGAAGAAGTCCTCACGACGGTTGTCGGTCGAGTCCTACCCCACCCCAGCCAACATCCCGCAGCTTCCAACTCCTCCATCCTCGCACTCGAATGTCCCCTCCCCTGCCGACTCAATGTCCCCCGCGACCCCGCCAAACTACGAGGGCGACAGCGTGAAGGTGGCTCATTCGCCACTTCCAATACGGTGCAAATACTGGGAGACAATGTCTCCCACCATACCACCACGTTCACTCGCGAAGGTCTTCTTCACCAATACCGGTGCACCCGAAGACGCAAAAATGTCGAGTGCTCATCAGCACTCGGTCCCCACAAAGTCGAATACCGTCTACATGTTCGCCTGGCCGTGCGTGTGAGGATCTTGTGTGGAAGATGTGGGGCACCTTGACTGGTTCATTCAGGTCCCGGTTCCGCCTGCTCCCAGAAACCCTCTTCCTCTGCGTCAACATCATCAATCATTTCCTTTCCACTTGCGTCGGCTCCCTCATCGAGCTACAACTCGTACCGTTGCCAAGGTGGGGGAGATTATATCCCCTTCAGCCGCCAACTTCCTTTACTGTGCCAATTCCCCTTACTCCGAAACCAAGATCCTCCAAGCCAAGCACTACGTCTCGAAAACGCTGGACTGGAATCTCAGCTACCTCAACCCAACCGACTTCCTCAGGAGGATTAGTGAAGCTGATCAGGTGCACATTGAAGGAGTTTCTAAAACCAGCACGTACGCAGTGTGGGAGTTAGCACTGGAGTGATGCCAATTGGTTTGTTTCTGATTCCACGCACTCAGGAGGGTAGAGTGACCGGACATTTTTACAGGCGAAATCATAAAGGTGGATGTACGAACTAGCCTTGTAATTTATATCTAGAGTAGTCCTTTCCATTTCATACTCAAATATTTACACCTATTCACAACGTCCATGAAGACATTTGTGTATTGGATAGCGTGCCTTTGAGTCATGTAGCTAACACTCTTTCGTATCTTTGCCGCGCCTGAATTCCCAACCTCTGCCACACTAGTATTGACAGCTTGCAATGATGGGTCAAACTGCATTGCGTAGGTTGATGATGAGGCCTTGCTGCACTTTGTGTGACCGGACGCATGAAACTGGTCAACAAAGAATCGCGTGTTTCGGAAAAAATTGGGCTCCCGTATGAGGCAATAAGGCGCAAGTTGACAAGCGAAATCGTACACCACGACCTTAGGTGCCGTCGGCCATTGCGTGTACAGGGCTGAAAAAACATCATTCCGACCTTCACAAGTCGGAATAACATGGAACCCGACACAAATTGAGTGTTGACACCAGAGAACCATGAGGCCACCGACCAGCCCTGCTTTGCGGTATGTTTCATAGTACTTACCACGCTCACCATCGGGGACGCCACGAACTGTCCCGATGTTTTGAAGTCGATCCTTGTATAGCCCATCATCTACGAGATTCTTGTATGCCGGGCGAACGCGGAGCGGGGGAGTTCCGTAACAAGCACCCGTGACAAGAGGGTCGAATGGAGAGATTATTGGGTTTGGCGCAGGCGGAACATGTTGAGAAAGATGCATGAAAACCTCGGATGACCGCCCGGCAAGCCAACCCGCAACTGCAACCAACTCCGGTGGTATTGAGACACCAAGCGACGAGACAACATTGAGAACATTGCCAATGGCAGGGACCCACACCTGGAGGTGTGGTGGCGGATGCCTGGTTGTGGCAAACTGTGATAGGAGAGGAATGGACGGGAAGGGAGCGAGTTGTAAAACGATGTCATTTGAGCTGATCTACAGGACATGAAATGAGAACTACGATAACCTACGCACTACCTAAACAAAAACACCTGGGCTAACAACTCTCGAATAGCTGCTCCCAGTGGCAGCTCAATGGGCTGTAGATAAATTGAGATAAGGGCCAGCATGGGTTGTGGAGGGTTAGAGGTTAGGGCGAAGTCCCGAGGTGGAGATTTCGCGGCAACAAGCACCTGGATCTCTTTACGAGATTTGCGATCCCGGATGGCTCTCCTCGAGTCGGCAATAGAGGTCACAACAGACAAATTTGTTGGACTACTCTCAGTGACCATACTAGGAGGGAGGAGACCGTTCGCAAACTTGGACGACGAGTAAGTGATGCTGACCCCGTCAGCGACAACAAGTTCGGGGTGCTTCCCACAGATTGGACACTCCTTCCCACTCTCGAGTGCTTGCAACCTTGTGAAAGCAAACCAGACCCGTGTGAACGTCTCGGTGCTGCAAAACGCGGTCGGAGAATCAGATTCAATATAGGCTCGATGGCGGGAGGTGACGAATGAGGAAAAGGGAGTTTGGGTGCAAGTAAAGAGCGATGTGTACTCGTTGAGTAGCTCGTGGGTGAACCCGAAGGTGTTGTTCCAGTTAAAGATTCCGACCGTTCCGCAATCGGGACCAAACTGGCGTCGGGGGTGCGAACAGGAGGAGCACTTGGCAACCTCGATGGTGGACTTGACAGCGGTGCGGAGGCCGAAGATAGTGTATTGTTGTTGTATGCCTATCGTTATATCCAGTGGTTTCAAGTGGCCACACGAGCACCGTGATAGGGGATCGAGAGGAAGGTGCGAGGGTAGAGAATTGTAGCGTGGGGGGGATGGGTAATCGAGCGCATCTGACGAAAGTCGACACCAACGAGGTGGTGGTACTGGTAGGAAGGACACTGGCTGTTTGATGGAAGATGGAACTGGGG
>Ga0307509_10009671_pt1 | contig 11983 bp, 8 predicted proteins | sample 10_EM_MG_FD_202245 | JGI IMG/M metagenome (GOLD analysis project Ga0307509, IMG submission 202245) | Populus trichocarpa ectomycorrhiza microbial communities from riparian zone in the Pacific Northwest, United States - 10_EM | ecosystem: Host-associated > Plants > Roots > Unclassified | place... | reverse complement strand
TGGGTGGGGGGGGATCTGGTTCGGTGCTGGAAATGGCGATGCTGGCGTTTGTGGTTCTGGTGGGTGTTCGGGTGAGAGAGGGAAGATCTGGTGAGGGAAGGGGAAGATCTGTGAGGGGGAGCTGCTGCGGGGCAGATGGAGGTGCAGCGGGGGAGGAAGGAAATGGGAGGTCTCTCTGGTTTTTGTCCAAAGGAAAGGGAAATGAGGGGGCTCTCGGGCTGAAGGTTGAAGATGAGGAAATGGGCTGGCTTGGCAAAGGGAGAGGGCTTCCTTGGGCGGCGGCTGGTTTTTGGTTGAGATAGGGAAAAAAGTGCCCCTCTTTACTTCCAAATATCTGTATTTTGATTTTTTTTTCAAAAAGGAGTAATATTAACATAGATTTAATGAGATAAATAATAATTTTAAAAATAATATGTTAAAAGTTAAATGTGTTCAAAAAAAATTTAAAATTTAATTTTTTTTAGACGATGTAGAAAATACTAAATACGATGCAAATATATCAAAAATGTATTTTTTTGAGATTTTTGTTGTTTTTTCTATTTTGATTTTTTTTCAAAAATTTATTAGAAGATTGAGTAAAAAAAAAAATAGGTAGCAACAATTTTTATGAGCTCTGATAAAAAAATTCAAAGGATACAAGTTGTACAATCCTAATAAAAAAAACAATTGTGGTTAGAATGGATATCGAATTTGACGAAGAAGGAGAATAGAATTGGAAGGTAGATAATGGTGAAAAAAATATGATTTTCTACCTATTCTAAATAAAAAAGATGAGAAATATAAAGATTATAAAGAATATATAGTTACATCTCTTCAAAAATCAATAAGTTTAACTTTACATTTATCTTCTTCTTCTTTTTTTAGTGAAAGCTCAAGTAGTGGCAACTAACCAAGTCCACCATGAAAAATGAGAAGCCTTAATTATTTGTACAAGGTAACTAATTCTATTGATGATGATGTAACACTATATTGTCACCTTACTACATGTAATTTTATAGTGTTTGAATAAGCTATAAAGGATGAAAGGTAGAGAATTGCTATGGAAGAGAAGATTATATCAATTAAAAAAAATGACACATGAAAATTGGTTTTTAGATAAAAGAAGAAGAAGAAGTCAATAAGTGTCAAATGGATCTACAAAGAAAAGATTAATATCAAATGAGAAGTGAAGAGATACAAGACGAGATTAATGACAAAAAACTATAGTCAAAATCGAGGAATTAACTATGATGAAGATTTTCCCCTAATTGCTAGATTGAAAAAGTTACAAATGCCACAAGAAAAGCCTATAAAAATTTATGTGGATAACTCAATAGTTATTGCTTTAACAAAAGATCTAGTATTCCATAATAGAAGTAAATATGTTAACATATGATTTCATTACCTACGAGATTGCATTAAAACAAAAAAAAAATTGAAATCAATTATGTAAAGTTTCAAAACCAAGTTGCGAATATTTTCACAAAGTCACTCAAATATGGTGTTTTTGTCAAAATAAGAGATATGCTGGGAGTTATAAAGAAATCAAGTTTAAGGGGAAATGTTGAAAATAAATTATATTTTAATTTTTCTAAAAAATACAAAAAAACTAGTCTATTAATTGAATTAAATGAATCGGTTGATTGGTTTAGTTGGACAAAATATCCTAGTAGAAACTGTGTAATGAGCAGCAGAAGATTATCTAATTACATGTTCTATCTCCCGGTTGACCTTCCAACTATGTTAGCGATAGAGCTCAGCAAAACAAGGTATACTGATACGACCATTCACTTGTTTCTTCTCCTTTTCTGGCATACTCATAAAGAAAGGAAGCACAACACTACCTCAGATAACTTGGATGCATTGCATGGCAAACGATCTGTTCAGGAAGCTAAAGTGGATGCATTTTTCAATGAATTGCTTCGAAGTCCGTTTACCATGTTAAAGGAAATTGAAAACATAATATTTAACGAAGATTAAGTATATTAATTTATGTTCAAAACTGAAAACACTATCACATATTAATAATAATAATAATCATATGGAGAGGCAGCCAAAGAAACATATAGCTTTAGGTAAATCTCAATCTCTCTCTGTCTCTATATATATATATATATATATGTATCTGTTTAAAAAAATTCCCAAGTATTGGTTCGAAGATTTGAATATAAGAGTCAAAAAATCAGAACAAATCTGCTTAGCCATAAGATGAAACTGGTGGAAAAGGACTTTTCGACCCGACTCATAGCTTTTATTCCCTCAAATACAAATGAGGCCTTCCTAGTGTTACCAAATCAAAAATCGGGCCGATAGACTACAAGAGTCTTCTTCAATCGATCTTTCCTTCGAGCTAGGTATAATTTTACTTTAGCTTGCAAGTAAGGAAAGTAATTGATGCTCTTGTCTGAATGAATATTTATGAGTGCTGATGAGACTTAAGTTCCAAAACCTGAAAATGACGTGAATGTTTACAAGAGAAATATTTCAAGGAATGAATATCTAGAACGACGTGTGTGAATGTTATTGTTATTTATTTGAATTTGAGCCCTAAAAAAAAAAGAAATACAAATTTTTTAAAAAAATATTAGTAAAAAGAACATGGAAAACACGTAGATATTATTAAATACTAGTTGAGGATTAAATTGATAATTTAATTTTAATCGATAAAAATACTATTAACAAGGATAATTCAATTTTAGCTAGATGGAAACTAATCAAAGACAGGCAACAAAGTCCTCAAGGTTTAGCTTGTGAATAGAGAAATTAATTTATTCTATATATTCACCTTTAATGTGTACGTTAAATCTTTTATAAAGTTGTGTATAGCTTGTGACGAGAGTAAATTATCTATTCTATTCCTTTTGTGCAGCATAAAAAACGTTTAACATTTTCGCTTTGTGAGAGGAATTTCGTTTTCAAGTTCATAGTGCTGCACAGTCTCCATAAATAAATCACTATCTCTATTATCAAAAAACAAAAAAAGAAAAAAAGATCACTATCTCAATAAACAAAACACAAATTTGTCGCAGTACTAGGATTGGGACCCCAACTTAAGCTGGTTACACAGCAGCTAGCGTGGTCGGCAGAGATTTACTTCAACAAACTTTGGGGCTAGCTGCAAGTTCTGAGTGAATGTATGTATATATATATATGCTTTTGTTTTATGCATTATTTTTTTTTATTAATGTTATTTGAGGTTGGTATAAAGGTGATGCTATTTCATTAAGTTTTGCTGTAGAAAGGTTGGGTTAAAAATGAATTTTTTTTTATTCATAAAAAATTAATGAATCAATTTGTACCTCAATTTGAGCACGTCGTGAACACTATCAATTAAGATATGTTAGTATTTCTTAACAGTATTAACCTCAGCCAAATCCCCTACTAGTAATTTTGATGTTGCATGAGCATTAACTTGGCTCGCCTGTAAATCATAATTAATCAAGTCAGCTACTTAATCAGAAAGGGTTGGTGAGGAAAAGTTGGTGATTTTGAATTATATAGTGAATAATAGATTCAATCCAGGCTAAGTTATTTTATTTTATTTTATTCTGTGTTGTATGGATCTCTTTGCTTTGCTGGTTTTTCATGTACGTACTAGATGGTTAGCCTAATAAATTAAATTATCTCGTTTCTATGATAATTAGTGGTTATATTAGCTGTAAGTTTCATATAATATACAAAAATTTGTATTTGTCAATCTTTTGTTAGTGATAAAAATAAATTCTTAAACGAAAAGGTTTGAATCTAATGAAAAAAGTTTTAGTTATGTGTTTTGTGTTTATTAATTTTACTTAAATCTAATGAAAAATCATCATATAATATTTTATTTAAGATGTATATTGAATTTATTTTTTTCCATACATTTATTAAAAAAGATAAAAAAAAGTCTCTAATATGAGATCAGTCCTTTTCAAGTTTTTTTAAAACTATTTATTATAAGTAAAAGTATATTAGTTGAATAATGTGTCATTTACACCATTATTATTTTTCAAGTTGGTCCTTTCTTCATAAAATTATTAAATCATAATATATAATTTGTATTATTTCGTTTAAAATAGGAGAGCAATCAAACATTTAAATTGAATATTATTAAATTTTTCTTATGATAATAATGAAGTTTTATTGATAGGTTCAGAAAACCATCAAGTCAATGGATGAATATGTATTTAATACATGTTGTTATAATGACTAGTTAATTTCTTTGTCACATGCTTCACACATGTATTATTTAAGTATATATTTAATATTTCTTTTTAACTTACTATGAATGAATTCAATAATTAATAATTAAAAAAAATAACAAAGTCCATATATTTATTATAAAAATCTTAAAAAATGACTAACTTAATACTTTTAGGTATTAAATGGATGAAATAGATATTAATTACTTATATATAAACACTATGACAATTAAGATGGTCTGATTGAAATTAGTTTGCTTATTTACAAATTGGATGATTTAAAGTAGATACCCACTACGTAGAGGCATTTATCTAGTTTTCAATAGTAATTTTGATTGCAACTCAGAGACGTTTTAAATTCATATGGCTAGGGTTCGCGTCCCTCTCCAAAACCACCCTAATGACCATTGAACAACAAAGAAGAAAAGATCATTTTGTATGCTGTTTTTAATTTTCTCAAGTTCATTTTGCTCAAATTGTTTGGAACTCTGCTGATTTAGGTGGATTTATTTTTGAAAAAATGTGCTTGCTAGGGACGTGTCGTCAAAGATGGGTTTAGTAAATTTGTCTCAAGACATTGAAGAACTATGGAATGAATGGCAGATTCGCTCATTAATGTTAATTGGTGTCCTTCTTCAAATCATCCTCACCATTTTAGGAGAACGACGGAAGTATACTGTTGGGCTCGGGGATTTTCTTTGGTTAGCATACTTGTCCGCAGATTCGGTGGCAATCTTTTCATTGGGAATCCTTGCTCGCAGCGTAGCCAACTCCACAAATCCGAACTTGATTCCAGTGTTTTGGGCACCAATCCTTCTAGTTCACATTGGTGGCCCTGGAACTATCTCTGCTTATTCAATGCATGAAGTCGACAAATTATTGATAAATCACCTTCTTCAGCTAGTAACCCGAGTTGGAGTGGTTGGTTATGTCTTGTTCAGGTTGAGAGAAAATGCCTTCATATTGGTAGCCATTCCCATCTTTATTTCAGGAATGATCAAGTATGGTGAAAGGATTTGGGTTTTGAAAAGAAACAAGGAATCCAATAATTTGTCACAGCAACCTTCTGCGAAAAAAGCTTGCATCCAGATTGAAGATACATTTCCCTTCACCGAAAGTTTAAGGGAGGTCATATATCTTCATGAAGCTCGTCTTTTGTTCAATACGTCTAATAAGATGCTGTTCCAAAATCTTGATCTCGTCATTTTCGATCAAAGAATCACCTATGATTTGGTTTCTGAAAAGAAAGCCGAGGAAGCCTTCCAGTTGACAGAAATTGAGCTGGGACTCAAGTATGATCGCCTTTATTCTAAGGTGGCAACGATTTCCTGGCATCGCTTCATTCTCCGCTCAGTCACTTTCTTATCCTCTATTTTTGCTTTAGTTTCCTTCTCAATAATGATAAAAAGCAAGAGTGACTATTCGAAAAACGATAGAATTATATCTTACGTGTTGCTGAGTGGAGTTGTCTGCCTTGAAAGTTACTCTATCATTGGGCATCTCTTTTCAGACTGGACTAGGATTTGGCTTAGTAGTTGGGAAATTGCATTTCCTAATCTCTTTAGAACCCGTTGTCTTTATCGGTTACTATTTTTTTCCAGGAAGCCCAAAAGATGGTCAAGATTAATGGGACAACACAACCTAATAAGTGCTCTATCAAAGAAACCAGTGAACAAGCTTCGTAAGAAGTACTTTCCAGGGACTTGGAACATTCATAGCAGAGTGGATGTGGACAAGGATTTAAAAGAATTGATCTTCAAACAAGTGAAGGATAAACGTTCAAGGTACGATCCCGATACCGGTGATTTCCCTGTCCTCCTCAAGCTTTTGGAAGAGAGAGGTTGCAGTGTGCTTCGAAGAAAGGATTGCTTTGATAAATTAGGATGGAGCGTGACTGATGTAGAATTCAGTCATAGCCTCCTCACTTGGCACATTGCTACTCATGTTTGTTACATTGACGATTCCAGGAAGAACGGTTTTGCCAAGGATCAAAATTGCGCAATGAGCACATCATTATCTAACTACATGTTGTATCTCCTGGTTCAATGTCCAAATATGTTAGCGACAGAGCTCAGCGGAACAAGGTATACTGATACTAGAATTCATTTGCATCGTCTCCTATTCATCAGGAATAATCATAAAGAAGCGGAGAACAAAATTTCCATGGATAAATTGGATACATTATCGTTTCCCAAAGATCAAGTGAAAGCATTTTTCTATGAATTGCTTAGAAGGCCGTCTACCATGTTAGGGGGAATTGAAGAGCAACAGGAAGAAAAGTCAGCCCTACTAGATGGTTGCATGCTTGCCATGTCATTGCAGTCATTGAAGACACGGGATAGTTGGTCAAATGAAAAGAAATGGGAAATGATAAGTGAAGTGTGGGTGGAAATGCTGATGTATGCTGCAAGTCATTGTGGATGGAAGCAGCATGCTGATGCACTTGGCCGAGGTGGGGAGCTCCTCACTCATGTCTGTCTTCTCATGTCACATCTCGGTTTAAGCAAGCAATGTCCACCTGAAGTAAGTAAACAATTAGCTGGTCGGTCTAAAAGGCTTCGTGATTTTATGGCCTGTATCGTCTCTGAGTATGAGGTATAAAGTACTATTAGTTTTTTTTTTTTTTTTGGATTAGTACTATTATTTTTAATGCTTCAATTAGGATGGGACTTTGTCATGTACCTATGATTATATTATGCCTTTTTGGCTCTATGCAATTCCTCTTCATCAGCTTAGTTTAATTTTAGTTTAATTTTGTTGTTCTGATATATATATGTTCAGTTTAAAACTTGATTAAGAAGAATTATTTTCTTTATTATGTAAAAATTGGTCTAGAAATTCTAGATAAATAATAATAATTAAAAAAGAAATTTGGAAATGTTTGAGCTACAAGTGGCTGAACTTTTATTTGTGTTTTTTCAAAAAAAATTCTTGAAACAAACATTTTCTTGTTTTTCATTATCTAAAAACTGATGTGAAAATACTCTTAATACGATCAAAATAAGTACACCACATGTCAGCGAGCTAGCTATTGATTTGCTCACCGACCGATCAGTGATTTGAAATAATATGTAATCTCAAGTTATTTGCAATAATACGTTGTAAGAAAATAATAGCAAAAATTATCATAAGATAGGTCTAAAATATCAATATCAGTTGCATTATTCAATTTGATAAAATAATGATAAGAACTCATCCATTATAAATTGAATGACTTGAATAGTATCTGATTTTATTTTTTTATTGATATTGACATTTTAGTAACTATTTAAATATAAAATTTATTTTATATTAAGAATTTTTTATATACTAAGGAAAAATATCATGTTTTTAATTCTTCATAGAAAATTTAAGAAATTTCACCAATTAAATTAAGCTTTCATATCAAATTTTTTTTACTAGAAAATAATTAAAACAAGAATAATATTATAAAAAAGTAACTTTTGAGATATTAGGTCTATAATACAACCATAGTTAATAAACAGTGACTAATGAGTTGACACGATAATCTTATTCATTTATAATTTAGTTTGGATTGATTTTTTTTTTAATATTTTAAAATTTAATTTGATAAAATTTAAATAATTTGACTAGTCAATTTAGTTAGCTCAATTAAATTTAAGTGAAGTTTTATTGAGTTAACTTGGAGATTTTATTTTATTTTATCTATATCATTTCAAATTTTTAAAAGTAAAACTTATCATTTTAAAATAATTCCTTGATTTTCTAATTTACAAATTAAATCAATTAATCCATTGCTCAAGCATAAATATGGATACAGATGATTTTGTAGGTCCATGTTCTTTTACTCCCATGCCCAAAAAGGCCACCTCTCAAAATGTTGTCACGTTGTACTTGATTGCCTTCTACCACCTGTCCACTCACTCTTGCTCTTAGATATAGCGGCAGGCAACCCAACATATAGCTCCAACTAACCAACCTAATCTCTTCATTAAAAAATGTCGAGAATCCCACACGAAATCATTCACGACATATTGCTTCAACTTCCGGTGAAATCCCTCGTCCGTTTTCGATCTCTATCAAAGCCAATTTGTTCCTTAATCGACGGCCCGGATTTCATCAATCTCCATCTAAACCATTCCATCACCACCAAATCTAATCACAGTATCATCCTCAAAGAGTGGGATCTTTTCGCTGTTGATTTTGATGATTTATCTGATGCGGTGGAGGTTAAACATCATCCCCTTTATTCCGGTGGTGGAACGGAGGTTATTGGTTCGGTTAATGGGTTGGTGTTTTTGAGACGTTCTGAGACAAATATTGCTGTGTATAATTTGTCTACAAGGGAGTGTAAGAAATGTTATGTGGCGGAAACTGAGATTCCACGGCGGGATATGACAACTGGGTATGTTTATTATGGGTTTGGTTATGATTCTTATGGTGATGATTACAAAGTGGTGAGAATGGCACAGTTCGTTAGAGAAGATGGCGGCGGCGATGGTGGTGGTTTGGGTTGCGAGTATGAAGTTAAGGTTTATAGTTTAAAGAATGATAAGTGGAAGAAGATTGAGGGTTTGCCGATTCGGCATAGGTTATTAAGCAAGCCCTTTTTTCATACTTTGAATAGGAGAGGGTATGGTGTTTTTGCAGGTCACGCTTTGCATTGGATTGTCCCGCAAAGGCGTGAACTTGGTATTAGAGATTGTGTTCTTGGTTTTGATATTAGGGATGATAAGTTTTTCGAATTGCCGCAGCCGGATTATGAGAACAAGGGTACGAACTTTCAGGTTGATGTTGGGGTTCTAGAAGGGAATTTGTGTGTCATGTGTAATTATGAGCATGTTTGTGTTGATGTGTGGGTTATGAAAGAATATGGTGTGAAGGAATCTTGGTGTAAGATGTTTTCGGTTCATGCGATTAAGTGGATTAGTGCTTTTATGTTCTTGAGACCTTTGGTTTATTCGAAAGGTGGTGATATGGTGTTATTGGAAGTGAATGGTGAGAAGCTATTGTGGTATGATTGGAAAAATAAGCATGCTAAGGTTGTAAGGGTTCGTGGTGGACCGAGCTCGTTTGGTTCTGAGATGTATGTGGAAAGCCTTATTAGGATTAATGATGGTGATCGAATTGGCTGGAAGAAGCAACAAGAGCTAGATGGGGAGGAGGAGGAGAAGAGGAAGACAAATAGGAATAAGAGGTAAAATAGAGTGAATTTGTTGTGAATGATTCTCTTGAAGCCATTTAATTTTACGGATGATAATGAAATGGAACTCCAAGTAATGTTGATAGGTAGAGTTTTTTATCTCTTTTTAAGCTATAGCATGTTACCAACTTATGCTATTTGTTGTTGGGACCTGAATTTTGATTTTGGGTCTCAAGTCAATGAGAAGTCGGTCTCCATTTTCACTTTGGGGGACAAGTCAATGAGAAGTCTTCTTTTTCAATTGGGATGACAAGTCAACGTACAAATCAATCTAACAGCTTATGATTGGTGAAAGATTGATTATTTATATACCTTGTGGTCATTTGCGTATTTTGATTTAGTACCTCATGTCAGTTGTTTCTCTCAGGGATGATTTCCTGTCTGTGGGGTTCAAACTGAAGTTGTGAGACCAATAGAGAAAGGATACAGGACAGTGGCCAAAATGGAAGAAGGTAAGCTTTTTGTACGGCACACTTTAACTAATGCTTTGATTATGTTGTCTGGTTTAAACTTTGTAAATATCAAGGCAAATTGATTTAAGTTTTCAGGTTTCAGAGGACTAATAGCTGCTTCCATTTTCCCAGATGTTCTTGCTCCTTTTATTCTATTATCCTCAGGGCTGATACTGGAGTTATGATACATACTAGTTTGAAGACAGAGAATGGAGAGAAGAATCCTTCATGCTGAACATACTGTGCCTTCTGCAGAAAGTACTATACAATGTTAGATTTGTTTTTAGGGCATGTTGTGATCAGAATAATCAGATACTTAATGGCTCAACAGTGCAAGAAAACTTTGGAAATCATGTATAGTTTTCCCAGACAGAGAAGCTAGTCTGTTTACTTTTCAAAGTTGTAGGAAACTCTTCTAAAATGAATAAAATGAAGTCATTAACCCACAAGCCTACAAATTTATGGGTTTTTTCTTTCTTAATTGCAAATTTATCTGCTTTTAATGTTCATGAGAAGACCTGGTAGCTTGTTTCTATCAAGTTGACCAAGCATGTGGTAGATGTCATTGGAACATCTCGCAGGGTACTTGTGGAAATTTATTGTTCTCATGTTCAAATGACATTGCATATGTACTTTGCGGTGTTATGGGGGAAATCCATTGGAACCATTGGATTTGTCAATTTGAACAAAAGAGCACACAGGGACTCCCTAATTACCCGAAGATTGAATCCACTGGCCTGGTGGTATTGAAGCAACAGTTATGTTGCTGTGATGTGGAAATGGATATAGATTTGGCCATGAAAGTTTCTGGGAAACATCTGATTTTGTCCTGTTAGCATTCCTTTTTGTCCCATTCATTTTAGCAATTTTTATAGCATTCCTTTTAGCAATTTCACTGTACAATTCTTCTAGCATCATTGCAAGGACTATTAAAGCTTGAACCAGGTCAATTCTCAAGCTCACCAGTTCAAGACATTTCATGAAATAGCTGCAATATACGCTTTTGGTCAATTGAAAGAGTCCCCCTTGATTCAGTTTTGTCCCATTCATTTATGGGTTTGTGGTCTGGCCATTTTGCTAGGCTCTCTAGTCTCTTCACAGATGGTGTGAATGGAGGAATTTAAAGTGGAAGCTTATGCGGCAATACAAGCTATTTTTTTGCCGTCCAGGCCAATGCTTGTAATTTCTTCAAGTGCAATCCATTCCTAGTAATAGTTTTTTGTGTCCTTTTTACCATTTTTACATGGTTTCTTTCTTCATGAGCTTTGTCGATTCATCAGACCGACTTCAGCCTTTTTTACAATTTCGGGCATGCCCCATCTCCTCCCTTGTGCCAAAAGTGAAAAAGCGAATTCCTTGCCTTGCTGCAATGCTTACAAGCTGCTGTAATCAGAGTGTAAAAAAAGATGCTCCTCAAGTAAAATAATGGGCATATTCTGAGTGGGTTGCTTCCTTCTAGGCACTCATAAAGTGACCTTCCGAGCATCTCGTAATCAGTGGATCGATCAACTTGTAGTTTTTTTCTTTTTTAAATACCACTGCCCAAAATTTGTTTTTGACAAACTAGAAGGTATCAAAAATATATGTGGAAAAGTAATATATTTTAAAAATAACATAAAGATATAGGCCGTGGGTCGTGAAATCTATAGAATGTATTATTCTCAACAACACAGCTTAAATTTGAACGTAATTCATGAATCTATGCTATCTTCTCAAATAGTTTTTAAAATGCACTAGTTCGTTAAAACAAAACAAAAATTGCCAATGCTATTTAAAGAAAAAAAAAAACACCTCGATCATCTTATCTTTAGTTAAGTTAACCTAGCAGGAATAAGTTTTTGTCTCAGACATGGGAGCTCCCCTGGCACAAAGGAAATTGATTGCCTTCAATGAGAAACATTTGGTCTCACCAATATATAACTAGGATAATCCTCCATGGTTTTTGTCTCTGCTGTTAATTTCTTCTTGTTCTAGATGTAAGAGGAGACATGAAGATCAAGACCTAAATTTGGCACCAAGGAAGTAGAGTTGACAGTGGGTGGAGCAATCCAAGCTATTGTTTTCTTAAAAATAAACCTTCAAAATAATATTATTTTGATTAAAAAAATAATTTAATATAAAATTAAGCTCGAGTTAAACTCTAAATTAATATGTTATTAAATTGACCAATCGGGCTGATTTCATAGCTCTGGTACTATCTTCATCTT
>Ga0307509_10009670_pt1 | contig 11984 bp, 19 predicted proteins | sample 10_EM_MG_FD_202245 | JGI IMG/M metagenome (GOLD analysis project Ga0307509, IMG submission 202245) | Populus trichocarpa ectomycorrhiza microbial communities from riparian zone in the Pacific Northwest, United States - 10_EM | ecosystem: Host-associated > Plants > Roots > Unclassified | place... | reverse complement strand
CTCCCACTCGCCCGAGCAGGCTGGCTGAATTCTGACCGACCTCTGACAGGACTGATGCTACCTGGGGCCTCGGCAGGATCACATCTCAGGTGAAATTGACCGGCAGTGACCACGACTTGAACTTCAATTACAAGTACGAGAGCAGCGCCGGGAGAGGCGTGAACGTCTACGTTATCGGTACTTTCTTTTCCCTCACAATCTGACGCACCTCCGCTCACTGCACCCAACAGACACTGGTATCTATATCCAACACCCCGCCTTCGAAGGACGTGCCTTGTGGGGTAAGACCTTTGGCCCATACAAGGACGCGGACGGAAATGGCCACGGGACTCACTGCGCTGGTACCGCTGTTTCTAAGCCGTACGGCGTTGCCAAAGCCTCCCACGTCATCGCTGTGAAGGTTCTGAGCGATCAGGGCAGTGGCAGTAACTCCGACGTGTAAGCCTTCTTCCCTTCATTCCTATCGCCGACGGCGACTGATCCATCTCACCGAACTACAGTATCGCCGGAATTAACTGGGTCCTCCAAGAGGCAAGGAGGACTGGCCAACCCTCTGTTGCTTCCATGAGCTTGGGTTGTGGTCCTTCTGACGCCCTCGACAAGGCTGTTGTGGCGGTATGCACCGATCGAATCGAACGCGACAGCAACACCACTGACGCGTGATTCCGCCTTTAGCTTTACAACGGCGGTGTTACCGTTGCTGTAGCCGCCGGAAACAATGACGACGACGCGAGCAAGTACTCTCCCGCTCGCGTTCAGCAAGCACTTACTGTCGCCGCTTCTACCATCGCCGACGTAAAGGCCACGTTCTCCAATTACGGTGCTCCCGTTGACATCTGGGCTGCCGGCTTGAACGTCATTTCCACTTGGAACAATGGGGGGACCAATATGATCTCTGGAACCTCCATGGCTACCCCTCACGTTGCTGGTTTCGCCGCATACCTCCTTGGCATCGACAGCACTTTGACCCCAGCTCAAATCGCCAAGATTATCGGTGACAAATCGCTTAAGAACGTTCTCGGTGGTGTCCGTGAGTCATTTTTGCCCAATGTCGTATGTTTGGCCTGCAGATGCTGAAATCATCACCACCCGTAGCCGCCGGCACCGTCAACAAGTTTCTCAACAACAAACTGTAAACTGTAAAACCATTCTGTTCCCTATATTCCGTTGTACCAACACCCCTTGTTGGAAGAATGTAAACCACTCCCACGACTGCGTTCGTATTCTCCCTTGGAGTAACCCTTCCTAACATGGATCATGGAATCGACTCCCACACCTAATCGGTCACGCGATATTGTGGAATCTGTTGTAAGCCAGCGGCATGAATGTTGGCTGCTGCGAATGCTCTGGTTGACTCGAGGCCATCGCCAAACCCCCCTGGTGTCGGGCCTGAGAACGCTCTGTTCTAGGCTTAATTTGAGAGCCAACACCATTGGCGTGTGCTAAGAGTAGCGCAGGAGTCGTCCTAGAACTTGAATATGAGGACCACGGAAACGCGTGGCGATGGGTCCACACCGCGCTTTGTTCCCCGACTTGATTCCAAAAAAAAAAAAAAAGCGATCGGGTCCAAAAGATTTAATTCCATTACGGAGCCACGTGGGGTTGGACCCACACGGGGCTCAGGCAGTCGGAACAAATGAAAACGAAGACGCTGCATATGGTGCAACAGACGGCTGTTCTACAAGAATTTCAGGCTGCCACGATGCAGCAGAAACACGAATCATCCGGGTCAAGAACACATTCTCTAACGACACATCTCCCCAGCCACATCGTGGGTGGCCACCGTCATGTCCATTCAACTTCTCTCTCTGGTGTAATCGCGTGAGATACAAGTAGGACAGGGGTGGCGCACCGGAAACTCACCGCTATGAATTTCTTCACGCTCTTCGCCACTTCGGCAGCTAACCTCATTCTTGTGATTGGTCGGCGCTTTGCAGTGAAGTCCCTGGTAGGAATCTACGGCGGGCGTGAGCGTGGGATCCGAGTTTTATAGGTTGTACCTTTGAATGCCAGGGTGAACACCCCATAAACTAGAAGAGGGGACTAGTTAGCAGAGTCGATGCTGGACAACAATCATGTAAATCTCCTCACGTGCAACCTGAGGATGATCTGGAGACGGTCGCCTTGGAATAATGATCTATCATCCCGACCTTCAAAGCCTACTCCGTTGGCTTCTAATGCTTCGGATAGGCGGATCCCTTCCTCGCCATCGACGACGAACCTGATCACTTCGGAACCCGCAAACCCTGCGTGGTTTCGGGTGGGTTTGTAAGCCTCTTGAGGAACTGGGTCGCGTGGCTCCGGTAGTCGGGAGGGTTGTGGTCGCCCCTGTCCGTTGCCGCCCTCATTCGTGGGATCTGATTGAGTGGCCTGTATTGCCTTTTCGGTGTAGTACAGATAGGCGCGCTTGAAGGATGCCGTCAGTGTTATCATGGTGGAGACAATACCAGAGGGTGGGATCACCTGAGGTTGCATCAGGAGGGTTCCTACTGGGCTGGGTTCGCCACGTACAAGAGAACCACGGTCCTGTGGTCTATTTGTTAGTGCGGGGTTGGCAATGGTGGATACCAGGTTCAGTCATACCTCACGAAGTAGTGACCAATTATTATTCGGGATGGGGAGAACACCAACGGGAATGCACGTAGTGGTGTACTGGGTGGGGAAAATACTGGGAGGATAATCTCCATGCGAATGATAGGGCGTGAGGCTGCGCGAGTGTTCATCGAACAACCGATCCGATTCGAAGTCGAAGTCGGTTGCGCCGTCCCGCTGGGGAAAACCAAGTGCATGGTTTATCGGGTAGCGCGACTCCGGATAGTAACTTGGATCTGTTCGAACCGAGGGGTGAAAAGTCATGAGAGGTGGTGGGGAGACATGCAGCAATAGCGAGTTATTTAAATAATACTCATAGGTGCCCGGCGCCGGCATTCAACATCCATACCGGAATTGGTCGTGAACATCGGTCAACGTTATTTGTAAACGTATAAAAGTTATGCATATACGTGAGCCAACGTTATCGAGGTCTCCCACCGTTATCAAAAGGCGTCAGGATACATCATACATAGACGCCAGGCAACGTTATCGAGGTGGGTGAACCTTGCGCCAACGTCAGGGAACGTTAGATCAGCATCGGTTAACACCGCACACCAACGTCATCAACGTTTGTTGAACGTTAAACAAGGCTGCGCTGCGGGGGTTACAACCCTCGCGCAGTTCCCAGTTCCCAGGAGGTCCCTAATTCTTTGCGTCGTGCTTTTCCATCTCGGACAAGATAACGGATGGTTCAACAAACCAGACAAGTAAGAAACTGACGTTATCACAAGGGACCTCACCTGAGTGGCGGTCGGGTGCCCGGACCCCTTCATCACCACAGGGTACACCACCCCTGTTCAATGCGTCCAACCTACCTACACCGCATTCTCTCCGAGGGTGTGCGAGTCCCTGTATCAAACGTCGATCGCCAACACTACCACAATCTCCAGAAGGGTGGTGGGGTACTTTAGCCGTATACAATGTCGGCATACAAAGGGAGCGGGGCCCCCGTCGCGGTGTCACCCCAATGGTCACATAAAATCCCCCGAGTGCGTTGTACCTGGATGTCGAAGTTGGACGGTAGACAACCCCGCCACTGCAAATGGTACCCCCACAACGTTCATCTCCGTTCCTGCCTCACGCTTCCACCCCGTTGACATTGCGTCCCACCATGTCGCAGTCGTCTCTGGTTGGGCTCGGTAACGCCCACCCGGTCGCAAGTCACCTCAACAACTGCCCCGATGTACACAGTTGCCGTATTCTTCGAGAAATTGAGTGCCCTACTCCTTACCAACACCCTATCCAATACCCTTGTTTGGACTCAGTTCCTTGCGAAGCAAAGTGTGGCTTCTGGCAGAGCCCTGGGTGAAGAACAGATATGCTCTACGACTGTTCTCGCCCGTGCGCTTAAACACGCCGCTTGGGGGTGTAATACCACACATTATCGTTAAACACTGGGAGCCGAACAGCCGCCCCAGACCCCACCCTGGGCCCGGGACGTCCATACCACGACATCTGCCTTAAATCGGCTCTCAGGTGCACTGTTGGCGAGGGGGAGATCAAAGATAAACCCCTTCCCCACGGCTCCATCGTGGGATGAAGGGCTTGGTAAATATGGTGGATCTGCCGAGTAAAGAAAAGTGAGATACCGAACGAACCCCGATCTGCGGCGTTTACGAAATACGGCACACCACGTTACTCTAACAACATTCCAGTTCCTCTTATGAACACCACCGAGCTCCCTCCAGGCAGGCGCGCGCCTCCAGAAAAGCATGCGTTGGCAACTTCAATGGGTGTTCGGAGACGTGGGTTTCCTTCAAGTTGGTTCCTTCAAATTGGATGCAAATCAAGCATTTTACGCAGTTATGTATGTGAACGTGAGGGGAGGACCCCCCGAATAAAAGGAAAACGGCACGCGGACAGAATTTGTTATGGCAACGTAGGTTTCTCGGCATTCTCTGGTCCAACAACCTGCAAAACGAGTCGAGGCCCGTAACGTGAATCCAAGCATCAACTAATGTCCAGGCGCCCTGTTCCGGCCTGAGCGCCAAAATGAACGTCGAACCACTTGGGGTTCCGGGTTCTCAGGCCACCAGAAAAAAAGGGTTTACGATTTCATGCACAGAGTACGAAACGCGTCAAATCGAAAGACGGGTTATCTTTGTGGCCAACGTAAGTGTACCAAATTGGCTGGCGAACTCACTTCCACGTGTGGGGGACTATCGCGTAATCACCCACTCGGCGACGGCGAACCACACCCGTCTCCCCAATCGTATAATGCCCAGTTTTTCCAACGCGTGTCAGCTGTTCCCGAGAACCTGTTACCCCTATGAGCCGCGGTTATCACCAGACAGAAAGAAGATCCTTACCACAGCATTCGTACAGTTCAGCGAAAATACAAGACTCGAAAAGCGAAATGTGCCGTCAAATGTCAGTAACCATAGAAGGCGTGAGATCTCGAATTACGATCCCAAACAATCTCCGTGTCCGAAAGCGGACCCTGGGTGTTGTGTTCAGGTGGATCAGTGGAGGCTGGGGTAGTTCTGGAGTGGACGCAGTGAGCCGCATAGAATCCTCCTGCCTCTTGATGTTGAGTCCGCTCCTCACACGCGACACAGTGTTTCACCCTTAACACAAGTGACCCATGACAAAATGGAATCCAGGGCTTCTGTCATGAGTCGGCCAGTGTCATCGTATGACAAACCTGTCTTGCAAAGGCTCTCGCGGACGCTGGCACCGCCGGGTGGTGTGATCGAGGATCTCGAACCTTACCAGGACGCGACCCGACTAGGTCTCTACGCCAAGATCGGGGGTGGTGCCTCCGGCGGATAACCGAGAGGCAAAAAGACTTTCGCCGGGCGGCACGGTGGTGTCCTTGTGAAAACGGTTGAATTGTTGATGAGTTGAAATACGGGGACGCTGGCGACCTATAAGGGATGTACACCCTTACGGTTAGACCTTAAATACCGCAGACGCCGACGTACCCCGTGACGACCCTTGGAACATATGGCGAAGAGGGTCGATGTTGTCGTATCTCGTAAACTCGACAGGACCATCACGGTCTCTGGGCCTCTTGCGTGGATGTTTCGGCTGTGTAGTGCCGTGGAAGGTTGTAGTTGGGTGGAACGAATGCTGGACTCATCACAAATGGAGACCCCGGCAAGATCGACGCAAGACAAGGCCCGGCAAGCTCCGAGAGTGCGACGCGATCTCCCTTCACGCCGATCCTCTGAGCCTCACATACCTCGTATGATTTATTGCCATCTTCTGCCTATCATGCCGCAGCGAATCGCACGAAGACTTTGGGACCCGTACAACATGACCGACGCGATTCTCGCTCGAAGTGAAAACTTTGCTCGGAGGGGTCGGTAAACTGGTTCGTCAACCGGTGGACCAGCTACGTGGAGCGGGATCTTTTTATGGAGCTGAGGAAGGAACTGTAGTCGGGAGGGTGGGGAGCAGTCCTAGGAGGTGCGATATCTATGACTTCTATCTGTCGCAGTTTCGTCGAGGGTTTTACTCCACCGAGTACTATGGAACAGCCAAACGACAAACAGACCCCACGCGCACGAAATGGTCCGGTCAAGGATTGCCACCACGAATCCCTCAGCAGCCCCACACATTCTCTGTCATTCCACCTTTGCCCTTCGTTCCCCACAACGACGCTCCCGGAAACCGCTTCGCGACCATCGGTGTGCCCCTGCTGCCATAGTCGTTGGCGGCACCGGATCCCCCGTCGGGCTCGAGAAACACGCATTGGGACGCGTATACTTCTGCGATGGTTAGGAATATCTCCTTGACGCGGATGCATGCTGCAACACCACCGATAGGCCCAACGACACACCAGGACTTTTAAACTTTACCCTGGTACAATTCACACCTCCAATGGGTGCTTCTAGCTCTCCCCCGCTCCCCATTTGTTGGTAGCCTTCGTTTTTCCGTGCTCTGATGTGTCGTCGGCACCCCAACCGTGGGGGAGGTCGAACAACATGGTTTACCCTGGGCATCCTCGCACCGGTGGCTTCAGCCTCAGTGATATCTGGCAGTCGTAGACCGGATGCAGAAGGGCTTGTTCGTCTTGTTGCAGCACATTACATACACGTGTTATCTACTGGCTCGTTTGGCGACCAATGTAATCTCTTTTCTCACTCCCAACGGGGCTGAGGGGAAATCAAGATCATCCTGTGTTCGGGCCATCCAGATTGTAAAGCGTGTAAAATCCCTCTCGAGAAGATTCACCCAGAACTTGGACGGATTGTGACCCAGGCTGTAGGAGGAAGGGGTTCCTGATGCTGCCTCCTCCCCCGACCCGTGGTCGTCACTTTCCCACCGTTGGATTTGTGGTTGAGATCAAGGCGACGCTCTGCGAATGCTTCCACGGATCTCTTCCTCCTCCACCGCCATCTCTAGTAACACGTCACCCGGCTTGCCACGATGTCCATGTCAATCCTCAGGCTCGCCGTCTCATTCTTGGTCGTTCTCGTGATCCTGTTTTTCGCCAAGCCCCGCTGGTTCATTCGCGTTATCGTATATCTCCGACGCAACACTCAGGCAGCTATGGCCACCGCAGACCTCATCGACTCTATGGAAGACCTGGAACGTGCTGTCACCCAAGCGGTGCACAATCGCTCGAGCTGGGCAAATCCACTCCCGGAAGACATTCAACAACGCTCGGCCAAATTGCCAGAACGCTTTCGGAGGTGATATCAGTTTCATCGCTTCTGGCTGTGGAACCCATCGTTGACGTACTATGGAGTTGCATTGCCATGATGAAGGACGTCTACAATTCGCTGTGGTTCGAAGGCTTTCACGAAGCTCGTAAGGAATTCGAGGAAGCTGTGGACGAACTCCGCGTAAGTGTTCCCGCACGACGAATTTGGCGTGTCTGACGGATTCCAGGTTGTAGAGGCCGCGGTGTCCCGGCACTCAGCGTTGAACAACAACCCGCCCGAACATCCTACGGTACCTTGAACGAATCCAACGAAGTTTAGACAGCCATCGATAGTGAACACCTTACTTGATCCCCTCTTCTCGCACGCGAATACGAAGTTTTCAAACGATGACTTGTACCGTACCGAAACGCAGACTGTTGCTGGGGGACGGCGCCATCGGGACAAAACCTGTTGAACTTGTGATACGCATAATTGTTCGGTTGCCCTCGAACCCACCACGAGCTTTTCTCCAAATTTGAGGATGGAGGGGGAACCCACCCAGAACCATCGCGGGAACTCGAAATCCCTTTCCAGATCTCCGGCGACTAAGCGTGATCCGTGATCAGGAAAGGCAATAAATCGTCCTCCCCGTTGGGACCCTCAGAGACTGTTCTTTCTGAACTTGGGGGAGAATGTGGCGGGGTTCGACGTTTCCTGATCGGTGACCACAAACTAGAGCGCGGGTCGAACGTAACCCCCAGTCCCGGAGGATTGTCGCAGCCCGACGTGTGGAGGGGGATCGCGGACGGCCAACTCATAGTATGGAGCAACGCTGGGGCCTTGAGAGGACCCCGTTTGGGATCTACAGTTGAGTGCGCGGTGTTAACATCATGACGACCCTCCGGATGTTTGTGGAGGTGACAGAGGATAGAAGAGAGAGTTCTCTTTGTTGGGAGTACCCAGCCGACCGTAAGCCGGCGCGGGTCTGGAGCGGGGGGTCTATCATTTGTTTCACCCGGTGCCCACGGCATAGTAATAGGTACATAGGGTCGTACAGTTCCCGGGAGTCAATGGTAGAGGCTCTCGCGGGCGTGTAGGCGAGAGGTCCATCGGGGGAGTATTGAGTTGATAGTACTCCTGCCCAAACCCGGAAAGCCAATGGGATGAGATGTCTGCGTCCCACCCCCGGGATGGCGTGGAGATGCAAGGCCATCGACGTCGAAGTCTGGAAAGAAGGGGCATCAGTAGATGGCCGATCCTGAAGCTCGGAGGATAACTCTTCGACGTGGTGATCCCTGATTCAGGGAAGCGGTCTACGAGCGACGCAGATTTGTCTCAAATGAGATGAACACACCCGATGGATGACGTTGAGCGGCCGCCCCGAAGAACCAGGAACGTGCCTGGCGTAAGCTACTTACGGCGTCAGAGGTGGCGGGTGGAACGAAGGCGTTTTGGCTGGGCTGGTGACCGATGAACTGGGCTCGATGCCCATCCCAATATGAACCGTTCCGTGTCGATTGCTTGTCATATATTCGTGTTGGAGGCGTCCGACGGTTGAATGTGGTTCGGTAAAGGGTATATTGATCAGCGACGTTCTAACGGGTCCCCTGCTTCAGCGCGAACGATCATAGCCACCTAAAGTCCAACGATCATTTGCCTGACGCGTAGTTAGGGTTCCGGTCCGGTTGATCGTCGTTTCTGATAGAATCGAAGGACCAGATAGAACGGAAGTTGGAGATCGACGAGGATCGATGTGCAATTAACCCCCGGCGATCTCGGAGCAGTTGCTCGGTGAGGGTCCCGCCACGGTCAGTTCCTCGCCCACGGAATGCGGGGCAACCCCCTTCCATACCGCACCAACCCCTTCGAGAACGTACTCCTAGTGGTTTCGGCCGCCTGCAATCCGAGGTCGACGCGTGGCGTAGTGGAGGGGTGGACAACTGGACAGGTGAGAGCTCTGGTCTAGACCTTTACCCCGAACTGCCACCTTCCGGGGCCACCTCCCTCCTGCACTCCTTACATAATTACCAACTTGAAGTTTTAGCAGCTCGAACGCGCGGACTGCCCCCAACACTACTCAATTATTGACCGGCTAACCATTGGCGGGACGGGACCTTCCAGGCTTCGGCTATCGATCAGGCACCGGAAAAGAGCAAAATCGTCTTAGCGAACGGATGCAGCCTGAATAGCAGAACCCTCACGCCTCCGCCCACGAACTTAAGGACTTGAGCCCGCCATCCCTGTTTCTTTTTGTCCCCCTTCTGCCCCTTCTCTCCCGCTCCATCCCCAGGACCTACGAGCCCGAACACCGTACCGTGAAAGGCCACCAGACCTGACCTAGGATGGATCACATTCAAGCATTGGAGAACGGTATCTGGTTCGGGTACGCGTTTGCTGTTTTCCTCCGGTCGTTGTGACGCGCTCAAGACGCAATCCCCTCGTTCTGCTATCAGGAGGTCGATGAAAGTGCGTTCTGCGGCGACTTTGTAGACCGCGCCATCGGGAGTTGAACCAAGTCCTCGACTAGGGTTTGTTGATCGGCGGGATCGCGTTGACACTCTATGACTACATGCTCATGTTCGACGATGAGGTGAGGCGGCAAAATTAACCCTTTTTGCCTCCGTCTCCTAACACGTCCTTCTCAAAGATTCAGTACGTATGGAAAGGTCGCAAGACATTCAGTCCGTTCCGTCGTTTGTATGTAATGTGTTGAAAGAACTGACGAACAAACTGTCCGACACAGTCTTCTACCTTTATGTCATGGTGTGTCCCCCCAAGATCAGCTGTTTCACAGGACCTCTGATGGAACTTGCTATGCGATTGATAGAATCGGATCGTTCTCACTGCGTGTCGGTTCTGGGATATTTACAAGATGGTTGCTCCGAGGGTTTCTGAGGTCAGTTCGAACCCAGAAATAGAAATACCTCTACCACACAGCGGACCGTTTTGACCCGTTTTGGTCGAATTTGGTCGCACAGTTCGGGTGAGAGATCCAACCGGTGTCTGCATAGACGAGATGCGACAATCTTATGCTGACATTCATTCCCCCACCCAGATGCATTGCTGGGTACCGTGGCGTAACGGTCCTGATCTCGTTTATGTTGTCTTCTTCAGACGTCTTTATCACGTTGAGGTGCGTGCCGCGTTTACCTTTGTTCCCCAAACTGCCTGATGCAATGTCGTCTCAGGATATATGCGATAACTTTCAGAAACAAGTTCATTGCCGCGTACTTTGGGACCCTAGCCTTGTTGAGATTAATCCTGGCGCTTACATCAGCTTTCCTCCGGCCTATGACGCTCTTGGACGTCCCCCCGCTCCCGATCGACACTTCCAATTTGTGTCCACTCGACCTACGCCTCCAGTTCAGGTTAGCCCCTCATGCGATTGTTACCATATTTGGTGAGTGGTCGTGTTTGTTCCGACTGCTGGCGTAGACTTCTGATCAAGAGAAAACACATAGAACTATCCGCGTTCGTCGTCGTTGCTTGGTGCGCGTACCGCAATGTGAACACCCTCAAGTTTTCAGCGGTGGTTCGCACCATCGTCGCCGAAGCCACGATATATTTCCTCGCCATGGTCGCCCTGCAGATATATATCCAGCTGAGTTTCGCTCTGGCGGTATAGTCTCTTTCTCTCCGTTCGCGCTCCGTCTCGTGGTCATTGATTCGAATACCCCAGGAGTCCACTCAAAGATTTTCACTTGCGTGAGTGTATCCTATTGGCTTGAACGATGGATGTTCGCAACTGACCGTTTCCGCCTGGCCCGATGAAGCATGTATGGAATGTACGTGTTTACCCTATCGCCTCCTTTCATGAGCAGTTGGACTTACCGCTTCTACAGCGTCAATCCGGTGTTGACCATGAGGTTCGCGCTCTCGCTGAAACGCTCTGCGGATTCGGGGGCGCAAGAGTGGAGGTCGACACAGGTCACTTCTGCCGGCTTCAGTGGCGGGGTGCTGTCTACCCCACATGTCTCTTCCGCTCGTGAGGGCATCGAGATGGGTCCAGTTCACCCTCAGAAAGGTCGACTGTAAATCCCGCGAGCGCTGAGTGGCGCGTTATGTAGTTCCCGTTCCGACCGATGAGATCCGTTCTCAATTGTCTTTCTTCCGGATCCTTTTAAGATTTTTGTCGGTTTCCTTTTCCTTTTCCTTGGGGCGAACGGTTCACTCTTGTGTAAAATCACGAATCACCTATTTGGTACATATAGCTCGTTCAATACCCACAGCGTTAGAGAAACATATATACTCTTCGCTGACTCCAGTACAAGTGACAGCGGGATCTCATTCGTACAGGGGTGGAACTGCCCCGCGTCCCGTTGCCAGTCTGGTGGCCAAACCTCTCCGAACGGTATTTACCGCGTGTCACGGGAAATCTCAAGGTGTCTTGGTGTAAACATTCATGGGGCACGGTCGCCGACCGGCTTCTGATGGGTGCACTTGGATGATGGGACGCTTGGACATGGTGTTTCTTTGGCATGAGCTTTCTCCCGTGGGAACAATAATCCACCACTTCCTTTCAGCAACTGTCAAACCTCATCGGTGCTGTTCTGTTCTCTGGCTGTGTTGTTGACAAAGGGTCCGGTCCAGATCGATGTCAACGTTGTCGAGTTTGGTGTCCTTAGGTGAGATTCTAAGGACGGTGGTTCGCTTGAGAACAAGCAGGCTGGTTAGTTTGGGTCAGGTCAGACAACAAGACCTGTCACCAACTCCACAGGCTAAGCGGGGTTTCGTACTTTCCAGCGATCACCTGTTGAGTTCGCTGAAGATAATCTTGCACTCTTCAGTAATGCGTTGGGG
>Ga0307509_10009669_pt1 | contig 11987 bp, 9 predicted proteins | sample 10_EM_MG_FD_202245 | JGI IMG/M metagenome (GOLD analysis project Ga0307509, IMG submission 202245) | Populus trichocarpa ectomycorrhiza microbial communities from riparian zone in the Pacific Northwest, United States - 10_EM | ecosystem: Host-associated > Plants > Roots > Unclassified | place... | reverse complement strand
GGTAGCTGTTGGATTCATAGATGACAGTTGATATAAAAAGGATGGCAGAAAACTATGTCCAGATGGTGGAGGTTCACAGTTTCTCAACTAAAAAGAGAGGAAGACAACGTCTTGATATACATCATATACTAACAAGGAGTCTGATCAATGAGCAATTATTGATCTGAGCTTAAATTCAGTAGAGTTAAACAATGGTGGTTTGTATTGAATGAGATGACAACGGCACGAAGGAGGTCCTGTGCTATCCCTTCTCATGTGCATGAATGAATAATAATAATTCAAATTATGGCTCAATGATTGAGGTAAAACGGGGGTAAAAGAATGGGTTAAGGCAGCACTAAACCAATGTCACTTATCCTGTCATCTAAAAAACTGAAGATTCCTTGACACCAGTCAATCTTCTAGCCTTTCACTTTTTGCAGCACCCGACCCTTCATCTCGGCATCTTTCGAGGATCATGTTGCAGTTGTTCATCGTGGATGCGTCGAGAAGACCATGGTTCCAGAGTTTGATCATAAATAACCTCCAACACCTGAGCCCATGTACATTTGACAGTTCAAATAAAAAAATATCCGAGAAATGAGGCAATCATGCAATTGTGCAAGCCTTTCTAAATCACTGTTTTAATGCATGCACCGCAATGTTATTTGGAATTTAATATGCAACACAATGATGTTTAGAATAACATCATTATTCGGAAAGAGCAGCGGTAAGAGGATGATTCGGCTGTTCAGGTGAGGACGCATCCACATCAAAAGAAGCTGCAACCAAAAATCTTACAAAACCATGCTGTCATTTAACAGCAAAAGGATCTTACTTCCATGATTCCAATTTAATGCAATCTCAAGAGAATTTGTTTCAAAACTTCAATTTCATATCAACCTTGACTTGATAAGAAATTTGCCAGAGAGAATTATATCCTACAGAACAGGAATATATATTTTCTGAATCTTCGAAGAAATGTTGATAGTTGATCAAGGCCTAGTCAATGGCATCCATTGGTAGGTCAATATGATTATCAATAGAAAAGTCGAATCGATGCAAATATGATCGGTGTTCAATAGAAAAGATAGTGCCGGAATATTACCAAAAGAGAGCAGGAGAGATGACCAACTCCTGTCCATGAAGTTTTGAAAATGCCTCACATGCCCACGGAACGTGACCATCTGCTAGGACCCTGCCCAAGCAAAAGGCAAGCATTTTCATTATGGCACCAAACACTGAACAAGAATTACATGGCCCACAGCAGGTTTTTTCTGACTCTGTTTAACTTCTTAAATTACAAAGATAAAATGAAAATAAGCAGGAGAGCAGAGGAAAACAAAGAAACAATGAAATCAAAAGGAATTGATATAACCCATGCACCTTTGCTTTCTCACAAATGAATTCCAGAGATGCATGACTTGCTTCTCATCTTTGCTAACATCGACGAAGTCATCAAGCATCTGCAACAAATTGATGCAATGTTATCTTAAACACTACTAAGAGATGAGTTGAGTATATCTTGTTCTTGGATGCAACTAGGAGCTGAAAAGCCAGCACGAACCAGATAAAATCATGTGAAAATTAAATGCAAATGTTGCTCAATTTTCTATAAAGACAAAGGAACATAAATGGATTGAATCTAGAATAGAAGGTTACTCACCCATCAATTATTGAGTGGCAAATTTTACAATATCAAGATCACATATTGATGGGACTCTATGAAACGTTGGAGAATAACGACATGCAGGGTGGCATGTAGAAAATTTTAAGCTTTGACCTAATCCCATTAGAAAACACGAGATATATATCACCTCTCATTTCTGGAAAACAAAACCCGCTTATATGAGGTGGTCAGATTTCTTTTATTACCAACTTACTACTCTACATTAGCTGAATTAGGAAACATTTAATAACGAGTTCAATATACCATCCTCCCATTGATATTTCCATTAGCCACTAAAGAACTTCAACCACTGACAATAAGTTCATCTCTTCACAATTCTTTTACTAAATTTTCTGTAATCAATTCTAACTAGACCTTTTCTTTTCTCTATTCTTCTAGAAGTTTTTTTCAAAGAAGTTTGGGATATTGGCATAAATGAGAAAAAACTTAAGTCTTCCAGTTTTGCATAGTTGGACTCCCACAAAGTCATGATTTCCTCCAATCTTCATTTTGATTCACTTGATCCCAGCCCCCAGGTCAAACTCACTATGGATACAGCCAAAAGTTTCAAAGGACAAATTTTGAACCAGGCTAAGGTGATTGTGCTAATTCAAAATCACAAAACCACAAGCCTGTCATTCATGTTATCTCTCATTACGTAGTTAAAGAAACCTCTCTATCAAAAGACCATGCAAAGCATTCCTAATTACCATAAAAGCAAACAAACAAGTTCTTCACATGGCTATTCAAGCATATGAATAAGCCAAAACACCTCTTATTGAAATACAATGCACAACAAATTTAAACAAGTCAAAAAGAACTTGAAAATGAAGGAAAAGCAACTTCCACTGTTGTAAACAAAATCAAGATATAGAAAACAAAGCAAAAAAAAAAGAGACATAATCAGCAAGCATACCCTTCTATCTTCAAAATCTGCAATGTCATCATCAACTTCATCTTCACTATCTCTATCTGACATTACTTGTTCTAATGCCATAGGCTTCAAGTTAAAAAAAGGCGATATCATCAGTAATGCGTCAGCAAGGGGGAAAGTAACACAAGTTTAAAATAATGGAAACTAACACCGGCCACTGGAAAAGGTCAATTAGTCCTTAGGGAAACTGTTCACAAAAGCAAATTATTAACTGCGGATAATACAAGCATTTAAAGTCCCAAAGAAAAGGAACATAAGAATTAACAGGAAAAGGAAATTAGATGGTGATTAATTGTTTTTGCCACCTTGTTGCTACAAGGTGTTCTACAAAACTCAATCAACATACAGAAGAAGAATCATTTACCACATTTTGGTCAACAGTGACCAAAAAATAAAGCATCTGATGTGCACCATCATACGAACAATTACCACTATTTCAATATAAAATTTATGAAAATTAGTTCCCTTTTGACAAATGACATTAAAATCTACAATCTCAATTCCTACAGTATTCCTGAAAATGCACATCCAGAATTCATCCCCCTTAAGATCATCTGGTGTGGATGAAACATAGACCAACAGCTGTTTCTGATAAATTACAAGCATTAGTGCCTAAGTTTCATTTGTTTATCGAGTAAAGTTGCACATATATGCCACTTAGTAATACGAGAATGCAAGTCCTCAAGAAAATTTTATCGAAATTATTATTTCAGTTCACATTCAAATTAAATCATAAGTCTAAATTGTGAAAACCATAACTTCGGGAATTACCTTGGTGTTATTTAGTAAAAAGCATATGCAAATGTTGGAGTGCAAGAAAAACATGGTTTGACAAGCCAACAGTTAAAGTGATCCACGTAAAATTGGAAGATAAAGGGAAAACATAACTTGAAAGAAATGCAAAAACACGAGGAAAAAAACATAGAAATTTCAAAGAAAAAAAAACAAAACAATAGGTATTAGCAACTCTTGGGCAATTTTCCTTGCATAATAGAAACCATTTATCCAATTCAAAAACAAATATTTTGAAGAATCCTTAAGTAAAAATGCATATACACTGGATTCATTAAAGTCCACTGAAAAACATGACGAGAGGAAAACTCATGATGCATTCAAATTCTTAAGACAGTGGAAGGAAGGAGGCAGGGAAGAGGAAGATCTAAGATAACACGAAGGGTACTGCTAATGAAGGATCTATTGAGGCAGATTTGGTCTATGATCGAGATGAATGGTCCAAAAGGATCAATATAGACCTTAAGATTATCAAGGAAAATTAACATGGCATGATAGCCTCACAATTTTGATAGGATGAAAATAATATGCTATTTATATTCATTAAGCATGACAGGCTTAATGCTAAAGTCAATTCCATCACAACTGAACTAACTAACAATTAACAGATCAGACAGATGAAGCAGAAGATAGTTCAAGGTAATGGTTTCAGTAATAATTAATCACCTGAACTCTATGAGAGTGATAGAATTGTCGTTTCTGCAGAAGCGCACGGCTGGAAAAAAGAAAATTTCAGAAGACATTGGATTAGAATTCCCAAGATTGACAAAATTAAAGACAAAAATTTTGGCAAGCAGTTTTCTCTTCATGTGATGCTGCGTTATCCCATATCAAGCTTCTAATATGCACAAAGATTAATGACTGCACTTTAAAAAAGCCATACAAGTTGAAGCCACCATAATAACAAGACAAAGGACAAAACGAGATGGTGTGATGCTATGATAATTATATGATATGCACAGCTGAATTACACATGGTTAGAAGAGGCATTGCACCTCCTTTATAAAAAATCTTATCTGCTTGGTTAAAACACATGTACAGAAATAAGCACATGCCTATTCTACCTTTGAAAGTGAAGTAAGGGCCTTACAAAAACAAAATATTGTGAATTTGAAAAGGAAAAGGAAAAAAAGAGAAGGCATTGAATACAGTTGAAAACAGAGTAGGAAGGAAAAGGCCAAAAGAACATACTATTTAGGGTCTGACCGTTCCACAGTTAGCTTCCTTGCTTTTGCAACATGGAGTGCAGCAGGAAGTGAAGGTTCACTTCCAGATTGTGATTTAACACATTCAGGATCCACGGAAGATTGAGCCTGGGCAATTGAAACACCAGGGATACTAAAACTGGATGCAACACGCTCCATTAACTCTGTAGCGGTAGGACACTCAGAACCATAGTTTTCTGTTCCATCTCTCATGTTGAGCAAATCTTTCTCACTAGAAGATGACTTGGAAGCATTCTCACCTATACAAGATACATCTAAATGATGAATATAAACAGCAACGCTCATAAAGAAATTACATGAGCAGAAGAACCAAAGTAATGGAACTTGATTATTTATCAGTCTCTCTGACAAATTAAAATGTGTATATATAACAAGGCCAGCCACAGTGGTACATCCCATCTACAGGATTAAGAAACTACACAAAAGAACTTCAACCTACAGTTGGTAGAAGATTGGAAACAAAAACAAAAGAAGGGAAATCATCCTCTAAGTCAAGGATTGTTCTGTGTGCCAATTATGTAAGATGCCAATCCAAATATCCTTCAACAAAGTAAGCAAAGATCCTTCTCCCTCAAATGCTCTTCTATGATTTCTTTTTTTCCCCTTCATATGGTCTCTCTAAAAGAATAAAATTTATATATTGGTACTGTGGAAAATGTCCAATTTATTAGAAAAGAAGATGGAGGAGCCAGGCAAATCACCAGAGTAAAAGTGAAAACCACTAATGTGATTTTCAGTTCAATCATTACTTAAATGTGATCATAAAGGTCTCCAAGGAAGTTGGCATCTGAAACTATTAATATACTTACAGTTGAACCTGAGAAACATCCTCAATATTTCAGAAATTTCGTCATTAAAATACTTTTGAAGTAATTGTATATGCAGCAGGAAAGAAACTGTACCCTCTTCCTTCCCCAAAAATCCATTGTTCGTGCCTTCGGATGAATTCAACTCCAAGAACTTTATGGAAACTTTCTTCACATTTTGGTCAAGGTTTATTGACTTGCGTGTTCGTGGCTTTGAGCTGTATATACAATTTATTTCATGATTTCAGTTCTCAATACTTTTACTGCAGAAAAGATAAAAATTAAAAGAACTAGAATCTTCATGTAGATATGTAAAGACCACCAGAAAAAAAATGTCTGCTGTCGCTGCTCTATTCCATCTGCAACAGTCTGTACACATTGATGAGATGCAAATAGTTAGATAAGAACTTATTCTGGTTCTTTTACCTAAAGGTGTGGCTACTTATTATATAATAATGCCTTTTGCATTAGGTTTCCAGAAAGCAAAAACAGTTACAAGCTAAAATGGACCCTCAAAAGATAAAATTCCTCATTCTCTTCGCTAAATTGCAAAGAAATTCAATTTGATTGGACCCTGATAAGAGATTTTTTGTTAAAATTCCAAGAAAATTAAAATCAAACAGGTGCCTAGTTCACTTTGAGTTCCTTAATGTGCAACATGCAATATTTTCTGACTAAGAGTAAAAAAGATGAATCTTCCAAAGTATATCCAAGACAAACTAATTTTCTGACCTCTGATATAAATCTATCAATATTCACAGAGACAGTCACTGCTTGATACTCTTCAGTCACCTGCACAATAATGTTAATTTGCTAGTGCTTTTACAAGAATTCATGAAAGAAAATTGAATGAATTCTAATTACCAACCCAAAAATCGAAGTTGAATAGGTCATGAGAAGAGCACAAGTGATACCGCAGGCCCTAGAAACAGAGGAGTAAATTTTGATTTTTGAGTATCCAAGTGAACAGAATCTTGTAACTACATTGAGGTTATAGCATGTCTATGAATATGTGAGCTGAAAAGGGGAAGTAGTAAGAAAAGAACCAGGGACATCACCTTTGAGTGAATGAATTGCAGATTATTTGGTGGGAAAACCAACAATTTACATATGCCATAAATTCTAGTAATATGTAGTCCAAACATTTTCAATTTTGTTTTTGGATCGCCAAACTCAGAATTTAGGGTACATTTGTTTCGCGATAGATATTTCCCAAAGAATAGCATTTTCTTGGAAAATGAGTTATTTTCCATTGTTTAGATGAGAAAGTTGCGATATTCGTGATAAGGATAGTGATTGTGACGGTGGTAGGGGTAGTTATGATGGTAGCACTAATGATGATTATGATGGTAGTACTTGTGATAATAATAATAATAATAATAATAATATTGGTGGTGGTGGTCATAGAATGATGGTTATTGTGATATTGGTCATGGTTGCAATAGTGATGAAATGATGGTTATTTTAATAACAAGGAGGTGGTGGTGGTGGTGAAAAACTGTGGTGGGATCATGGTAAAATGATGGCAATATGGGTAATGAGATGGTGATCATGGTTATGGGCGACGGTGGTGGGGTGGTGGTTGATTATGGTGGGATGATGATAAAAAGGTGGTTATATTAGTAATAAGATGGTAGTTGTGGTAGTGACTGACAGTTGATGGGGTGGTGGTGGCAGTAATAGTTGGGTGGGGGTTGGGGTGGTGGTGAATATTATGAGTTGTTAGTACTGAGGTTAAAATATTTTCCTCTAAATTGTCACTGTTTTGGGGTTGATTGAAAAATATTTTTCATTGACTTATATTTCTGTATTTGTTTCACACTGAAAAATGAAAGAAAATATTTTCCACAAAACAAAAAAAATCTTAGGATTCTTTTATTTAGTTCCTCACCAAACTGTATATTTTAAAATACCTATTTGCCCTTCAAACTTATGGATAGAACAGCAGAAAATAGCAAAATCAGAAAAAGGTGAGCACGTATCTAAGATAGAGCATCCACCTTAAAGCTTAAACATTGCATCAAGCAAAATGGACAGGAGAAGTCCTCGGTTGCTGCAGGTTGAGAAAGCACACAGAAAAAAATTGGTTAGCAGCTCAATAAAACAATGCTCATAATATGATAGAGCTGCAAAAGGTCACATTCTGCCTTTTATTAAACAAGAGTGTGCAGTGCAAACTATAAGAGGTAACTTCATTTTGAAGAGCTGGAGGAAAGTTTCGAATAAACAAAAAGTGTGTCAACAATTATATTTGCATGTACACCAAGGAAAAGTCTGGTTTCTGTAAAATAAATTACTGGCTTGATCCAAATTATTTACCAGCACTGCTCTCTCAAAGGAGAAACACCAAGATTAATACATCACCTCCCATGCAAGCGGTCAACAGATTTTCAATTAAATAAGCAGACCTTCATTCCAACTAATAGTTACCTTATTTCAGAAGCCAAGTCTTAACTGTCTAAGGCGTTAAGATCTCAGCGGAGTGTAATTGATATGCAAAAACAAAATCATTAAAGCCTCCACCTTCACAAATGATAAGAGCAAGGGAGAAAAGTGCTTTGAGAGGCTCAGAGTAGAAATACTCAGAACAGATCATGTTAAGATTGCATCATTGCCAGTATATTTTATACGAATAGTGGTTCCAGAATCATAATCAATAGGCTTCTAAGCAGATGGTGAAATAATTAAACATGTTCTCACCGAGTAACCAAAGCATTCTAATTAGTGATTCTACCCCTTGATAACCTGATTTCACAAGGACACTTAAGATTTCTATTGCATATTAGAAAGAAAGGTAAATTAACCACATATAATATGAATATCCTTGACAAATTGAAAGTATTTGTTCTGAAGAATCAGAAAGAATGATGGTCATCTTTTGATTGATAAAAGCATCTAGAACGGTGAATATTGATATTTTGTCTTAACAGATGGAACCATGCAGTATGGTCCTAAACGTTCACGGAAGCAATTATTCAGTCCAGACAGCAATATACGTCAACCAAAAGCTGCACATGTCAAATTTCATAGCATTCAACAATTATTCAGTCCAGACAGCAATATACGCCAACCAAAAGCTGCACATGTCAAATTTCATAGCATTCAACGTGAAGTTACCAGGCCCCCTTGATAAATAAGAAGTTTGAAATAATTACACAGTTCATGTCGCATAATTTCAATGTAACTAATCTCATTTTAACATATTGTTTTCAGCAGCTAATGATCTGGCGAGGGAATTTACCACATGCTAATCAACAAGAAAATGAGAGTACTTAATGGACAAACAACAATTTTACCTTAGAAGATCACGGTGGGACAAATTTAGTTGGTAGAACATGAATCTTAAAAGTTTACCAGCAATCCACAAAAAAATAAAACAAACACAGAGAAAACAAGTAACATGCAAGGACAAAATCTTAAAAGCATTACACAGAAGAGTCGGAATAACCTTCAGTCTTTCGTAGCATGTTCTTGTAGTCCTTGTAGTTGAAAATTACAATTCCATCTCTTAACCTAGACAAGCATATGCAGCCACATATATTAAGCAGATGAAGTTATAATTGCCAGTGCCTTGCAATGAAACTTATAAGGGTTGAAACACATACCTCTTTTTACGCCTTTCTTTTATTTTGTAACGCAAACATCTCCGAAGAAATGAAGGCTGCAGCGAATAAAGCATGTGATTAGAAAGTAGAAACATCGCATGAATGTCTAAGAAAGAAGCCCTGGAAATTAAGCACAAACACATAACACATAAACATGAAAAGGGCATCAAATATCTTGTGCTGAATAAATCAAGGATAACAATTCAATCCAATTGATATAGCATAAAAAACCCTGTTGATTTCTTGCATTTTAACAGATTTAAAGAAGAGTTTGATGATGATACAGTAATTAAGCTAAATGAGTCGCATACCTAACCATCGTATTGAACATATTTTATCAAATAAAGGTGATCACAGTGTGACTATTTTCCATCACTAGAGTCCAGTATACAAAAGAGAAGGAATAATGTGAAGAACATCAGGAACGGAGTCAGAGCAATAAGGTAGATAACACGCTATGCATCCTTATACCGTTGAAGACAAATTGCACAAAAACCACAATCAGACTGACTATATTTTACGTTAGCAAGTTCCAGGAAGTGAAAAGGTAACAAGGTCATACGATGATTTAATAAAAAAAGCATCATTTAAAAAAAATTGACTAAATATAGAGATTCTTGGATTAAATAGAATAAGAAGTAAGAAAAGGGGGGATTAATTACGTTGTCTTGAGCACGGCGGCGAAGGATATTGTAAAGCTCAACAGGCTTGCAGTAAATAAGTAGACTCTCATCAGCTGCTATTGCCTCTTCTACGGACAAATGCTCCACGCCACAATTCTGATGGCACATTTTCTCCGTTACAAATTCCTGTTTCATACCAGTTAAATAATTAAAAAAAAAACTGCATACGATCAAAAACAACAGCTTGAAGCATCATCGATAACCTAGCTCAGCTTGATTCGCGAAAGAAATCCCTAATCAGAACAAATCTAAGATAATCCACGGACCAAATTTGAATTTTAAAGCACCATAACGGCAGTAGATTAATGTAAAGTACAAGGAGAAAAGAAGATAGGTGAAAAAAAATTGAAATTGGTAGGTGGAAATTTTTGCAGGAAAATCACCGAATTCAAATTTGGATGCTTGGTAGAACAGTAGAAAGTGAGGAGGAAGAGGTCAAAGGGAGGAGGAAAATGGTCGTCGGGGTTAATACCTAACTAAACTAAATTACATTAGATTAGACGTCCATCAATTGGCTTCTTCTTTTGCCCTTTTTAGCTCTGAATTCTAAGCTCACGGTCTCCTTTATCTGTTACCGATTTCCTATCTTTTCCAGGTTAATTTTATTTACTTTGCCTTCCCTAAATTTATTATGGTGGTTACTTTTTTCTTTTCTTGCCCATTGGACTGACCTTAGTCATGACGCATGGGCCTCTGAAGAGGCCTGCATGATCCATTCTAGTAACTTGGTATGGACCATAACCTGTTATTGGACTTCTTCGGCTCCTTAAAATAATCAAAATTGTGAAGCCTAAGTTTGGGCCAGAGACAGAAGCCTAGGTGATTCTAAATTTCATAATTGCCTTCTTTGATTGATTTGAGTCATATCCAAAATTTTAACGGATTGTGAACTTTTAAAATTTAACCAGATTTGAGATATTTGTTCTTGCTTAGTTTTTACAAAAAAAAAATTAATTAATTAATTAATTTCACCTGATTTATTTATCTTTAAAATTTGACTGTCATTCATTCTTTTAATTTTAATTGATGTTTATTTTATTTAGCAATACTTTTTATTTTTTTTTAGATTTTTTCTATTAAATTTTATCCTCACAGTTTTTTAGATTCATACACTTTTTTTTTTTTGTTACAGGATTATATTACACAACAAAACATGCATTAATTATATAAAATTACAAATATAAAATGTGAAGTACCTGATATTTATACAACACTCAACATAATTAGTTTACACACAAAGCAGTTGTTTATCCTCCACATATTTCATAACATTTCTTCATCAATATTACTTTAATATTATATAAAAATTTCATAATTTCTAGTGGCTCAAAATATTTATAATTCAAAGCTTCACCAAGTTTTTCCATTACAATTAAATGCAAGATTTCTATTTTTTTTTTCCGATCTATTTTCAACATATGCTACAGTAATCACAGCTAAACAATATTCATACATTGCTTTTTTTTAAAAAAAAAAGCATCTTTTCTCTTCTGATGGTCAACACTAAACTCTTCACAACACTGGGATTTTTTTCTTCAATTACTTATTGTTTTAAGTTGTCTTCATCATTTTCCATCATAATTTCATCAAACACTGAGGAAACAGCGTCGTTGTTCGGATAGTTGTGCTTGGCTCTTGCTTTGTTTTTTTAAAAAACAGGGTGTTTTTAGTTCTTGAGAGGTCCTGTCTTGGTTGGTTGGCTGGGGGGAAACTGCGAACATTGAATCTTAATTTTCTCAGACATTAAAGTTTTCTTTACATTAAAAATTGTTTTTAATCCAACCTAGAACGTACCACGGTGCTATGAACTGGACAGTCCTGAGCTATGAATCTTGACTTTTTGCAGCAACTTTTCTCAGATATTTCTCTTAGTTTTTGCTTGTTCTTGTTTCTGGTCGGGCTACAAGACTTTGTCTTTCTTTTATTTATTTCTTCTATTTTCTTCGTGGCAGCTATTATGCTTCCTTGGTGCTTTTAAAATCGTCCGACTCCTGAGCCATTGAATTAAAAAAGAAGAAGCAGCAGCTGCTATGTATGAATCTTTCACCCGGGCTGTTGCTGCAGTGCCTGTTGAATTGTTATTTTTCAGGGATTAGCACCCGTTGGTTGGAATTGACTTCTTTTAATCGGAGAAAGATGAATGTAATTAATTTCCTTGAGGAACAAGCAGTGAAACATTCTTGATGACGTGTACTAGGTGCTGGGAAGTGCATCATCTTTCTCTAGTCAAGAATTCTCAACTCCGACTTTCTTGATGTTTATGTCAACATCCACCTAACAGGTTTTGAATCAT
>Ga0307509_10009668_pt1 | contig 11987 bp, 7 predicted proteins | sample 10_EM_MG_FD_202245 | JGI IMG/M metagenome (GOLD analysis project Ga0307509, IMG submission 202245) | Populus trichocarpa ectomycorrhiza microbial communities from riparian zone in the Pacific Northwest, United States - 10_EM | ecosystem: Host-associated > Plants > Roots > Unclassified | place... | reverse complement strand
CCAGGTCTCGCTACCCACCTGGGTGTCCAAGACTTTTAGGTTAACAGAAAATAACCTGTTTTCCTGCCACCTAGGTCTCCTTGCGCAAACTCTCTAATGCGCTACCCGTCCTTTCCGTCCCTTCCGTCCCCCACAGTGGCTAGTTTGCGCAAGGATACCTCGTAGATAGCCAGCGTTGCAACCGATGGACTCGAGTACCTTTACTCAACCCCACATAACTAGTTCATCACTGCCAAAACTCTCACTACATTAATAGTCTAGGCTATTGAGCTTTGATTTCTTCTGCAGTCTAGTCCGGAGCATGCCTGAGAGGAAAAACACTTGTGAGTGGTGCCCCACTTATTTACTTCTATCAATTGTATTATTATTTTTATATCCATATTTGTTATTATCATTTCGTACTGTCTAGAGTCGAGGTACATGCGACGCCGGGTACCTACCCTCAGTCGCGTAATTCTGACCCCCGTGGATACACTATGGTATCGGTAGCCAAACACCCAGGGCGCAAAACTGGCATCACCTGCATCGAGACGCAACACCAATGCATCAGATGCAGGGTACAGTACTCGTGTCTCCGCGCCAAGATTGGGCACCTCTTTTGGAATAACCTCCCCGAACCCATAAAAAGCATAGTGTGCACGCTGATTTCCTCTAATTAGAAGCTCCATGGTGGGAAAGCCCATCAAACTTCCACGAAAGACATCCAATTACACTTGTAAAGAGCGACGGTGGCCCCTCTGGCAGCACATGAAAGGATTCTCCCTTCCAAGCTGCTGTTTCCTATGTTATCAACTTACGGACTCCAGAATTATGTAGATACTGAATTCTTATCCTCCTTGAACAGCGGAGACCAGTCGATAGCATTTCCTGCCAGATCCAGGTTGCTTGAATCGTGAGGTCATTCTTGTATCTGGCCTTCACCTACTGACACTGTTCACTCCCATTCAAGCAGCCCGAACACTAATACTTTTTATGAGTTAGAGGAGGTTATTCCTAAAGAGGTGCCCAATCTTGGCGCGGACACACGAGTACTAGTACATTTTGCTGATGTCGCACGGAAGTAGGTAAATTTAATAAACTTAGATAATTCCCCTGAAACTCAGACACCTTGCAGGAAGCATATGAAATTTAACTTTCACCACACCTATCTCTACCTTCCCCCGCATGCCATTATTCGTCCATCCACTCCCGTACTATCAAAAGAAATACACGCCTCTATAATCCAGTGTTAAAAAATCTCCCGCATGTGGATGATCTGCACATACCGGTATCATGAACGACGCGTCACACTTTCACAACGAAGTCAGGCATATCGGCCCATGACAGTGCAGCCTCTAGCTGGTGTATCATACCCGGAACAGTGTTAGCCTGCCCACATTCACCATGACCGCTGTCCCTTCTCATGCAGCTATCCTATTGTTGGTGGGGTTTAGCTCTGGGGTTGGGAGATGACAATGCAGGTTTTTCGAGTCGAAAACCTTGGTGTGTCTAAAGTTTGCATACAAATCTAACAAATGATATAGAAAATTAGCACTCGCAAGACGCTTTTTTCAACCCCGGGGGCGGGTACCCCTATTGTGAAAGGGAAGGAGACCTTAGCGAACACTATACGATGGGCTACGCTACCGTATTTGCCAGAAGGGCGATCTATGGTGCTTTTTCCAATGCGAGTATGTCTCGCCGATTGGCCCCCACTCGTAACTTTCTGGCCTTCGCGAACACAGCCGCACCGCGTCCAGGCAAAAAATAGGCCAGGGCCGCAGGATTTTGGTTGTATGCAGTATTAGTCGTTTTCATAAGCATCAGAGAATTACGAGTAGATCTGTTTTCGTCTACCGGTAGGTGGCCTTCGGAGTCTAGGACATGTACTTGTAGAACGACCGGGCCGATTGCCAGTTTGCTGTCTGAAAACACATTGATAGTGCCTAAAGGGTGCGCAAAAGTCTGTGGAAGAGTGGTCTGATTGGTCGAAATTACGTGTGAAAAGCAAATTGTGCCGCCGGATAGCCCATCGATGCTCATTTTTGGTGAAAGAAGAAAAAAATGTGTCGAGCTTTTGAGATACTGGGGTGAGGGAATACCGTATTGGGACAAGCAGGGGGTAGTGGAATTACTCGGATTGGCGGTTATCTTACTTTTTTGGTTCTTTGATACTCCTTCCGGGATATGCTCAGGCCTCTGCTGCCCCTGCTTGTCCCAATACCGTAAAAACTCGAATAGAAGAAAAATGTGTTAGGACGTTGGAATTTCCCTTCTGAGCTACGCGAGGGGAAAACACCGCAAACTCAGCCCCCAGTTGAGACAAAAGAAAAGGAATATACGAGGCGCCTTACTAGGAGAGGCAACTCCAACGTCCTAGCACATTTTTCTTCTATTCGAGTTTTTACGGTACTTCCTACCCCAGTACTGGCTGGAGCATATATCGTACTCCGAGTGGTCGAGAAGGCACTGGGGCCAATAGGAGGGTTACACATGTTTTTTTTGAGTTTTGGCTTCGCGCTCGTATCTTGCCTACTCAGCGGCATGATTCATTTCGCGAGGTACCTCGAACGAAAAATGATAAATACAGGCCCGTTATCACCCAAATATCTCTTCAAGGTCCCCTGAGATGAGAGGAATCCATCCTACACCTTTCAGCTACGATGGTACAAGTAGGGGTCTACCTCGGATGGTTTATTAGAGTAGTATTTCTGCCTTTTAGACTTGGGTATATCCTTTTGGGGTGGAAACAGGGGGGGGGAAGAGGGCTTGTTGCTAAGTGGAAGAGTCATGTCGATGTATCTACCTTCTCTATCACTACTAAGCCGCAACACAAACTAACCACACTCAAATTAGTATCTTGAACCATACAGACTCAACCAATTCGTCCTCCTTTTGCTCTTCCCCACGCCTATCACAGAAACGCTGGAGGCCGTCAAATCTAATATCCTCCTGGCTGAAGACCAAGATGCTCTTGGCTACCGCTCCGCTCAGATGGACCTGTGCGGCATGACAGGTCTCACTGGAGCACTAGCAGCCCAGGTAGCCAGCTCCTCCCTCCAGCTGCAATATATGCCGACAATACACTGGGTCGTCCCAGGACTATGTACCGCCAGCCTCATCGTCGGGTTTCTCTGCGTTCACTATTCCTTCCTATTGCATTATTCGTTAACCAGGTGGGGATCTGCAAGAGCCTTGCGCATCGCATTTTCTACACGTAAGGGGACCCCTGCTGGGGCTGGTGGAGACCTTGTGGAGGGAGGGCCGCGGGGTGGAGAGGGAAAAGGGTCGGCAGGGGTGGGAACGGCAGAGCAGGCCGAAGAGGAGAGAGGGTCCGAACCCCTCCCATCCTATCAGACCGTATTAACGCTTTCGTTGCCCCCCTATTTGCTTGTGCTAGCTATAATATTATATATGGCAACTATATTCATGTATTGGGGTATTGCGGGAGTGACGGATTTGCAAGGGAGCGGGGGGCGGAGCTGGGGGGTTGGTCTCCATGTTTTGAAACTTTCATCAGCACCCCAGGCTGACAATGAATTCTTAGATCATGGCATCCTTCCTGGTGGTAACATGGACGGTTTGCGGTGTCTGGGCGGTGGTGTTTGGGGAGTTTGGGGCTGAGTAGTCTTCGCAGCGAGGCAGTTCCCCAGTCCCGAAGGCGGACTACGGTGGGTAGCATCGTGTCGCCCGGTCCGGTACTACTTGAAACCCGCCGTGCAACTCACCCCAAAGGATTCAGGCTCCACTCCCTTTCAGGGAAATGTCTCATACCACCATATTTACTGGTCAAATTTAGCCCGCCCGCTAGGGGCAAATAGCTTAGAATAAGGATGGTGCCTGGGCGAGAATTGGTTTGGATAGGGTTTCGGCAGTCACAAGAGAGGAGAAAGATTGGGAATCGGAGGAAGCAGATGATTTCGATGCTCGTATTGATATTGTAGAGGCTTCCGCAGTTTGATGTGTTGTTTCCCGTCTCTCTTTCTTCATTAATTCTTAGCCTCTATTCTCCTTCATTCATGCTTAAACCTGAACTGGTATCTATTTGCTGCCCGAAATACATATTATAAAAATTTACGTAGTGCTCAAGTATGATCAGATCGGGAACTACTAATCTGACATAGATTAGCGATCACTTGTGGAGGGTTGGATTTGACCAGTCAATGCGCTACCAGTCCCTGCCATCCCGCACAGTACTGTACCCAAGAGTGGCTTGTTTGGGCAAGGATACCTATGGTTTATATTGGATTACCTGCCGGGATTCTCCTGCAGGTAATATGTTGAATAAAGCCCTTCAATGTGGCGGAAATGCGGGGGATATGGCGCCATTAGAATACCAAGCCCCAGGTGGTTGGAGCATTGGGCCTCTCCGAATATCATACCGTGGGAACTCGAACAATTTGACACGCGCCCCGTCTGTCCTCCGAAATTCCTCCTCCTCTGGAAAAGAGGCGAGAAACAAAACATACTAAAATCTACCTGCCGCGACACAAAAAAAAGGGAATGAAGGCTAGAACTTACTAAGTGAAGCGACCCCAAAGACCTAGCACAAGGTTCGATTGTTCGAGTTCTTACGGTATGATATGATATCATATTATTATGACTACACTAGGCCGGTAGCCCTAGGAACGGACCAAACACCCAGCGCGCAAAACTGGCATCGCCTGAATCTGGACGCAACACCAATGCATCAGATGCAGGATATATTTTTGCTGATGGCGCACGATAAACTCAGAGAATTCCCTTGGAACTCAGACACATTGCAGGAAGCATATGAAATTTAACATTCACCACACCTATCATGTCCTTTTCCTCCATACACCCTCGTGACATCAAAGGAAAGACATATATTTATAATCTATTCTTAAAAAATCTCCTGCATGAGAACTCTCTGCCCAACTCGTGAACGATTGGTCGCACTCTCACAACAAAGCCAAGCATATCCACCCAACATCTGCAGGCCTATGGAAATGCCGTCTCCGACTAGTGATCGCCTCTGTATGCATACTCCGAGCAGGGTTAGTCTGTGCGCATTCACCATAACTGCTGGCTTTTCCCATGCAGCTGTCTTATTATTTAGAGGGATTTGAGTCCACGATTGAAAGACGGTAATGCAGCTTTTTCGAGTCGAAATCTTCTAGTGTTTCTAACACCTTTTTGCATACAAATCCGAAGCATGAACTTGAAATTTGGCGCCCGCAAAACGCTTTTCTCAAACCCCGGGCGAATTCCTCTGTTGTGAGAGGGAAGAACTGGGTGACTATAGGATGGGTTATTTGCTACAAGGGGGATCTATGGTGGTTTAACCAATACGAGTATATTCGCCAATTAACCCCTACACCTTTTTAGTCTACTCGGGATAGTAATAAAATCCGTGGACACTGGCTAATGCAATATATTATCCTAGTTAAATCTCTCTGGCGTCTACTAGCAAAACACAAAAACGGGCACTGGGGTAGTGATTCGCAACAAGCTCTATAACCAAATGCTTCCTTATACTTAGTATAGAATTTATTGATTTAAACCAAATACTCGAGCTTGGCCAGTTAGCACCCTAGAAAACCAAATTTGCCAATTATTATCTTTAAAGCATTCACCCAATTTCCCCTCTTTGAACATATACTCGTAATGTCCTGACGTTTGTGAACACAACTGCTATTGCATACCGCCAAAGTTCAGATTTTTTGCCCTGATCTTGGCACCATGCAATAGTGGTCGTGTTCACAAACGCCAGGACATTACGAGTATACCGCTGCATGCGCATATGGCATACTCGCACTCGAGTAAGCCCGATCCACGCTCCACTAAAATCGTGCACACAGACGAACCCTAGCGAGCGCCCGGCATGGCGAGCCAAACACCCAGATATTGGACAAGATGGTGAGACAACAAACGAGGGACAACGGACGAGGGGGGGCAACGAAGTTGAACGAACGCTAATTATGAATGGCCTGAAAAGTGTAACTTTCTCTTGATGTCTCAATAGCCCTACCAGAATGCCTTTGAAGGAAATCTGCCGTGTCGGTACTGGAGTGCAGTTAGGTTCGTGCTTGGCGTTCGTTGTCCCTCCTTATTCGTTGTTGCCTTATCTTGTCTACAGGCCACTATTTGGGATTCCGGCTGAGGTTTAGCCAACCACATTGCCCAAACTCGCAGATGGCTGGCTATGCCGGGGCCCCGCTATGGTGTGGAACACCTTACTGGTCTACTGCCAGACAACACACGTTGACAACATGAGTACGAGTACTCGTAATTTTCTGACGTTTGTAAACACGACTGCTATTGCATACGGGCAAAAAGTCGACCAGAGCCTCAGGATTTTGGTGGCATGCAATAGCAGTCGTGTTTACAAACGTCAGAAAATTACGAGTACTCGAGTATGCATGTGCCGCCTATTTTGTTTGAGTTTTCGCCTTGTCTTCCCTTTTTGTGCACTCAATATTTATTTATTCCGCGGGGTGCCTCTGGCGAGAAATTATAACTACAGACCCGCTATCACCCAGATATCCCTATAATGTCTTTTGAGATCATGGTTAGAAACCCAAGCTACATCTTGCAGTTATCATGATACCAGAAGCAGGCCTCTTCAAATCGTTCTTCACAATTTTTTTTCAGCCCTATACATTATTATTTCGGACCTTTGCATCATTGTACACGGTGAAAAAGCGCAGAGTCCGGGATGAGTGGAATTGTCATGTCCAAGTATCTACCCACTCTTTCGCTGCTCAGCAGCAACACAAACTAACCAAAAGAAAAAAACAGCAATTTAAACAATACAAGCTCGGCAGAACAACTCTTGTTTTCCTCTTCTTTACGGATATACCAGGAATCCTAAAGACGGCTGAATCTAAGGTCATCGGCGTTACTAAGAAGGCTACTCTGGACTACCGCTCCGCGCAGATGGAACAGTTCAGCATGACAGGTGTGGCTGGAGCACTAGTAGCCCAGGTAGCCAGCTCCTCCCTCCAGCTGGAATATATGAAGACAATAAACCCAATCGTCCCGGCACTATGCACCAGCAGCCTCGTTATCGCATTATTCTGCGTGCTTTATTCCTTCGACATACATCTTTCGTTCGCCAGGTGTACATGCGCAGAGGACTTGATCACCGAATTTACACAGAGGGCCCCTGATGGGATTGGGGGGGGCAGTGGAGAAGGAGGGCCGAGGAGTAGAGAGGGGAGAGAAGGGTGCGTGGTGAGAGAGGGGGGAGAAGAAGTTCAAGAGAGTGGGGGGGGTGACGAGAGAGGAGAGGATGCGGGGGCGAGGGATAGGCAGTTGGAGGAGGGAACCCCAGGGCCAATGGAAGAAGAGGGGAAGAAAGAACCCGCAGAAAGGGGGGAGAAAAGCGTCGCTGAGGAGGGGGAGAAAAGCATCGCAGCAAAGGGGGAGAAAAGGATCGTATCCTATAAGGCCGCGTTAAGGATTTGGGTTCCCTACTATTTTCTGATGCTAGCTGTATTATTGTATCTTTCCACTATATACATGTACTGGGGCATTGCATCATTTATGGATTTGGAAGGGAGGCGGATGGAGAGCGGCTTGGTTAGTTTCCATGCTTTGACACCTTTAGTATCTCGGGCTGACAATAAATTTCTAGGTTCTAGGTATAACCTGGTTCATAATAGTGGTGATCAGGCTATTTAGTTTCGGGTCGTGGGATTTGTAGTCCTCACAGCCCGTCTGTCCTGAGGGTGAACCGCGGTGGATGACATTGAGTTTTTCCGTCTGGTCCTAGTTGGAACCTGCTCTGTGATTCACCCCCAAGGACTAAGGCCCCACTCCCTTCATGGGGAAATTTCTCATACTATAGCATTTACCGGTGAAACTCGACCTCCTGCCAGGGGCAATTAGAGTAGAATAAGGATGGTGTCTGGGTGAGAATTAGCTTGGATAGGCTGCAGGCAGCCACGGGAGAAGAGAAGGCTCGGGGATCGGAGGAAGCAGTTGTTTTTTTTTCGGTGTTCGTATTGATATTGTAAAGGCTTCCGTAGTCCGATGGGTTGTTTCCCGTCTCTCCTCATTTCAACCCCTATTCTTTTTCATTCATGCTTGTATCTATAGTATCTGTGGCCTGAAGTACATATTGAACAGTTTTACGAAGTAAAGGATTGGAACAAATAGGGGGGCAAATGTCTGTGCGAGGTTCCATCATTTTATTATCTTAAGGGTAAGAGATGCGTGCCGATACCGGCATTGCAGCTTACAGCAGTACAATCCCGGGGCACGCCAGCCTAACCAGCCTATTCCGCGAGGAACAAAGAAAAAGAGAACAATTATTTTCCGCTTTAGTCAACTTAGGATCTGAGTGAAGAGAGGGGTTTTGCGTTAGCCATCTTGGACCTAGTTTGTTCCAATACTTACCCCTACTTATGGCGAGTATGATCAGATCAGGAACTGCTAATCTGACGCAGATTAGCGATCACTTGTGGGAGGGTCGGGTTTGACCAGTCAATGCGCTACCCGTCCCTGCCGCCCCGCACAGTACCCAACAGTGGCTAGTTTGCGCAAGGGGACCTCTATTTTATATTGGATTGCCTGCCGGGATTCTCCTGCAGGTAATATGTTGAATCAAGTCCTTGGATGTGGCGGAAATGCGGGGGACATGGCGCCATCGGGATACCAGGTCCCAGGTGATTGGAGCACTAGGCCTCTCCAAATATTATACCATAAGAGCTCGGACAATTTGACACGGCTTCATCTGTCCTCCGAAATTTCCAAAAATAACACTAAAAATCTACTTGCCATGATAAAAAAAGGAGGGGGTGAACGCTATAACTTATGATACTAAGAGAGGCAACTCCAAAGCCCTAGCACAAGGTTCGATTGTTTGAGTTCTTACGGTATGAGTACACCAAGAATGGACCAAACACCCAGGGCGCAAAGCTGGCATCACCTGCATCTAGACGCAACACCAATGCATCGGATGCGGGGTATATCTCTGCCGATGTCGCACGGAAGTAGGTATTTAATAAGCTCAGAGGATTCCCCTGGAACTCAGACACTTTGCAGGAAGCATATGAAATTTAACTTTCACTACACCTATCTCTGTTTCCCCCCACACGTACTTTTCCTCCATGCACTCCCATGATATCAAAGGAAAGATATACCTTTACAATCTATTGTTAAAAAATCTCTCGTATGCGAATTCTCCGCACATCTCGTGAACGATTGGTCACACTCTCACAGCAAAGCCAAGCATACCCGCCCAACATCTGCAGGCCTATGACAGTGCCGTCTCCAGCTAGTGATCGGCCCTGTACGAGTACTGTACGCACACCCCGAGCAGGGTTAGCCTTTGCATGACTGCTGTCTTTTCTCATGCAGCTACCCTATTGTTTGGCGGGGTTTGGCTCTGGCAGTGGAAGATGGTAATGCAGGTTTTTCGAATCGAAAACCTTGGGTGTGGCTAGAGTCATTTTTGCATACAAATCTAACAGATGATCTAGAAAATCACCACTCGCAAAATAGGCAGGAGGGATTTGTTTTTTGCTTGACCAGTGAACGCCGGCTAGGTATCGCTAGGACAAATACATGGAATCACCACTCGCAAAACGCTTTTTTTCAGCCCTGCCCCTATTGTGAGAGAGAAGACCTTGATAAAACCTAATACGATGGGCTACGGTATTTGCCCGAAGGGCGATCTATGGTGCTTTAGCCAATGCGAGTACTATATGTTCGTTGATTGGCTCCTACTCGTAATTTTCTGGCGTTTGTGAACAAAGCTGCGTTGCATGTACCGTAGGCAAAAAATGGGCTAGGGCCGCAGGACCTTGGTCGTATGTAATATTCGCCGGGTTCATAAACATCAAAAAATTACGGGCAGATCGGCTTTCGTCTGCCGGTACATGGCCTTCGAAGCCTAGGACACGTAGAACGACCGGATCGATTCGGTTTGCTGTCGGAAAACACATTGATAGCACGTCGAACTCTGGTCTGATTGGTCGAAATTAAGTATTTGTAGTGCAAATTATGCGGCCGGAGGGCACATCGGTGTTGATCTTTAGTGAAGAAAAAAAAGTCTGTCGAGCTTTTAAGGTGTGCTGGCTGGAGCATGTATCGTACTCTAGGTGGTCGAGAAGGCACTGGGGCCAATCGGAGGGTTGCACATATTTTGTTCGAGTTTTGGCTTTGTTCTCGTATCTTGTCCACCCAGCGGCATGATTCATTTCGCGGGGTACCTCGAACGAAAAATGATAAATACAGGCCCGTTATCACCCAAATATCTCTTCAAGATCCCTCTGAGATAGGAGGAATCCAACCTACACCTTTCAGCCATGGCGGCACAAGCAGGAGCCTGCCTCAAATTGTTTACCAGAACAGTATTTCTGCCTTTTAAAGTTGCATCTACCGTTCGGAAATTGAACTCCGGGGATGGAAGCGGGATGGGTGCTATGTGGAAGAGTCATGTCGAAGTATATCTACTTGCTCTTTCACTGCTGAGCCGCAACACAAACTGACCACAATAAAATTAGCAATTTAAACCATACAATCTCAACCTATTCGCCCTCCTTTTGCTCTACCCCACGGGTATCCAAGAAATCCTAAAGACCATTGAATCTAATATCCTCCTGGCTAAAGACCTGGATGCTCTTGACTACCGCTCCACTCAGATGGCACAGTGCAGCATGACAGGTCTCGCTGCAGCACTTGTAGCCCAGGTAGCCAGCTCCTCCCTCCAACTGCAATATATGCCGACAATACACTGGATCATCCCAGGACTATGTACCACCAGCCTCGTCATCGGTTTGCTCTGCGTGCACTATTCCTTCCTATTGCATTATTCGTTAGCCAAGTGTGGATGTGCAAGGGACTTGCGCACCGCATTTTCTACACGTAAGGGGACCCCCCCTGTTGGGGCTGGTGGGGACTTTGCGGTGGGAGGGCCGGGGGGTGGAGAGGGGCGAGAAGAGCGCGGGGAGAGAGAGTGGGGTGACGAGGGACTACAGGGGACAGGGGTGGGAACCGCAGAGCAGGTGGAAGCCGGGAGAGGGACCAAGCTCCCATCCTATAAGGCCGCATTAATACTTTGGTTGCCCATATATTTGCTTATACTAGCTATATTATTGTATATTGCAGCTATAGGCCTGTATTGGGCTATTGCGGGAGCGATGGATTTGCAAGGGAGCAGGGGGCGGAGCTGGAAGGTTGGTTTCAATGTTTTGAAAACTTCATTAGTATCTCAGGTTGACAATGAAATTCTAGATCTTCGCATCCACCATGCTGGTATCGTGGGTGATTTTATCTCAATGGGCGGTGGGAATAGGGGGATTGGAGGATTGAGTAGTTTTCGCAGCGGGGCAGTTCGTCAGCCCTGAAGGCGGACTGCGGTGGGTAACATCGTGTCGTCCGGTCCGGTACTACTCGAAACCCGCCATGCAACGTACCCCAAAGGACTCAGGCTCCACTCCCTTTCGGGGATATGTCTCATACTACCGTATTTACTGGTCAGATTGAGGCCCGCCGCTAGGGGAAAATAGCTTAGAATAAGGATGGCGCCTGGGCGAGAATTGGTTTGGATAGGGTTCAGGCTGTCACGGGCGAGGAGAAAGATTGGGAATCGGAGGAAGCAGATGATTTCGGTGCTCGTATTGATATTGTGGGGGCTTCCGCGGTTTGATGTGTTGTTTCCCGTCCCTCTCTCTTCATTAATTTTCAGCCTCTATTCTTTTTCATTCGTGCATGAATCTGAGCTTGTATCTATTCGCAGCCTAGGGCACGTATTAAATCGTTTTATGAAGTACTCAAGTATGATCGGATCGGGAACTACTAATCTGACGCAGATTAGCGGCCACTTGTGGGGGGGGTCGGATTTGACCAATGCGCTGCCCGTCCCTGCCGCCGCGCACAGTACCCAATAGTGGCTTGTTTGCGCAATTTCTTTTTTTTGTTAATTCCGTGGATTGTTTTTAGGTGCTACCTAAGGTACATCCGCTGCATTCGGGAAGTATCCCATGGCAAAGAAACCCCACCCCCTCCAGCCAAGGGAAAAACAAGTCATCCCAGGT
>Ga0307509_10009667_pt1 | contig 11990 bp, 7 predicted proteins | sample 10_EM_MG_FD_202245 | JGI IMG/M metagenome (GOLD analysis project Ga0307509, IMG submission 202245) | Populus trichocarpa ectomycorrhiza microbial communities from riparian zone in the Pacific Northwest, United States - 10_EM | ecosystem: Host-associated > Plants > Roots > Unclassified | place... | reverse complement strand
ACAAAACAATGTTGTTCACTTTCTATCTATGTTGTTCTTCCATTTTTTTCAATAAATCCTATATACGTAAAACCCAAAACAAAACCTAAATCAAGAAATTAAAAAACAAACATAAGCTAATACAAAAAGGGTTGGGCTGTATAAGAAAGAGTGGAACTTTACTTGCAAGGTGAGAGAAGAATAAAGAGCGAGGCTTCAATCGAGATTAAGAAAGGGTAGAGTTGCAGAAGATGACAGGGAGTGGCTTCCTGAGAATTACTTCCCTTCCCCCGCTACCACACCTCTCCGATTAGAGAGCGCTACAATACTCGGTATACATAGCAAGAGAGCAACAGTGCTCTACTTTTTTTCAATCGCTAGCTATTATATAGATGAGGACGAGTTACGTGCCCCGCGTACTCACCTTTAATTTTCATAAAAAAGTTGAGTTCTGATGCTAGAAAGATATAAAGTTATTTAGGTCCTCCAGCATACGGAGGTTCCAAATCTATTTTGGAGCTTCACGATAAAAAATACTTTGGTCTTGACATTTCCACATATTTACTGTACGAGTTTAAGCGTCACTGTGTATTGAAATGTGTCCAGCACAGAAGCAGAAGCAGGAACTCAAGCACTATCTGTGTATTGAGGTGTGTCCAGCCTCCAGCCAGGTAGTCCAATCACCACGTATGCACAGGGGTGTTCACAACACTAAGAAAGGAGCCGAAGTGCCACGTGTGCACAGGAGGTGTGTCCAGCACTGAGGCAATAGCCAAAGCGCCACATGTCTCCACGTGATTTTTCTTCGATAATAATAACAGTTTTTTAAAATTTATTAATAATAATAGTAATAGTAATTTTTAGTTTTATCTTTCAAATCAAATCTATGGTTGTTTTTCAATATTAAGAATAATTTTTTTTTAATTTAGTGATTATTTTATTAATAATATTAATTATTATAAAAATAATAATATTGATAATATAAAAGATAATATTTTTAATATTAATACTTTTGATTATAGTAAAAATAATAATATTCATAACACAAATAATACTATTTTAATTTCAAGAATATTTAGAATGCAAATAATAATATTTTTTCTATTAAAACTTCGAATTATTATAAAAATAATAATACTATAACAAAAATAATAATATCTTTGATATGAATACTTTGTATTCTAAGAAAAATAATAATATTTACAACGCAAATTATAATATTTTTTATATTGATAATTAGAATTGTTGAATATTTTTAATAATACTATGCCGCGGACTCACTTTTTATTTTTATAAAAGATACCATAAAAATTTATAACATAAATAATAATATGTTTTCAATATTAATAATAATATTTTCTTTCAAATTTATTAATTATTTTATTAATAATATTAATTATAATAAAAATAATAATATTTCTAAAACAAATAATAATATTTAGAATCCTAGGACCCAGGAACTTTGAGTTTTGATGAAGGACCCAATAGAATTGGGTCCTTACACAAGACCCATTAATCGTGGGTCCTAACACGGGACCCATTCCCCTTGGATCCAACGCTATGATCCAAGCACCACTTGTCACCAAGTGAGGTGCGATCTTGGCTCATCCAACTCAACCCAAGCGCCACGTATGTGCTGGGGAGTGCTCAACCCATATGCAGGCAGCCCAGCGCCACGTGTGCGCAAGGGTATGCCCAGCACTGAGGCAGTAGCCTAAGCGCCATGTGTGCGCTGAGATGTGCCTCGCACTGAGGCATAGCCCAAGTGTCACATGTCCCCACGTGGTTTTTCTTCGATAGTAATAATAATTTTTTAAAATTTATTAATGATGATAATAATAATACTAATAGTAATTTTTACTTTTACCTTTCAAATCAAATATTTGATTGTTTTTCAATATTAAGAATAATCTTTTTCTAATTTAGTAATTATTTTATTAATAATATTGATTATTATAAAAATAATAATATTTATAACACAAAAGATAATATTTTTAATATTAACACTTTTGATTATAGTAAAAATAATAATATTCATAACATAAATAATACTATTTTTAATTCTAAGAACATTTATAACACAAATAATAATATTTTTATATTAAAACTTTGAGTTATTATAAAAATAATAATAATATAACACAAATAATAATATCTTTGATATGAATACTTTGTATTATAAGAAAAATAATAATATTTACAACGCAAATTATTATATTTTTTATATTCATATTTAAGGCCCCGTTTGTTTGCTGAAAAGTAGTTTTCATTTGAAAAGTGAATGCTGGGAAACTGAATTATTTTTCGATGTTTGGTAGTGTAATGGAAAATAAGTTGGAAAACACTTTCCAGTGTTTGGTTATGTCATAAAAAATGAGCTGGAAAATAACTTATTAATGTTTTATTTTTTTCAAGTTTATTAAAATAATGAGAAACAAATCTTACAAATTAAAAAGTTGAATGAGAATGAAATTAAAAAAAATATAATTTCATAAATTATCTCAAATAAAATAAATAATAATCAAAACAATAGAGATCAAATCTAACAAATAAAAAAATTGAAAGATGAAGAAATTAAAATAATAATAATTACCATTTCATAAATTATTTTAAATAAAATAAGTAACAATCAAAAGAATGAGGATCAAATTTGATAGATAAAATATTTCAATTAAAAAATAATAAGAAAAAAGCAAATAACAATTATAAAAATAAGGGTCAAAGTTAATATAAAAATTAAATTTCAAGGGATGAAATTGAAAAAAAAATATTCAAAACAAAATATATATAACAATCAAAAGTTTGAGGATCAAATTTGATATAATCAGCAAATAATATGATATTTCTAAATTTTTCACAACTTCCAGAAAGTGTTTTCCGCCCAAAATAAAAAGGAAACACTTTCCTGAAAACCAAGCCAAATTTTTCTTTGACTGGAAAGTGTTTTTCGTTGACCAACTTTCGTAGTGACAAACAAACACAGGAAAGTTTGGAAAGTGATTTCTAGAAAACCACTTTTCATCAAACAAACGCCCTTTAGAATTGTTGAATAGTTTTAATCATGGTTGTTAAAAACGAGTTTTGACTCGTAAAATCGCCGATTTTACGAGTCATAAGGCATAAAACGTGTAAAATCAGGTTTAAAACGCGAAAACCGGTAAAATCGGTCAAACTCGTATAAAATCGGGTCAACCCGTAAAAAACGTGAAAATCGGTCCGATTTCACGATTTCTGCTGAAATGAAAAACAACTTGCGAATTGCCCTTTCTGCTTTACCCTTTCCCCTGTCAATGTCTCCATTCCCCTTTTCTGATTTACCCTTTCCCCTTTTTCCCAATCCAAATCTGCAAGAACCCCAAAATCACTAGCGGCCAAGCAGATCAAGAAATCAAACTGAGAAATCGATTCCACTCTTCACTGACCAGCAGCGCCTCTGATTTTACACGTTTCTACTCTCCACTCACCAGAACGTTCTTGGTGAGAAGAAGGTAAGAATTTATAAGGATGCTATTGTTGCATGAGAATTATTTCCTTGTTGTTTTGTGTTCTGTGTTTTATTCATGTTCTATGTTTTATTCAATGCCGGACCAGAAGAGGTTGCTTCTGTGTGGAGGCTGATGAACAGTCAGTGTTGTATAGTGGTCGGGTTTCATGGCTCCAAATTGTTTTTTCAGCTAACAATTTAGTTTTCTCTTCTTTGAAAGTCATCTTTAGGCAGGACTCTATTTCTGCATGATGCCCATGTTGTTATACTTGGATGTGCTGACCTATCTTCAGCACTGTCTCTTTTCTTTCATCATGTTTAGACCAAGCATTTTACAAACCCAGGACACCCATGTTTCTGCTATTTTTAATGTCGGTTTTTTTTATGAGTTTTGATCTTTGCTAACCAAGTATAAACATTGGCTCCTTGTGAAAAGCCCTTAGTTTCTTTTGATTCTACTTGAAAAATTAGTCGACATTTTCTCCCCATCTTACTCAGCTACTGTTTTACTGTTGATCTTCGGTTATGTCATGCTTGATTGCTTCTTCACATGTTTCAATTCTTCTTCGCTGCTCATAGATAATGTTTTTTTTTAGGCTGATTTATGTGATTCTGCTCATCGTGTTGTTTCAAGAAGCCTATGCCCTATTGTTTAGGATGAGTTGTTTCTTTTCAGTTCTACCTTTTTTTTTTGGCGTTGCAAAGAATATCTAAGCTTGCTTAAAATTTGTCATGTTTATTAGCCGCCACTGCCTTTACAATCTTTGCTTTAATCTTTTCTGCAAGATGTAACAAATTTATGGATTTGCTCTTCCTTCTGTTTTGACCTAAAACTGTTTGTGCTAATGCTAAGACCCCATATTTGTGCATGCTTTTATACTTCTTTCTTTGCCTTCCTAAGCTTAGTTTGTTTTAGATTGTCTTAATTTCACTTTTTGAATGCTTAAAACCATTTCATTACGGACATACAATGGAAGTCAGCAATGGAGTGCGGGCACCCGTCTAGTAGCAAAACCTAACCCAAGAATGCAAATCCTATTTATAATATGGGTTTTGAGTTTTCTTTTGTTAATGGGGTCTTTTGGTTATGATTTTTATGGCTAAAGAAGCTTTCTTTTATTAAGTAATTGAATTTTCTTTTTTTTTTAATGAAAAAATACTTCTTTTATTCAATCTGTGCTTGTTGTTGCCTAATTTGGTTATAAATTAGGGGTAAATTTGCTGAATATTTGTGTAGCCATCTATCTCATGCACATAGTTGTTGCAGACGTGTTATCGACCTCACTTTGTTTACTAGACTGTTGATTTTTAAGGCTAGTATTTCTGTTTTCCAAAAAGATTAAGACTTTCCATGGAGGAAGGAGAGGAAAATAGTACCCAGTACCCACAGAGGGACTTCTGAATAGCACCTAATGTATAATTTTATGCTTTATAAAATGGTCTAGAGAGTATCTGTTGCAATTTTCTGATGTTAGTTTCAGTTTGTTTTTCTGGGATCATGATGAATTGTGGGTAAGTTTCACGTTTTATACCATGTAGGAGTTGCCGGTTCCAGTAATACTTGTTGGTCAATATGCATTTTTCATATCCTTAATGCTTTGTTTCCGTGTGTGCTATATCTTTCCTAGTTGGAACATAAGGTAAATATGCCAAGATGATTTCTGAATGATACTGTCTTGATTTCTCTATGTTCCTATTCTGTCTAATATTTTTATTAATGCATAATTTTATATATTGATTCTTGAACTGCAGGATACATGGCATATGAAAAAACTACCGGTGGCAATAGACTTGACGTGGGATGGCAATATGGTATAGATGTTGAAAAGAATTCAAGAAGAGTTCAATGCAAGTCTTTTCAGAAATTTATCAGTGGAGGCATTTACTCTTTTAAGCATCATTTAGCTTGCACTTGAAAGGTGTTTGGACATTTTTAGTATTTTTATTTGAATGTTGATAAGAATTCAATGAATTTTTATTTGAATTATGTATTTAAGGTGTTTGGATATTTGTATTGTTTATTTCACTTTTATTTTAATTGTGTTATATTATTATTTACTACTTGACTGGATCTTGCAATTTAGTTAAAATATTTTACTTGCGATTTTATGATTTTTAGTTAAAAAATTTTACTTGCGATTTTACGATCCGAGTTTACGATTCGAGTTTATATTGTATGTTCCGTGTCGTGTCAAAAAAGCGTTTTTGACAACCTTGGTTTTAATAATACTATGCCGCGGACTCACTTTTTTTTTTGATAAAAAATACCATAAAAATTTAGAAGATAAATAATAATATGTTTTCAATATTAATAATAATATTTTCTTTCAAATTTATTTATTATTTTATGAATAATATTAATTATAATAAAAATAATAATATTTCTAAAACAAATAATAATATTTAGAATCACATGAACCTTGAGTCTTGATGAAAGACCCAATAGAATTGGGTCCTAACGCCGGACCCATTCCCCTTGGGTCTGACACCATGACCCAAGCACCATTTGTTCCCAAATGGGGCGTGATCATGGCTCACTCAGCGCAACTCAAGCGCCACGTGTGTGTAGGGATGTGCCCAGCCCCCAGCCAGGAGCCCAAGCGCTACATGTCCCCACGTGGTTTTTCTTCGATAGTAATAACAATATTTTAAAATTTATTGATGATGATAATAATAAAACTAATAGTAATTTTTAATTTTACTTTTCAAATCAAATCTTTGGTTGTTTTTCAATATTAAGAATAATGTTTTTCTAATTTAATAATTATTTTATTAATAATATTGATTATTATAAAAATAATAATATTTATAACACAAAAAATAATGATTTTAATATTAATACTTTTGATTATAGTAAAAATAATAATATTCATAACACAAAAAATAATATTTTTAATATTAATACTTTTTATTATAGTAAAAATAATAATATTCAAAACACAAATAATACTATTTTTAATTCCAAGAATATTTAGAACACAAATAATAATATTTTTTTATATTAAAACTTTGAATTATTATAAAAATAATAATATGTTTGATATGAATACGTTGAATTATAAGAAAAATAATAATATTTAGAACATATAATATTGTTTATATGAATACTTTGTATTATAAAAAAATAATAATATTTACAATACAAATTATAATATTTTTTATATTAATACTTAAAATTGTTGAATATTTTGAATAATACTACGCCGCGGACTCACTTTTTATTTTTATAAAAAAATATCATAAAAATTTAGAATATAAATAATAGTATGTTTTCAATATTAATAATAATATTTTCTTTTAAATTTATTAATTATAATAAAAATAATAATATTTCTCACACGGGAATCAGCCCAAGCACCACGTGTGCGCTTTGTCTGCCCAACACACTGGCAGTTAGCCCAAGCATCACGTGTGCGCGTGGTCTGCCTAGCACACAGGGAGGCAGCCCAAGCGCCCACGGCTGGGCAGACCAAGCGCCAAGTGGCTGCGGCCTTGGGTGCGGCCACCGGGAATGTCTTGCCCAGTGCCCAAGCCCGGCAGTCCAACGCCAGGTGTCCGTAGCCCCAATAGGCGGGCCTCCAGCATGACGCTTGAATCCTGCAGGCTGCAGCCTCATCTCATGCTCCTACCAAACAGTGCAGTCCATAATGAAAACCCTTATAATATACAGACATTGTAGAATAGTGTAGTCATAATAAATAGTAACCCATGTTATACTTACAGTTAATTAAGTATGGCTAGCATTGGTGTGAATGCTCCAAGTAGCCTTAGGTATTTTTTTTTATATTAAAACTTTTGTTTATATAAAAACTAAACCATCGACGTGTCAGATGATTAAGAGTTTATTATCAGTTTTTTTATACAGAAAATGAGTCTTTAACAGGATAAGTAGTGAATATAACAGATTGATACGGAACACATGCAACTGTTAAAATATTAAAATTCTACTATTATTATTATAGACAATTTGTATAGAATTAAAAAAGAAGTAAATCGATTATCCGATTAAATCAACAGGTGGGTTATTCTCCATTAATGCCCAGCAGAGCACAAAGAAGTGGAAAAGGATAAACGAGCATCACTAGCCTTTTCTACTACAAGAACCTTTTCCCCCAAAACTCTAATGATGACTCTTGTCAAAAACCAGAATAGCTTTCTGGGGATTATAGGAACTCAAGTGAATATTAGTGGAGAACTTCTGGCAGTCACTAGCCTGTGTTTCAACAATACTTCAAAAAATTTAAAATATTTTTATTTTTTTATTTTAAATTAATATTTTTAAATATCTTAATACCTAATATCAAAAATAATTTTTAAAAATTAAAAAACTTATTATTTTAATACATTTTTAAATAAAAAACAATTTAAAAAATAATCACTATCATTTTCTCCCACCCAAGCCGGGTATATTTTGGTTCGTACTGGGCGTGTTGCATGTAAAGGTTTGTCTAAGATAAGGATTGACATAATGGGCCATGGAACAAAGCCAGGTGCCCGCCCACAGACATCCTTGTTCCGAACTTCTAATGGCCTATTCTCTGCTCCTCGTAGTCCGACTGACCAAAAATATCTAGCTGCGCAAGCAAAGCTTATACATGCTGCGAAGGAGCAAAATCAAAACCTAGTATGTACTTTGAAGTAATATATCTGTAATGAGGTATTTGGTATGGAGAGTAAAAGATTAACTTCATTTCGAAAGGGGAAAAATATCTCGACAATATACTTTCTTTTTGTTAACAGAACTTTGGAGGAACCTAGCTATGACCGCATTCAACCATTCCTGTAAGATTCATGTCAATCATCATCAGAGCCAAGGACCTGCTGCTTAAACTCTGCAACTTCGGCAGCCAACTCATCCCTATTTTTCTGCATAGCACAGGCACAAGACATTGATCAGTTGATTCTTGCAGTGCACAATTATTTAGAATTCCAAAACAATTCAGATTACAACCTTGAAAAGCAGATATCGGGTGGCGAACCAGGTGGTGTAGCCAAGACCCACAACTTCCATCAATTTTGGAAACTGAAGCCATGAAAATGGAACTTATTCAAACAAGGTTATTCATTGTTCCGAGGAGCTTCAAAACTATCAAATAAATGAACATACGAACCAATGGAATAGAATCAATAGCACCAACAACAGCTACAACCAGCCAAAAGGCAACCAGGGCACCACTTGCATAAAAAAGAACAGAAAATGCCTCTTCAGGGTCAAACTGCAAATTTTAAACAAGCAAGCTATCAATATTCCTAAATGCAAGGAACAAAAAGTTTTCAATCCTCCCACCCCCAGTTCCATCTCAGGAAAAAAAAATCCATACAAGGCAGCACCCAGAACCATTGTACAGTGGCCTCTAAAAAGAGACCACAGGGTGAAAAAAATCGTAGATATCAACCAAAAAGTAGCTTTCAATTGGCAACTTGTTTTCTACCGACTCTTTCACAATCCAAATCACACTAATAAGTCAGTAAAATTAAGAGAAACAGGGCAGGGGGGGCATAAAATAATCCAACAGTTGACAAAGCAAAATGCGAGTGTCTGGAAATCATCTCCTTTCACAGATGGTTCTCCCGCAGCTACTTTTGCATTGAGGTTAGATCCAGGTGAGATGTATATATTAATAGACCATTCTCAACGGATCTAGGATGTGGTAAAAGCTTCTGATTTTGATAAAAAGAATGGAACGGAAGAGCATCAGTGTCAACCCAAGATTGTTAAAACATAGGAAAGAAAAGTTAGATTCCTAACCTGGGGTGCCCAGATGGTACCCGGGATCCAACTTGATCAAGCACATGTAAATATATAAACTTTGACTACTTTCCATTACTCATCATGCAGACAAATTTGCATTAGAAGTTATGGATCTGTTAAGATAGATTATTCAAAAGGAGCATACCGCAAGCACAAGTCCAAAAATCAAGGAGAGAAGATAAGGGATAAAAGAAAGAAGAAAAAACTCAATTAAGTGTAAAGATTGAAAAAATAAATAAATCAAAAGTAGCACTGGAAAATATGAATTTGTCAAAACTGTGTTGCTCAGATAACCGCTCAGGAATGAATTTCATCAAAACTCTCATAACCTTTTCATACTCATCATAGCAACAACTTTGGATTAAAAAAAAAAGAGAAAAAAGAAAATCCCATTGGAAGCTGATAGCTGATGAGATGAAGAAATAAAGATGAGAGAATCACAAGGAAAACGATTAAATAGATGAGAAGGGAGAGGTTAAATTTATTAGAAACACAAAACATACAAACTTTGCTTTCCTCACCAGGTTAAAAAAAAACTCATCACTGACTTCAGCTGCTGTTGCTTCCTCAGTTTCAATTTCGGTGAGTACTGGACTTTCTTCCACCGCCACTGCACCATTTCGGTCTTCTTTAACATATTGATTTGGTTCCTCAGAGAATGTTGCTCTGATCCCTAAAAAAGTTAAGAAAACGTTACCATCAAATCCAACCAAATACAAAAACAAAACAAAAAATGTAAAACCTAGGGTTCTGTATCGTACGGGAGTAGAGGCGGCGGCTGGTGGGGGAGATTAGGGTTTTCTGGAGAGTGAGAGAGGTCTTGGGGCGGAAGTGATAGGGAATTTTGGGGTGATTTGATACGCAGGGAGTTGCTGAACACAGCTCCATTACCACTTCCTTTCCTTTTCCAAGCCTCTGTCTTTGGAAGGCCAAAATGGATGCTCCCGCTGCATTTCTCGGTTTTCTGCTTCTTCTTATGGTAGTTCAATTTTACTCTTCTATCCTCTTGTTTAGGGTTTACCAAGTCCATATCATACATAGCTTTATCTCTACGAGGGTACCACTCCGTAAAATAACATTTCAATAAAATAACATAGCTTTATCTTTACTAAATAATATAAAGGAATGCTATTAGTTTTTGTAGCAACTATTAAATATTAAAATAAGTTTTAATTTTATATTCCATTTTTTATCATATTTTAATTTAAGAAATATATAACTTTATTCATTTATAAGTAATTCAAAAATAAACTATTGAATAAAAAAAGTACTATAAAATAGTTGAATCCATACACACACGTGTGTGTTGAATAGATAAAATAAATGGTTACTAGCCATTTAACCAGTTCTTCACCCCGAATAATAAATTTTTTTTTAAAAAAAAATATTAGATATGCAAGTTATTTCAATGGTTTTTTTACATGAAAAATTTAAAGTGTAAATTAAAAAGTTTATGCAATCAACAAACTAAATAAATTAATAATTATTTATGTCAATAAAAATATAATCAAGAAATAAACTGCAAAAATGAGTCATTCATCCAATTATATTTACCAAATTTAATTTTTAAAATAAATAAAATATAAATCCACCCTAAAAAAACTCATGACTTAAACGAGAAATACAAATAAAATTGACTGAATAAATCTACACCATAAAAAAAATATTACACAAGGCCAAATACATTAACAAAATGTAAGGAATAAACACCTACCAATATAATGCAAAGATATATATATATATAAAAGCCTCGAAGAAACTCGAAAGCCAACGCAGGTCAACAAATCAAACACATGATTTATGATATGAAATTGGGATAACCCCATAAATAGAAAAAACAAATACCAGCAAAAAAAATATTTGAAAACAAAAAGATCAGAGTTGACCCAGGCTAATTTTTCAGATTTATGACCTAGATCATGAGACCAGGGTGACCTCATTAAAGGCAAACCCAAAAATACAAAGAAGTAGGACTCTTAATCAAAAAAAATATTGAAAGATAAAATAAAAAAATAAAAATAAAAAACAATGCAAAATTAAACAAATAGCAATTAAAAAAATTAGGATGAAATTCAACATAAAAATTAAAAAAAATTAAATGTTCAAGGATGAAATTGAAAAAAAAAACTAATCAATTAAGAAAATGATTAAAAAATATCAATTAAAAGAATTAGAACCAAATTTGACAAAAAAATAAATGAAAATAAATGTTTAGGGATGTAATTGAAAATCAAATCAATCAAGAAAATGATTCAAATAAAAAAAATAGCAATTAAAAAAATGAGAACCAAATTTGATTAAAAAAAAATTAACAAAATCAAACCACTAGGGATTCAATTAAAAATAAAATCCAATTAGCAATAATCAATGTAAATAAAAAAATTGCAATTAAGAGAAGAATGACTATATCAAAAGAAAAAAAAATTGAAAGGCTGATATAATTTTTGCATGGTTAGCACATAATTCGAGGAAGAAAGATAGGAAAAGAAAGAAAAGCAAATTGGTGCCAAATCGAACCCAAAAAGAAAGAAGATGTTGAGATGAATCAAATGATGTGGCAAAATCGCGATTAAAACCACTAGAGCCAGTCACGTGTGCCGCCAAAAGATGGCTAGCGCATGTGAGGCGTGTGTCAGCAATTTTTTCTCTTTTTTTTGTTCAAAAACAAAAATGCCCTTAGTACTAAACAATAATAACCAAAAAATTATAATGAAATTACAACCAAGTTCCTAAAGCCAAGGCTAAAAAATTTGAATGGCAAGGGTAGTGAAGTAA
>Ga0307509_10009666_pt1 | contig 11991 bp, 8 predicted proteins | sample 10_EM_MG_FD_202245 | JGI IMG/M metagenome (GOLD analysis project Ga0307509, IMG submission 202245) | Populus trichocarpa ectomycorrhiza microbial communities from riparian zone in the Pacific Northwest, United States - 10_EM | ecosystem: Host-associated > Plants > Roots > Unclassified | place... | reverse complement strand
TTTGTTATGTTTTGTTTTGGGTTTTTATTTGCCATGGGATTTTTCCCGAATGCAGTGGTTGGACCCTGGGGAATGCTAGTCATGTACCTAAAATCATACCAAGGATTTAACAAAAAAAAAAAAAACTATAAACATTGTACGGGTCTCTGGGACGACCTTAAAGGATGTCTCACAGACTTCCAAAGTGACTAACTACATAAGAGGGTGAAGTTACGAAACCTTGAAAACTTCATTACCTTTCTCTGGGATCCCAATTATCCTACTGTAGACTTCCAGTTACCCTATCTTTACTGAAAAGGTCATCCTCAGACTTAGAGGCCCAATGCCTTATAATCCAGTGATTGTTGGATGTTTGTAGGCAGAAGCCCTGTTACACAAAGAGGCCTGCTGTCACAAATCGTGACTAAGCAAGGCAGATTTCACATGACTAATAGTTATTAGTCATAAGGTATGTTTACGTTTCACACTATGCAGTCAGTTGACTCATAGTTCGCACATGACTCGCACTTGCGTGTCATTTATTTATTATGATTGGTTGATGTTTCTATAACTCGCGATTGTGCGTCATTATGATGTAATGACTTTCCTGTGTGACTCACATTATGAGTCACGAGTTTCATTCAGGTGATGTGCTTTGGACACCTGACTTGTTTTATGTGTTTTGATTGGTTTATGGTATATTGCGCAGTGACTCATAGGAGTCATCTGATGGATTTTGGGCATGACTCGTCATGAGTCATAGGACCGCATGACTTGAGTTATGAGTCACCAGGGTTAGGGTTGTTGGCGTGAAGAGTCCATATAAGAAGACTCTGTCACAGTAGTTAGAGCTCTTCACGCAACCATCTAAGTACTTTTCTATAATATAACTTCTTTACCTCTACCTCTCGCTTGTATACAAGCAACCTAGCTCTTAGCGTCAGAGCAACCACGACTCTTGTAAGACAAGGTCCCTCTCCACCTCTCCCTAATAAGACATTGGTATGAGACATGAAGACTATAAGATATTCTAAACACGAACGAAGAATATAAGATAGTCTAAGTACGAATGAAGACTATCAGAGAGTCTGAGTACGAACGAGAACTATACGATAGTTCAAGATCCTTACGTAAGCGTTTCGTTACCTGTTGTATAAATAACCACCACCGGGTAGGATTGTTACACCTGCAGCCGGAGCAGGAGCACTTGGAATATTCATCCTGATGGTTAACAGCTTATCTTGGTGTAGTTGAGAAAACAGTAGTAAAAGGCGATCTATGAGAAAGCTCCTATAACACCATATAAGTGGCTGAAGTAGAAATAACCATTCCCATCCGCAGGATATATAAGAGGGGTATGGGTGGTAGTCAAATAGAATGTCACAAATAAATGATACCTCTGGTACCTAGAAGTCTATCTTTGCTTATGGGTAGTAGTGTAGTCTTCTAGAAGGTCCTTGAACAGTTCAGGGAAGTCAGAGTACTTATAGGACAACCACCCCAATGGATGGCTGAGGCTTTCCACCTTTGATTTGTTGCATTACTATGGGTTGTCAGTGGACTCTAGAGCTATGAGTCCTATTACAGTAGAGTATTTCCCAAGGGGCTGGCTGTAGGTAGCACCCATTGAGCGAACTATCAGCTATATATTACTGGGGGAGCTTAGTTGTCAGAATATCATATAGGATTACTATGTAGATTAAATTATGGACTCTATAGCTTGTATGAATACTCACTAGGCCAGTGAGTCCACCGTTTAGGTATTGGCTGCTGTTGTGGTCATGACAGATAGCCACTGGCATGACTTGAAAAGGAAGAGTTTTTCTCCTGTAGTTGTATTGGGGATACATTGTAGAAACTCAAATCCTATTAATGGAGTTAAGTATACATGTGCTGGTCTGATACTTCTGGCAGGATAATTCCTGATGGAGGATAGACCTCAGACAGTCCTGAGCAGGACAGGGTACTTGTACAAGTGAATGTCAAAGGCTTATATCTGACATCTACTTAAATATAAGGGTTTGGCATTCTACTTCAATAATCAACTATTCTTGAGAGAAACTTATGGAGTGAAGCTTTAGGTTAAATGATATTAAGTTTTACCATTTTGATTCATCTATTGAATGATCTTTATCTTTATCTTCTACCTTGATTCAGTATGGTCACAACCTTAGAGTTCACCTAACTAGAGAGTGCCCTTGTTATAGGAAGACAAATATTGAGTGATATATACTTTAATAGTGAAATAATATATACATAAAAATAAAATAAAAAATCCAATTACAAGAATTTGATTTTCAATAGCAAAAATCTGATCATGATACCGATATTTCTTTTGTGAAGACAGTATACTAGATAACCTTACTAATGTTCAACTACCTGTATTTTTTGACACCGGCTTTGAGACCAGAGTCACAGTCAGAGCAATTGATACTCTTCTAGAAGCCGTCCGCTGATCCAACAAGATTGAGGAAAGTGAGTGGGTGATAAGAGAGATGGATAGTGAAGTACAAAGAGAGTAGAAAGAAGTTAGTGATCAGATACTGGGGTGAGAAAATCTTAGAGGAGGCTGGAAGGGAGGTAACAAACCTTGTAGAGTTATTGAAAGAGTAGGAAAGGAGAGATGTAGTAGAAGAAGGGAAGATAGTATGAGCAGAGAGAATATTGCAAGAGAGACAGAGGGCAGAATACTGGAGGAGGAACAATTAGTACAGGAGGGATTAAGATATGAGAAAGGCAGAAGAACAGAGGAAATAGTAGAGGGAAGTAGAGATGAAATGAAAGGGGGAGGAAACATGATGCCTGTTCTGTTGGTCATAAAAGATAAAGAGAAGTTAGTGAAATGAGTGAGTTGAGGCAGAATAATAGGTATAAAACTGGAAGGAAAAAAGTAAAGTTTATAAAAACAGAAACTTAGTACTAAGCAAAGAATTGAGACATCCTCCGTCTCCTCTACACACCCGGCGATTGAAATCTCAACACCACGAGATTATCACCACTTTTCTTTTCTCCATCCCCTGCCATGAGCTCGCTCTAGGGGGTGGAGTCATACCTCCTCTACACTTTCCTTTCCTTAGGCTTATCCCTTGGGGCTTTCTTCACTTTGAGTGATGGATTTCATCTTCTTTGATGATGTTTCCTCTCCCTACCCCGCTTTTGCTCTGCCTCGCTTAGGGCATTTGCACGGTCAGCAACACTCTTCTCAATGCCCATGTTACAGACAGCCGGGAACACGGTTTGCAGTAAGGGAAAACATTGCAACAGGCCACGGTCGATTTCCCTGTTCTCTCTTTCTTTGAGAGGCTGCCTAGTCAAGACACGAACGTGATTACCGATAGTTTCTACGGCACAGAGTTGGGTCTACCCCTCCTTTCTCCTCTTCTCCTCACGGTCGGATCGGCTGGCACCCTACTGCTTCTCCACCTTTTTGGCTGGTACCCACAACTACCTGGCTGGTATCCATAACTACTTCTTCACTATTCGGACTATGACCACAGTCCATCTCGGCTTGCCTCTGGGAGGATAGTATTGCACTATCTCCTTCTTCTTTTTGGGGTTTGCCAACACAGCGGGACCGGTCTTCGTGGCTCAGCGCCCCCCCAGGTTTCTCTTTAGGCGGGCCTGGCAACCCTCGTACTGATTGTGCGGGAACTTTCTCAGGTGGTCACGCGTTGTTTGAATTTTGTGTTTTCCTTCTGTCTGGATGAATGTGCCATGGGTTTTCCTGACTCTTCCTGCTTGTTCTTTGATTTGATTCCTTTCGTCTATCTTCTTAGCTAGTCAAGGGTTTCTTGTTGGGGGCGAGAGGTGCGGTTGGTTCTACCCTAGAGGGACTTGGGGGGTTGGCTTTTTCCCAGGGGTATTGGAGGTTTTTTTTATGCCATAGCGCGAACTGCATGCAAGATTTTGTACCTTAAACAATAATCATATGATTCAAAAAAAAAAAAAAAAAAAAACAAAGCAAAGAATTGACAAGAGAAGGTCAGCAAGATATTCAAAGAGAAGAATATGGCAAGAGAAAGGTCTGAGAGTACCTTTGAGGGGAACCAAACATTGAGGAATATTAGGGGCTAAAAGAGAAATCCACCCCTTCTTTGTGATTTGTGGTCCTGGGAAACCTCAATTCCCAGAAATAATTGAAAAGGATAATGTGAATACAGAAGGGGGAGTGGAATAACTGCAGTATTGTGAAAAAAGAAGAACAAGTTGATAGCTCAAGTTGATGCAGTTAGCATCTTAGCTCCAGCAAAAGCCGAAGTGGAAGAGGAAATTTTTGAATTTCTAGCTCAGAACTTACAGCAGCAGGGAGAGTTCAGAAATTCAGAGCTCTGGTTGGAGATGGAAAATTTTGAAATTCGGTGCGAGAGAAACCAAGCACAGTAGAGGTGTTTGGAGTTGATGATAAAGCTTCATTTTGAGTTGGAACAATGTGAAACAAAGGGGGAAAAGGGGGAACCACACTAAATCAAAACATGGAAAATGATTTGATTGACTTGAAAGTTGATAATAACAAGTATTTCAATATTTATAATTTGTAAGAGTTATGATTGATCTTCTTGTTTACCTTTCCTCATCACTACTTTGCCATTTAACATACTTTTATCATATTTATTATTATTTTCAAATTGTTTATTTAATTTTGTTTATGAATACAAATTGGTTTATTGATGTAAAAAAAACTCTCTTGCATCCTATTTCGCCACTTAATCCCTTTCCTACCTTCAGCTTCTACTCCTAATATTTCATCTTCATCACTAATATAACCATTTTCTCTCACCTCCTGATAGGCCATCATGTCTCCTACTTCTTCTTGTACATCATTGTATTCAACCAATATTACTTTCAAAATCACACAAGAAATTAAGTAGCACAATAGAGGCCATAATTCAGGCAAGTACTTGTACATAATGTTTAGGTTTTTGAATAAAAATCCCTATGGCTAACAGTGAACTCCACCTATTTTTCAAAATACCAAATATTTACTCAATTCGCACACATATCTCTGCTAGATATAGATTAAACTCTCTATATCAAACTCTTTCCTGACTTGCTAGTGGTTTCTTATATGAAGTAATACTAGGTCTAGTTACTTGGTAAGCTTTGTTAGCCAGAATATACTCTTCAGGATGTGAAAAAAAAATTGGTCTTTTAAAAAAAACTGTCCCATTAAAACCAGTTGCATCTTCAACTGATGCTGGATATCCTTTTGCCAAATCAGTAAATCTCCTCTTATGATCACAAATCTCTTGCATATTTAATGCATACTTCTTCTTGTGGTTGCAGTAACTTCCTTCATAATTGCATGGACTATATCGAAACTGAATATCCAATCTGTTTAAATATTCTGCACATCCCGGAAACCTATTCCAATTCTCAACTAACTTCCTCATACGCCAGAAATCCTGACTCCAGGGCTTTGTCCATTTCACGAATTGTGGAACTCAGTTCACCAAATTGGAAATGCAGTGATCGCACTTTAGCCATATCATATTCTCCCAAATTCCTAGTTGTGCTGCATCCTGAATTATTGATGCCCCTACTGACTAAAGAAAGTACAGTGTTAAAGCTAACTGTATTTCTATAGAAGCTTGAAGATTTTTGCCAATTATTTGTAAATATAGTATTATCTTGAATAAGGAACACACAGACATTGAACGATTCTTGATTTATACAAAAGAAGACCCAAATCAGTCCTCCGACATTGTATACACCTAATATATATTAGTTTTTTCTTTTCCTTTCAATGTTCATTTTCATTTTCATTTTTCAATTTTCATTTTTCATATTTTTTAACAATATATTTAAAATAAAAAGCATTTACATACAAGATGTGTATATAGGTATACACTACAAGGTATTGGTTTCCTTGGAGATAACTATCTTATCTCTGGTATCATAACACCCAAAATCTCAATCACTTCATTCATCTCATCTCTACCCCCTCAATCCTCTCCGCTCATTTCATCAATTCAAATGCTAATTCTCCTTACTCATTAGAATAACTCATACCTCTTGGCAGTGACTTGATATGCAGATCTCATTTGCACTTCGCATGAGGTATCTCTCAGAAACAGGACTTGTGATATCATATCAAAACTCTCCGAATTTGGTAGGAGGTTAACTAATTATTGAGGCACTCCAATATCCTAAAGATGTTGGCTGAGTAGAGCTTGTTGTGAAACATGAGGCATGCTTGTAGGAATAGTTTATGGATCTACTTACTTCTCACGAATTTAATTTTATTACTAAAACTACAGAAAAAGCACACACCTTACATATCATGAGTTACCCACCTCCAGACCTCAGTATCAATTCCCTGCAATACTATCCAAATTGTATGATATATCCAATGTATTTTAACCACTTTTGTTGTTGCCAAGCTTACATTCCATGCTTTAGTCTACCTCGGTAACCGAATCATTCTCAACTTTGAAAACCCCTAATACTGATGTGGTTCATGACATGTCTTATCCGCCCTTCATACCTGTCTATGATACAAGTTGACTGGTCCTTCATCAGCAAAAAATATTGTCCCTCTAGTATATCATATTATGATTCATATGGCAGCTGGTATTATCACAGATCCCTATGCCTCTCATGCCTTGTAAGGCATAAGGTATTGACTGAGCCTCTAGGGGACACCTGGAGGCACCTACTACTAGCAGTAAAGCCAGGAGCAAACCGGTAATATTAAAATATTCATGGTAACCATATAAAGTATAGTGGTTATCAAATGGTTCATGGGGTATTGGTGGAGGATTCGGAGCTGACAGGAGTCCCAAGGGGCCTCCGGGAAGACCATTCCACCCCTGGTATTGTCCTGCTATAGGCCCGCTACTTCATAATTGTTCCGGTATGGACTTGCTACTCCATAGTTTTTCCATTATGGTCCTTTGCCCCCTGAAGTCCCCAATAAGACTCTGGGCACCCTGAGGTGTGTGAATAGCAGAGTGCCGAGATTTTTTAGCCCCCACTTAAATCACATTTTTCTTTTTAGCTCAGACCTTTTCATAATAAGCTGCCATACAAGTTTAGAAAAAATTTGACCAAGACCTAATGGGACTGTGGGAGGTCCAAATGAGACTCTAGGAGGCTCGCTTATATTCTAAGTAGTGCTGAGATTTTTTAGCCCATACTTAAATTACATTTTACATTTTGGCTTAGTCCTTTTCACAACTAACTGCGACACTAGTTGGAAAAGACTTAGCCAAGACCCAATAGGACTTTGGGAGATGCTAATGGGACTCTGGGAGACTCACTTATATTCAAAGTAGTATCAAGATTTTTTAGCCCATACTTAAATCACATTTTACATTTTGGCTTAGACCTTTTCACAACTAGCTGTCACACAATTTAGAAAAAACTCGGCAAAGACCCAATAGGACTCTGGGAGGTGCAAATGGGACTCTGAGAGGCTCGCTTATATTCAAAGTAGTGGTGAGATTTTCAAATACACCACCCATTCCCTAGCCCACTTGTGCTTCTGAAAAGCTCTTTTCACCTTTTCTTCAACCAACCCTCCACCTTCTCAACTGTCAATACTTTATTTACTTCATACCAAAGCAAGAACTCAGAGTAATCTGAGATGATTGGGCCTTCAGACAGACTTAGAACACATTTCACAGGCAATCATTCATGAGTTCCCTCTCTAAAGCTAACATTAAGGAGTGATACTAGTATTCTACATGATAGCTCAGGCTACAGATATCCAGTCAAGATGGGGATACCACCGTTAGATTTCCCTTGTCGAAAGCATCCATTTGGGGCCTTAAACATCTCATTTGCACCATTTTCAAGGTCTCTTCTTTATACTTTCAGACTTGGGCAGAATTTTGAACATCTGACCCTCTCAGGAGATTACTTAGACTACAGGCATGCTATCAATAAGCCGATAGTACTGTTAGATTCCCCTCAATGAGAGCATTCATTTGAGCTACTAAACGTCCTATTTGCACTGTTCTCAAGGTCTCTTCTTTACAAATTTACACTTGGGCAGAATTTTGAACATCTAACCATGTCAGGAGATTACTTAGGCTACAGGCATGCTATTAATGGACGGATAGCACCGCTTGATTTCCCTCATCGAGAGTATCCTTTTGAGCTGCTAAACGCCCCATTTGCACTGTTTTCAAGGTCCTTTCTTCACACTTTTACACTTAGGCTGAATTTTGAATATCTGACAATCCTGCAGGTTACCTTAGGCTACAGGCATGCTATCGCTAAGCGGATACCACCGTTGGATTCCCCTCATTGAGAGCATCCATTTGGGCTATTAGACATCCTATTTCCACTGTTTTCAAGGTCTTTTCTTTACACTTTTACACTTGGGCGGAATTTTGAACCTCTGACAATCCTGCAGGTTACCTTAGACTACTGGTATGCCATCGCTAAGCGGATACCACCATTAGATTTCCCTCATCGACAGTGTTCATCTGGGCTGCCAAATGTCCCATTGGCACCCTTTTCAAGGTCTCTTCTGCACACTTTTACACTTGGGCAAACTTTTGAACATCTGACAATCCTGCAGGTTACTTTAGGCTACAGGTATGCTATCGCTAAGGGGATACTACCGTTAGATTTCCCTCATTGAGAGCATTCTTCTGGACTGCTAAACGTCCTATTTGCACCATTTTCAAGGTCTCTTCTTCACACTTTCAGACTTGAGCCGAATTTTCAACATCTCAATATCTCAGGAGATTACTTAGGCTACAGGCATGCTATCACTAAGCGGATACTACCATTAGATTCCCCTCATCAAGAGCATTCTCTAGAGCCTGTAAACGTCTTATTTGCGCCGTTTTTAGGCTTTTCTTTCTCTCTTTCCTGTGTGCAGTAGTAGCTAGTTTACCGGTAAATGAAGATAAAAAAATTAATACAATTATCAAATACTTGAATTGTAGTTTACTAGCCTGAATAGACAATTTGGACTGAACTGTGGCCTGAAACCCACTTGTGACCTATAGGATATTTGGGCTATCAGGAGGCTCTCCCGAGATCTCAGAGATATTTTCCCGTATTTCAGGTGTTTTCCTGCTATTGTTCCGTTATGGACTCTCTCTCCCTGTAGCATCTGGCATAGCCCCAGCCCTCCTGGAGAGCTTCCTGGCGTCCTAAATGAGTCTCTGAGTATCTGGCTTAGCTTGTACAACTACACCACTGTGACTCTACTAATAATACTATTTACTCCTAACTAATATATAACTTCTTCTATCCTTATCACCCTGTACATCATCGGCAGTTTTATAATTTGGCCCCCTATACTCCTACACCTCATGAGGTATAGGGATCAAATTTGTACTTTTGCTGATGTTTGTTCCTAGGGAAATTCCAAAAAAGAAAGAGAAACTCTGGAACCAAGCTGGCTCAGCAATTCACTAACCTGGCTGACTACTTGTATGTCTAAATTTAGAATGTCATGATCGCTTACTTAGCACCTCTCGACCTATATATAGAGCCGATAAAGAGAATGACGGCAATCTGCCCTGTCACAGCACTGCCGAAGAACAATATTGCAATAGCGATGCCCTCAAGTACTTTCCCCACAAATGATGACTTGATGGTGTACACAAACCGGAAGCTAGCCTTCGATATTAATAAAGTGGGTATGTGACCGAAGACTTGTTCCTTCACGGTTACTACAATTCAATAAGTTAGACTACTGATGAATGTGGTGGCGGCTACTACAGTAGCTAGTTTTCCAAACCTTAGGATATCGATGAAGTCATGCAAGCTTGCCCAGGTCATACCAGAGGATCCAGAGTCTTACTTCAAGGCCCAGGAGTGGGTTAGGAAAGTGATTTGGAAGAAATCAGTGAATTGGAATTATGCACACTACTACGATTATAGGCTCCTGTTTTGGGACTGCTGGAGTTTTATGACTCTACCGAAGTTCCAGGCTGGGAGGATCCACCAGATAAGGGCACATAAAAGTTACCTTAATGCACATACAGACTGGCCAAACCAAGATAGGAAGGTCACATGCGGCAGGTATGGGACCAAACTGGAAACCTTAGAACATGTTGTGAAATGCCGTGCGCTGGCTAGTTCCAGGTGGGGGTACCCAGCAGACTATTTTGACATAACTCTGAGTTCAGATATATGGAGGAGAGGAAAGAAGGGACTGGCTCAGGTTAAGGGCTTGGTTTCATATGTGATAGGCAACAGGATTAACTTCCTGGTAAGGGGAGGTATTTTCCCTTTTATGAGAGATGCCGATTTGGCTTCATGAGTTATTAAATTGTTTTCTTCAATTTAGCATTAGGAATGTTGTGATGTTTTTCATCTTAAATTGTTATTTGGGGGTGTTAAGTTTCTTTTATTATTGGGTTTTTAGGTCATACCTCAGGCTCGATACAATGGATTTTCCCATAACTAGTTACAAATAAACCGCGCATTTAACAAAAAAAAAAAAAAAAGTCGCCACCCCACCCCTCCCCGTCTGTGCGGCGCAATGTTGCAAAGACGCCCTTCAGTGATCGAACCCGGGGGGTTAGAAGGGGGAGGGATTGAATCGGGGGTTCTGAAAAATGGGGATAGAAGGGGGGGTTCTTTAAAGACTTAGTAAGCAAAAAAACAAGGAAATATTCATTCTTCAGAAGCCGGGAGAGAAGTAAATTATCAAGAATTGTCTGCTTTGTCATAAATCCTAGTTTACCCGCTTCTTTTACCACACTTTTCTTTGTTTCTTTACTTTTAACTAGCTTCAAATGTCATTATTCACTGTTTTATTAGAAGGGGTTCTATCTTATAACCCCCCAGTTCGAAAAAGGGCGTTCCAGCCCTTCGATCATTTTTTGATCCAACCCCCCCCTTCGTTGCAACATTGGTGCGGCGGGGAGGAAGGAGTTATCCTAGGCATTCCGGGTCATCTTTACACCCCATGCATAACTGGCATGACATATACCAAAAACGGCCGGCCGGGCGGTTACGATACAGTGTAGTAGGGCCAGCCATCCAGTAGGTCGGGCGAGCTCTTTCTCGAACGAACACTCCTTCATTCGACCGTTTTTCCAAAACCCCGGCTCCGACTGCGACATGATGGAAAGGAAAGGAAGGGGGGGTTGCTATGCTCTAGGTATAAAAAACAAATTTCGCTGGGACTTGAGGCTTCAATTGAATGCCAGTACCGATGTTAGCAATGGGTGGCACCCTCTCGTGAAATACCGGTACCGGTGCTGGCATAGAGTTTGCTTTCTTCTTCTCAATGCTGATATCGTAGCCGCCGTGCTGGAGCACTACTGCATCTGACCGCGATGCAATTTCCAGAAACCACTTGAGTGGGGGAGATATGATGAATGCCATGCGGTACTCAGGTATGGACGAAAGTGATGGTATGGACAGGGGTTAGAAAATGTATGTATCAGCATACATTTTCCAACCCTGTCCCTACCATCACTTTCGTCCATACCCGAGTACTTGTATGCGTTTTGCATTTACGTTTATAGTATTCCCGATACCCAAATTCTTTGTCCCAAGCAAGCAGTAGTACCGGTACCCGAAAATAAGGAGGGAGGTATTTTGTATTGGCGCTCAGATATTCACAGATTTATTTTTTCTTCACCATATTTCCCCAATCCTTGTTTTCGAGCACGAGCACTTTTTGCTTAGGACGAGGACTGGCTGGAATACCGGTATGGTATACCTGGGAAAAAAAAGGAGGAAATTTTTTCCCAGAGCTTGGGAGCCCATACCGGTACCGTATGTCTGTGCAATTACGGTACTCTGGGTGATCGGGACACCTGGGATTCCAGAGGTCTGAACCATTGCGGTACTACCCACATACCGTAGTCAATAAAGGAATGGGTTTGGTACGGAAATTACTCAAACAGGCAAGAAGCTTTGATACCTCCTACTGGTAATCCCTGGGGCCCGATCACCCGCGTTTTTTTTTTTTTTTTTGTTAAATCCGTGGTATTGTTTTAGGTACATGCAAACAAAAGTAAACACTTCCCCGGGCACAAACCGCTGCATTCGGGAAAAATCCCATGGCAAAGAAAGCCCACCCCCTTCAGC
>Ga0307509_10009665_pt1 | contig 11992 bp, 13 predicted proteins | sample 10_EM_MG_FD_202245 | JGI IMG/M metagenome (GOLD analysis project Ga0307509, IMG submission 202245) | Populus trichocarpa ectomycorrhiza microbial communities from riparian zone in the Pacific Northwest, United States - 10_EM | ecosystem: Host-associated > Plants > Roots > Unclassified | place... | reverse complement strand
AGGCAGTTTCGCTATCTGTCAGCCATTTTGTGTATATAAGTTCGCAATGCTGCTTTTTTGGTCTTCTTCACCCTTTCAAGTCTTGGACCTTCGCACCTTCGTACTCGTAATTACCCTTCAGCGCCATTGTCATGCGGTTCGCCTTCCAGTCCCTCGTTATTGTCTCTATCCTGGGACTTTTCGCTTCTACCTCAGCGAAGCCCACTCATCTTCTTCGTAAAGGACACGACAAACAAACTGTATCCACCAAATCGTTGAGGCAGTTCGACCCTCGCAAGGCTCCCACAAGGCGAGCGTTTGGTGCGGCCCCTCACCGTTCACATATCCCGACTGATCGGTTTAATGGATTCTGGGAATATGATGAGACCTCCGAAAGGGATGACACCGGTTATGTTTACGATGTTTCGGGCAATTCTGGCAACACGCTGAGATCTGGACCTGACGATACCCAGCATTCCAACGCCAACACGTACATTCCAATGGGCACCACTTCGTCTGCGGTTGCCGATCCGGACGTTCTTGGGGCCTCGCAGAACGCTGGTACACGGGGCTCCTCCTCCCGAAGCGCCTCGGGCCTTCTTGGCAATTTTTTCCCAAAGGGCATGGCTCGTGGCTCGTCGCCTTCATCCCCCAACGCTGCCAAAACAATGTCTACCGTCGACGGCCTCGGGTCTGCAAGTCCTTTGAGTCCAACTGTCAGCGATGCCGTTGCCACTGCTCCATCCTGGGCGAACAGACATCCCTCTCTTGGAATTTCCTCTCCCCAAAGCGTCAGGTCAGGTCCTAGCCTCGCTCAAATTCCTGCAGACAATGAGCATCCTTCTCGTTCGGAGCCATTAAGAGCCATCTCCAACGTTGCACCAAAGCTGCCGACTTCTGGGTCCTCAATTTCTCCAAATAGCATCAGCAACACCGGGTCTTTCCATCCCACTGTTAAGATGACATCGCGTCCTTTGCCCCACACCAGCCCGGAGACCGGCGACCGCATTGACCGCACTGTCGTTGGAGTGTAAGAAGGTGACACCCCAGTTGTGCTCCGAACTTGACCGTAAGCATCTTTTATGGCCTCTGCTTGAACCCCATTCTTATGAACCCCTTTTCTTTTATAGTTGGTCAAAGTTTATGCTTAGCCTCGAAAAATACGCCACCCTTTAATAGCGGGCGCCTTGTTATACACATTTTTACATTTCACTCTCGTTTCTTGCCGTTCCTTGTCATCATATTCTGTACCTTGTCTGCGAATAAACGTTCAGTCATTATGTATCTTCCTGAATACTCTAGACCCAGCACACAAAAAATACTGTGGTGTTAATTACTTGCAAAGCTTTCATTGACGAACGCCGTTCTCTCCATTAAATTATCTATTTAAGAGCTGCTTAATGGCTAACAATTCCCAACCTTAACTGCAAGTTATGCCTTCCACGTCCGTCAACACGAAAGAGAGTTTGAGAGTGTACACTTCAAGCAGGGCCAACGCCAAACTCTGACTCAAATAACGCGAACGAGGGAGAAACAAAAGGGGGGAAATGACGAGGTCTGTTAACTAGTAGCAAATATGACGCGCACGCGAACACTAAGGGGGGAAATCAAAGAAAATAGGCAAATGTCGGATATATAACCAGGTCGTGGCGTGAAGGTTGGAAATCGTGGGTGACAAGCATAATGTAGAACCGTGCGTAGTCCTAATCGTTAAGGGTCATTCTTAGAGGATGAGACAGATCCTTTTCTTGCCCTTTACAACAGGAGGCTCAAGGGCGGCCACGATGGCCTTTTAAAATTCGGATCAGGTCAGAAGAGAAGACGATGGTGGAGTTGTAACGGAGAAGAACTCACCTCATCGAACACGTTCTTCAAACCTTTTTGCGTCAGTGCCGAGCACTCCACGTACTTGACTGCTCCGAGTTCCCTTGCAAGTCTCTCGCCCTGATCACTCATGACCGGCCTCTGCTTTTGCCTCGCTAGCTTCTCTATTACCTGGGCATCATCCCTCAAATCCACCTGGGTTCCGACGATAAGGCAAGGGACACCGGGACAATGATGATGGACTTCCGGGAACCACTTCTCCTTCACGTTCTCAAATGATGCAGGAGAGGTCACACTGAAGCAAACCAGGAAAACATCTGTCTGTGGGTAGGACAATGGGCGAAGGCGGTCGTAATCCTCCTGACCTGTTGTCGGATGCATTAGTGGCTACAAAAGTGTCGGTTGACGAAGGGGAAAAAGGTACCAGCTGTATCGAAGAGCCCTAGTGTATAAGGATCCTCGCCAATCATGACAGTGACCGCATAGTTATCGAATACCTAGAAGAGAGGTGGGCTTCTTCCTCTCAAACTAAGGAGCTTCGGTACATACAGTTGGAACGTATTCACTGGGAAATTTGTTTGTGGTATAAGAAATCAGAAGGCAGGTCTGTGTAGATGTGATTTCCCACCGTCATATTCAAGTGCTGTGGACATAGAAAGCTCCACGTACCTTTCCAACAGCACCATCTCCAACGACTACACATTTAATCGTCTGCATCTTGACTGATTTCTAAGGCGGAAGTTGCGAGTTTGATGCGTTAACTGTTGACAGGGCGTCAGTAGGCAGCCACATAAAACGTCCTTGCCACCACTAATTATCGCCTGCGGGTCTTACGGCGTGGCAACAGAGCCTCGTGGCTGTGTCTCATTGGACCTGACAGTCCATAGAGCGGCATAGACAAGTTACTCACCGACTTGCTCAAGCAACAGAGATGAACAAGAGACCACAAGTTGATAAAGTCCGGTTTGAGGGGCTACAAGCTGAATGATAGAATGGCCGCTAGTATTTGCAAGCCAAAGTCTAAAGTCTGCCGACGAGAGGTCGCCGATGGAACTATGGGGCAGAAAGTGAGCCAAAGACTTGGAGGGGAAATGAGGACCATATGCACCAGAGAAACTGTGGACTGTTTGAAGATGAGACGGTCACTGACAGACTGAACTGGTTGGTTGCAACGACTTGATCGTAGGCGTAAAGGAGCACGGCCCTGTCCGTGGCATCTTGGCAAATACAACACAACAACAATTCTCGTTTCGTTCAACGCCCCTGATCGAACAAGAAAATGTTCACAATTAGAAAACACGACAGCTACACAACGGGATAACAAAAGATATACGACAAAAATATACAATAAGTTAATATACAACCGTGTTGATTATGAAGAGTCAAGTCCCTGCTAAATTTGGTTGGAGCAAATCGATAGTAAATTAAGTAAAAAAACCCATAACGACAGTGACAAAAATAAACCCTCAAGTTTGTTATTAGCTCGCTGGCAAATCACATACAAGTTGTCAGTGGCAACGCGCCAGAAATATCCAGGGAGTGAAAGAACACGTACACGTCCCATGCCCGCTCGCTCCATGACTCGTCGGAGCAGCCGCGACAGGTCGCGGCCACCAGAACAACCGACCCTTCTTGGTACCAGTGATCATCCATCCATCAACACCACCCGGCCGTCCGTCAAAGGTCTGCAAAACCCCCAAATAAATCAGACAAAGTGCGGAGAAAAGGCGGAAAAAAGGCAACAGCGAACTTACAGCAGCCGACTGTATAGGATCATCTTTTAAGAGAAAATGGTGAAATTAGCACTGACGCGGTTTCCCAGAGAAACTTGGGATAGCCCACAAAAGAATTTAGGTGCGTACCTTCTGGATGCTTCAGCCCATATACAATCGCCCCCTTCTTCCGGTCCCACACAAGAGCGCATCCATTTACAGTTCCGTACAGCACAGCCTGACCATTCGTCGCGAAGACGGCAGGGAAACCCAAGGTCGTCATAGACTGGAGCTTTGCGGATGTGTAAATGCGTTCAACGCTGCCCTTGCACTCATTCGACCGTAACGTGATAAGGTTGGCCTTTCCACCCTCCTGTCCGACGAGTAAATACATGCCACTTGGGTGAACATCGATTGAGGTGCTTTGTAACCGACGTCAGCAAACGATGAAGGGAAGGCATACCAGACTTACACAGCAGTCTTGGGAAGGAAAGTATGCACACGAAGGGTTCCGTTCGGCACTTCACAATACCACCTAGGCGCCGATGAGATACCAAAAGGAAAAAAGCGCAATTTAATTAACTTACAAAACCCCATCGCGACAGCCCCCGATGAGCGCATTCCCATCTTGCACAAACTTGATCACAGTAACAGCAGATCTTGCTATCTCTCGTTGCTGCTGCCAGGTACCTGAGGTCAGTCCTGTCGTCAGCACCGCAAAATTTCAAGAAAGTATCCAAAAATGAAAGATCACCAGAAATCAAAAGCCAGACTTTGACCCCAGAGGGCATTGACACGGCAATCCGATCTTTGTGATACGCCAAACAGAGTGGAGTGTCTGCAGATGACGACCCCACCCCGCCATCGTGGACCCTGAACAACTTCGCAAATTTCCACTCTTTCCCCTACAGAGAAAAATAGAAGAGGATGTTGGTTTGAGTTATATCCAGATACTTATGTACTTACACTCCGCATCCAAGTGCTGATCATCCCATCTGCACACAGGGTCATCACCCCAACGTTGCCGCCAATCCAGCAAGCAGAGGTAATTGACGAGTTATGACTCAATCTCGCGATCTCAGCCGCAGCCAGCTTGTTCTCCCAGATTCGCAACGTTTGGTCACCACCTAATCAATCAATCAAAAAACACTTTTGAGTCCAACGGCAAAAGGAAAGAAGGTCAATATTTGCGCACAGATTAATGCGATCTGTGAGCCATCAGTGTTAAAGATAATCTTTTGTACACTGATGTCTGCACCCGGCACGCTGCTTTGTAACCGTGCCTCAGCACTGGGGAAAGTCGGCGGCCAATCAGTTCGTGGAGAATGGCGTTTAGGTTCTGGTGGCTCAGGACTGCGTTCGCGTTTTAGCGGCGGTCGATAGGAAGAACCTGTTGTTGTAGGCTTGGGCGGAAGCGGATGGGTACGAGGAGTAGGTACTGGGAAAAAACAGTGTAAGACGAATGTTAAATGAATTAAGCAGGCGCCTACGTTTCTGGGTAACTGCATTTACTGTGGCTTTTGGGATCGCGGCGCTTGCCGTGGATGCCTCGCACTTGACAGCGAATGCATGAGGAGTCGCCGACACTGACGTCGAAGCTTTCTGAGGAGTGGTTCTCGCCTTCTTCGAGCGCTGTTCCTGAGTCGAATCAGACTGTTCATCGGGGCCGCTGGGCTCTTTAATCTCATCATGATGGCGCTTCAGAGAACTCTCTAGGATATTCGCAGGAGTTGCTGGCTTTAGGACATCCTTCGTATTTGAAGAGTGGCCATTAGATCCAGGCACAACACCTGTGGATTTGGGAATCGTGCCAGGCTTCGACGAATCACCGATGTTTGAGATCCTTTTCCACTTGTTAGCAGTTGGCTCAGTTGGCTCTGGAGGTGGCGGCGGCGGCGGAGGCTCGGACTCCGGTGGTGGTGGCGGTGAAGGCGAGGTGTATGGTAGGATTTGAGATAGGGTAGCCCTCACAGAAGGAGGCGGAGCAGGCTTATTAATGGCCGGTAGGACAGGGGAGGGAGACAGAGTCGTAAGCGAGGAAGAATTCGATGACGTCGAAAAACCTCCACTTGACGCTTGTGAAGTTGAACTCGAGCTGCGAACTGCGGACCATTGCGAGCCAACGATAACCGGTTTTTTGGGGGCCATCGAAGCTGTGAGGGACCGCGGACCTGTGGGTACTGTCTTTGGGGGCACATGCGTTGATGGTGTAAGTGCGGACGAGGGTCGAATTCCGAGAGGGTTTGAAGTAGATCCTGCAGATATATACGCGAGTGCTCTGGGCTCTGGAGGCTGCAAGTCATTGAGACCTTCATTTACTTTCAAAACTGCGCCGGACTGTCTGTTGGATATGGGAGATGGTCTATATGCAGGAATTGCAGGGGATGTTTCGATGAACCTGCTGCCAGAAGGCTGCATTGAGAGGCGTGGGCCCTGCATGGCTCGCGGCCCTGAAGGGATGGTCTCTTTGAACTCCTTGATTGGTTCTTTGCCTCTGGAAGCGATGGACTTTTCCGCGTTCTGTGAAATATCAGGTACGACATAGTTTCGACATAGTTTCAAATCGAGTAATTGGAGCTGCCACATACCGGTACAATATCTTGCTGGAGATCGGGTTCCTTTTCCTTTTCGTTCAGACAGCTATCCAGGGCTTGGGAAGCTTGGAACGTGTTTTAAAAATCGTCGATATAAGGAGTTGCAACCGCCTACCTCTCGCGAAAACTCCTGCTCTGCACTGGTCCTCTTTGAGCGGCTGAGCTGGGAACTGTACTGTCATTGTGGAATCAGGACCCGTTACTGTTAGAACTGGGTCTGTTAAACTAGTACTGGGTACAAGCTCTTCAGAGGAGCCGGAAGCGACAGGTGTCGGTGGAGAATCCTCGTCCTGGAGGGGTTGGGATAAATCATCTTTAGGGAGCTCAGTGATTATGGGAGCAGGTGATGTATTTGGTGTTGAGTTCGCGCTGCTGAGATCCATCGGTGACAAGCTACGATCAGCCCGAGACGACTAATATTGGTCAGATTTGAGAAATGGATGGAACAGATAATGTTGAACATACATCGTCAGTGTCCTCACTTTCAGTTTGACCAGGGGTGTCTGAAATCGACTCCTGAGCATGATCTGCCGAAACAGGTGATGGTAATTGGAATGGTGACTTTTCGGCATCTACAAGAAGGGGGATAGTCGGGAGGGATGATGGAGTAAGGGTTGGAGTAAGGGATGTGGGTTCGGGGACTGAAAAGAGGTCGGTCTGTACTGATGCAGTGCTATAAACGCGTGGCGTCATTGGGCCTAGAGGATAGCCGGGGAATCCTCCAGATAATGGTGGTTCATCTGGAGCTCTGCCTTAGAAGATAGTAGAGAATAAAATGAGTTGAAACAAACTTTCGATGTAGCTGGCGTACGCCTTCTTCCTCACGAGGCTCTTCCTCGCCTTTGGGGGCAGGCACTCGATGTTCTCAGACCTCTTGGGATCCTCCTGCTCCGGAAGCCGACCAATGTCTTCAAGACTATTGTCTTCTGAACTGCCCATGATGTCAGCTTCTAACACAAATGTGTTGTCATCGCCTAGGAGTGTCTTTCCCTCTCGATCCGTGGGACAAGCTACCGCAAAGAGGAGAGGTTGACCTTTGTTGATAGAAAACTTCTTTCCAGCAATAAAGCTAAAGCGCGCGACGGTCGATGCTTGTTCAGATTTGGCTTCGCCTTTGGTATAATCGCGCTTAAGTACGATATGTGCTTTTGGGGTGGGGCCTTGCGGCAGGAGGCGCAGCGCGCCTTCGACGCCGAGGAGCGAGGTTAGCGCGTCGTACGACGACTTGCGCCCAGCAGATGAAGCGCTGTCGCAGTTCATACGGTCTCTGATGTTATACGTCTGCAGGAGTTGGGGAAGAAATGTAGATGGTTGTTGTTGGTGAAGGAAGTTGGAAGAACGGCTAAAGCCCGAAAGTGGACTCCCCGCAGTCACGTGCCAAAACTGGCCTTCAGCCTCATCGTTTATATCCATTCCCATGCCCCCCGATTACAGCAATACTAGTTCCTAGGTGAATGTCACGACGCTCATAAATTCCCTCTCCATTCTCCATTCTTAAAGACTGGATCGAGCCATATTTCATGTTTTTTCTTCTACCGAAATTTGTACACCATATGAGGATAGTGACATGATGTACCTTGCTTTCTGAAGCATCTCTGTACACAAAAATCAGAAGGAACCTTAAAAACTAGTGGAGCGTCCACTCTGGAAGAAGAGCGTTGACGAGCGCGCGACGCGCGCTTGAGGTTTGTTACAACCAAGTCACATACCGTAACGTCCGAGCCTGTCACAGGAGTTTTTTATTCCGATATTAGCTGAGGTCAGACTGAAGTATGAAGAGACCAAGCTCGGGGAAAGCTCGGAAGTAAAAATGTCAAGGATAAGGAAAATACAGAAAGACGGGCATGGGTATCAGGACTTGACATTATAGCAAAGAGGTTGGATTCAAATTTCAGTCGTGAAGGACTCAGCCCATGCGTCGGATTTCAGAGTGTCACAGGAAGACTTTCTGTCAACCTGGAGATATCACAGACATCCGTAAGTATATACATATTAAAACTAACCTCTAGGAATATCTACTCCGCTGTAAAATGGTTCTTAAATTAATCAGCTAGTAAGAAGTGCTATTGCGAGAATGGGCAGAATGATCCTTGAAATCTGCAGCGAGTCGGACAAAGTGTGTCCAGCTGCTGACACTGTGCCATGGCCTACTAAAAGCTGCTTCCGGTAGACCTTGAGAGAATTAATGCTCCAAGTCGCATTCTGGTAAGATATCATTAAAGGAACAAGAATGAAAATGCATTGACAAACATCGAAATTGGTAGGATCCATCAGCCTTTGCTCGCATGTACCTGGGCAATTCGTGGTAGCATAAGAATTTCCAGCCCATTGACCTATTGCACCCCAGAATTAATTAATTTCGCAACAAAGTATGAAAGGAAGAAAGGAACGGACCACAAAAAGTGATGTCTAAACCCCCGTCCAAGTCAGGCACTGTATTTCAAGGGCATCCAAGTGGAGACGCACCGAAAACAATGGAGTGCCATGCAAAATACTTGCCAATATCGCACTGACTATTTTTTAGCATAGCGGACGGTGCGCCCCATGATGATGGACTAGGTGTCCCCGCCGCGACATCCGCAGGAATTGCCGCACGGAAGAAGGACCCTTATGTTCTTCTTTCGTAAATTTTTTAATGCAAGAAGTGAATGTTGCCCACAAACTGAGATGTCATTTTCGTCCCATTTCATAGCCAATACTCCTCCCCCTTGAGCCTCAAAAAAGGGTCCGTATGATGCCCTGCTCCACTCGACCACATCACAGCCCGAATTCGAATTGAAATTAGTATCGCAGTTTGTATGATTCACCCCATTGTCATTCTGATTCAATTTCAGCGATAGATAGGTTGTAGTATGATTGAAAGACATACCCGGATCGTTCCTGTAAACGTTGCATTAGGGTCCAACACACAGCCTACACATAACTCATGCGTTAGCAATCAGGCAAAAAAATCAAAGACGTTACCTGGTTGGGTATGCCATGCGATTTGGTTGTGTTCATTATCATGGACTCCTTCGAGAATGTCGATTTCGCCATTCTAGTTTAACCGAGTCATGAACCAAGGAAACCGAGAGGGAAATTGACATACTGTTGGCCAGTTTTCTCCGACCGTCCAGAAAGCAGGCCAGATTGCTTAGTATAGTAATAAATTAGCTTCAATTACAAATAGAGGGTACGGAAGGTGACTGACCACATCCCCAAGGCGCCCTATTGAGATCCAAAATGAAAAGACCGGTATTGTATTTTGTGGTACTGGTTATTCTAACACTTATATTATAGATTTTTTGGTCAGACAACCTTAAGGTACATCCTCAAGGACCTACCTGTCGCGGTATGCTCCCGTAGGCAAGGTTGAGGTGTTGTCTGCTTTCATGATCACGGTACCATCTTCCTGAACGTATGTGTAGTTTTTTGCGATTGCCGTTGGTCGATCTACATAGCTGACGAAAATAGAGGTTCGTGACAGCGGCAAATGCAGATGAAATGAACTCACATTACGTGCCCCCTGAATATTTAACACGTTGGCCTCTTCTGTCGTAAAGAAAGATGAAGGGGCTTACTGGGTTGGGTCTGGTTCAGTGAAGTATGTCCACTTGCTAACGCCCGCGTCACCGTGTGTATGCGCCACATAAATTCAAGAAACACTCACTCGAAGAAAGTTTTCCCTGAATATTCGTCCTGCTGAAGCCACACAAATGCAGAACCATTGGGATTGTAACTTATACCGCTCGGGGTTGTTCGCTTTTGTAGATCGACGAAGTGAGTTGAGGGCCAAAATCGAGGCAACCAGTTAATCTGGGAGGCCAAGGGATCGGCCACAGCACCGGAAAGGGCTCTAGAAGGGAGGGTGATGATAGCTAGGAAACAGAGGAGTAAAAGGTCGTTTATCATGAGAGTCGTTATTTGCAGAGAATCCGTCCAGTAGCAGTGATGGGGCAAAGTGTTCGCAAGTTGAGGTGAGGCAGTAGGGTAATATCAATTTCCCCGGTTTGTGAGGTATATGTAGTCGTGGGGCCCTTGGAAATACGTGATATATAACGAGTAGGGGCAGCCGGTTGGGAGCGCAGCTCAAGTGCACCTCGAGGCAAAACCGACTGTGCGGGCCGGCGCGATCTAGATTGGACGATTGTTGAACGACCATGGTCTTTCCTTTGTACTGTCTAAATATACTCTACAACATTATAATGATAGACCTGTTTACAAAAATCATGCATATGTTCCCCCGCCATGCATTGAGGCGTTAACAACGTCAGTTGGTCAGATTTGGCACACTATAGCCGCAGGTCCTCAACCCTGCAAGCCACAGCGTTTCCTATACTAGGAATAAAAATTTGTCTGAGCCTAATATTGTTGATACCCAAGATTCGCTGCAGGACCCGAGAGGTCACAAAACGGGACAAAAGCAATGCTGCCAAACAACGCGTCAATAATACCAGGTGACTCGGATCGAGCGTGTCTTCTTTCTCACCTCCAATATTGCAATAGGTTCTTTCCATCTCACTCTTTACTCCCTCTATATTCTTTCTTTCTGTCCTCTGTTCCATCGAAAATGTCTGACTGGACGTCAGATGCAAATGAATCGTTGACGCTTTCTTTGGGTAAAAATACTACCCCACAAACTCCTTCGATGGACGCTGACGGTGTAGATAACAGTGAGATCACAAGAGGACAAAGATATCCTTGGAGACGGCGAGTCATACGAAGCATTTCACCCTTCCTTCACATATCCGGTACGAGAGCGCTGTGTCTACGCCTTCATATTCAACTGGTGTCAGGATTCATTCAAATTGTTGGCCTTAGATCTATGGAGAGGACGAGAAAATCTATGGCTATCGGGATCTTTCCATTGATGTGAGGCGACCTAAACATCCGAGGTGTTGGTCTCACAACACGAACCTTTCAGCTTCGTTTTGCGTCCGGGTCATTGGAACAATATTTGTCTGTAAGCTACTCAGAAAAACTGCCCTCGACATCGACAGTGGATGATGTGGAAGGAACCCTTCGAAAATTCATACCTCCTGGTGGGCCTTTTCTCTCTTCATAAAATATAGCATGGGTTTCTAACACATATGTCGTTCAGGTTACCATACGGACCAAGCTACCTTCCGCAAACGTGTTGAATCGGATGCATCCTCGTTCAGACCATCAGGACAGCTAATTTACTCCTACACGAGACTTGCGCCGAGCTCAACCTCAAAAGGCAAGCGGAAACGGAGTGGTAACCAGGCCATTGATCCAGACAGCGAAGAAGCGATCGAGTTTGAGGTGTATCATGTATGTCTTTCCGCTTATCATTTGATCACACGCACGAACATTCTTAGGCAACTTGGGATACACCTGGTTTTCGAGAGTACCATCGGAAAATGCAGCTGTTCATTCTTCTTTATATCGAGGGAGGGTCGTACATCAATGAGGAAGAAGATACCTGGGAATTTGTCGTTCTGTGAGTTCCATTCATTGCTTAGTTCTCTTTTGTTGAGCTTTTCTCAGATTCGAAAAGCGCAAAAGAAGAGATCCATCACACGGCGTTGCCTACCATTTTGCTGGTTACTCTTCATTATATCCTTTTTACTATTTTCCAGAAAAGGTTCGCTTGAGGCTGAGGTTGGTCCGTTGGATTCACCTTTCTCGTCGTTATTCTAATGTCTTCCTCTTTACATAGCCAATTCGTCATTCTAACGCCCTATCAAAGACAGGGGCATGGATGTAAGTTACCTCGTTCCAACTCTTACAATCTATGACAATATATTTCATTAGCCGAACTCTACAAAGGAATATATCAATACATCTTGAAAAACCCTAATATTGCCGAATTGACTGTCGAGGATCCCGCCGAGGCATTCGAGGACTTGAGGGACAAGAACGACCTCGAAATGCTGCTCG
>Ga0307509_10009664_pt1 | contig 11992 bp, 8 predicted proteins | sample 10_EM_MG_FD_202245 | JGI IMG/M metagenome (GOLD analysis project Ga0307509, IMG submission 202245) | Populus trichocarpa ectomycorrhiza microbial communities from riparian zone in the Pacific Northwest, United States - 10_EM | ecosystem: Host-associated > Plants > Roots > Unclassified | place... | reverse complement strand
CGTGAGAGTGGATTCTGGGCTTTTGGTACTATCGACAGCTTCTGCACAGATTTTATCTCTTTTTCTCTTGCCTTTTATTTTCTACTCTACCCCTCATCTAAACCTTATATGGAATAGTTTCTAGTCCATGCTACTCAGCTATCACTCGCTTTTCAATTTTTTAAAATATTTTTTTCTTCAACTTCACTGTCCCGGATGTTTCGCTGTCCCGGATGGTCTGTCCTTGATTTTGACCATCCGGGACAGCGAGGTGCGACTGTACTCGAATACTGCCTGTGCTGTACTAGTATCCTCCCAACCACCACCTCACTTTACCATACCCTGCTTGAAGTGAGGTTTAAATCCATTCCTACGGGGTTTTTTTTCTTTTCTTTTTCGTTTCAGACTGATCGTCAACCAGGCACGCACGCTCCAGTGCTAATAATGTAAGGAGATGTCTAAGCCTTAATACAACCTTTTTTTGCGCTTTTCTCCTCTTGTTCGAGATTATAAAAATAATACCAGTAACGGTAGTAGTAGTAGTAGTAGTAGCAGTAGTAGTAGCAGTCCGGTAAGTAAGGTGTATGGAAAAAATGAAACACAAAACCATAATGTTACAAGAATGGAAGGAAAAAAGTAAACGAAGTCCGCCGGAAAGGAAAAAAAGGGGGGGAGGAAGAAAGAAAGAGAAAAGGGGAAAGGAAAAGAGAGGAAAGGGAAGAAATCCTCATTCTCCGATTCTGATGACAAGTACGTACCATAGCTGCTGTAGCAGTGGCTATGATAGCAAGTATGATATTTACCAATTTCAAAAAGGTCGTCAGCTTCTCAGTTCTTCAATTTCTCAATTCTTCCCCCCTCTCACCACGCCACGGGGGTTCAGATTTGTTCTCTGGCTGGGAGAGGTGAATTTCATAGCTAAGAGCGGGAAAAGAGGGTTGTGGGAAATTGCGTTTGGGGTGGAAAAAAAAAAAATCTTTGAGAAATCCCAGCACTGACAACCTTTTTGAAATCGATAGTGTGCGGTACCGGTACCATGCTGTGCTGGTAATCAGTATCGCCCCCATAGACACAATCGTAGTCAGAAGAAAAAAAAGCCACTACCACCACTACGATACTCGTTCCAGGCTAGAAGTGCTAGAAAATAGGGATTGGGGAAATATGGTGAAAAATCTGTACCAGCACGCATCTGAGCGCTAATACAAAATAACCCCTCTTGTTTTCGGGCACTTCCAGCCTGTAGCCTGGGACAAGCTCCCTTCTCCCTTGCATGGCCCCTCGAGAATCCGCACTCCCCACCCTAGAGACTCCTCCGAGGGGTGGGGAACAAAAAAGCAAACCCTCCCCAGCCCCCTCTCCCCACACCCCCAACAACAACAAACTCTAGACGAACCCCCTGATGCCGGCCAACCCACTCCCAGTCGGAAACCTGCTCTTCTTATCCTTCTTCTTTTTCTCATCCTTTTTCGCCGCTTTTTCTTTTTCCTTCTTGCCAATGTTCTGGACGCCGCCTGCAGTGAAGAGTGGAGAGAAAAGACGTTAGTTGCCGCAGCCAATAAATAATGTGTATGGTGTTCTGTTTACGATATTCAGTGTGGTAAAAGAAATGGGAATTGGGAAGGGATGTCAAGGGGAAGGAAGGTGGAAGGGTGTGTGGAAAATGTAACTTAAGCCACAGCCGTTATCCTAGACAAGCCAAGTCGGAAGGGAGAAGAAAGGGGGGGGGGTTGTGCCCAAGGGTATCGGCTGAGTGTGGGTGGGGGTAGAAAAAAAAAAGCATGGTGCCCATGGGATTGGAAGCACATATGGCTTGTACTTCTGGTCCCTGAGGATTGGGCTGGAGGACTGGAGTTTAGCTCGCTCATGCCTTTGGGTGTGGTGTGGCATATTTCCCCAGATGTTTTATGTTTGAAAAATGTTTCGGGCACGGAACAGCCAGCATTTAGAGAGAAAATAAGTGAGAAATTGAGGAGGGTTAAGGAATACAGGTGGGAGCGGGACTAAAAAGCGAAGAAAATAGGTGAACAGAAGCAATTGATATATATATAAAAACGGATCACGAACCTCTTCCTCTCACTCTGACTTCTGAGCTGGCCTTGATTTTCTCCTGCCGTCTTTTCTCAGATGATGTGGTGGAAGTGACTGTCTTCATACTCTGGCTATCCGTACTGGAAAATGTGCTCCCGACGATCGAAGGCCTACGTCTTATGGGTGGTGGGTTGAGGTGCTCTTGAGCCGGCTGCTGCTGCTGGTTTGGTTGGTTTTGCTGCTGCTGGCCCAGATGATTCTGTTGATGTTGCTGATATGGTGGGTGTTGGTGTGGCTCTGGACTACTGAATCCCATCGAAAACTGGCCACCCCCCGTCGCTGTAGTTGGCCCGGGAGAGGTATAGCCTGGTGACACAGTATGCATAGCACTATTTGGAGCACCCTGAGCACGATCATTATGTGAAAAATACATATTCTGGCCTCCCGAATAGTTGCTCTTCGCCGACTCAGGGTAACTGCCCGAGTGGGGGCTGGTGGACCCCTCGGAGTGATAAAGGTGATTACCCCCACGCGGGCTATGGTATTGACTGCCTTCGCTATCAGAGAGGGCGAGTGACGAGTGCATGTCGTTATACCCTTGACTTGTGGGGGATGTTTGGTGGTTGTCAAGACTACTGTGCTGCGGAGGAAGGTTTGAAAGTTCCTGATCTGCTTGAAGTTTGATGCACTTGATCTTTAAATTGTAATATCTGTTCAGGAGCTGGTTGTGTTCTTTCTTCAATGAGGCAAAACGGGCGTTCGTGGCCGAAAGGGCATTATCAATCATCCCTTGTAAAGCCTGGCCAGGGGCGGCAGGCATAGTATTTGACAGTGAACTTATCCGCGACTCTAATTCTTGGATTTTGTTCTCATAGCCGCTGTAATTGTTAGTAAAGAGGCTGCAGTCGACGGATGCGGGACTTACTGCTTCATCTTCTGTGCCTCCTGCTCCTGTGACTGTAATCTCATCTTGATCCTTTCCACCTGGGCTAGGGCGGCCTCTTCATTGTGTTTGCGCATTTCGATATCTTCAGAGTGAGATTCATTTTGAGCAAGCTTACTGCTAAGGTGGTCAACAAACGCCCGGAGCTTATTGACTTCCTCCATCTCTGATGAGATCGACTGGAGCTTCTGTCGAGATCGCAACCCTTCCGCTTCGTTCTCAGCCAGCAGCTTCCTCAAATGATCTGCTTCCGCTTTGGCCGCCTGGAGAGCTTGCTTTGTTGACTCCTCATCATTTTTCCATGCCTTTTGCTCTTCTCGCAAGCTCCGTATCTTGAAGTTGAGCTCAGCCTCCCATTTTTTAGCCTGGGATTTACTCTTCAGAGCCTCCTGCCTTGAGGCTGTATAGGCCTTCTTCGCCTCTTCTAATTTAGCCTTCAGAGTCTTATTAGTGTTAATCAGATTCTGTGTCTCTGCTTCCGCAGTGGCCTCCTTAATATGCTTTCTCTGTAAGTGGCCAATATGGGAGAGATGTTGCTGTTTGAGATACCGTTCGAAATTTAAGTCATTCTTGAGCAACATCACTTCTCTTTGTAGGAATGCGATAGTCCCTTGGGTATCGGATGCGGCCGGTCGAAGTGCTGGTGACCGTGGTACTGTATTTTGGCTGAGTGAGTGAACGTAAGCATCGAGCCGGGGTGAGGCCGTAACACTTCCATACCCCGGGGGCGGGCCAGAAGGAGGTGGTCCAGGAAGCGGTGGCAACGAGTGCGTTGAATCGTTCCTCATGGACTCATGCAGGTTTGCACGCAAATTCTCTTGGAGCCGGATCATGTCTTGGAGCCGCTCTTCTTCATCGCCTAATGCTACCGTGTGCGGTATTGTCGGACTATCGGGTGTCTTGGAATCCCGAGGTATGGCATACGGAGAATTCTTTGAGTGGGCCCTGTGCCCTGCGGGAGGGCGTGAGAAGAGACCAAGGACCTCAGCGTAATTATTGTTTGGGTGCACTGCAGTGGTATCACCCTCCCAACTTCGTTCGGGGGTGTCGGATGAGTAGTTGGATGCGTAGTCATCATCTACAGCTTCAGAAGACAACAGGCTTTCGTTAGGTATATCCTCTGTGGGTACTAGCGCCTCGGGGAGTTCTGGTTTTGTGGGAGCAGTTGGGGCAGCTCCTTTAGCCCTTGGGTCGTGTGCAGAACCTACTGGGATACTGCTATTAACAAGGCCGATACACTCTGCTGTCACGTCCGCTGGTTCAACCTTCATCCAACGGCTCTGATCGCTTAGTTCCGTCTCAGCTGTTAGATTTAGGAAATTCGGATGAAGCGTGTGCCGTTGGCGGTACGTCTCCGTTCGTTGCCTTATCGTCTCTTCGTCGATATCTAAGTGATCAATGTCCTTGTGGTCTGTTCGCTCTAGAAACTTATAGGGCTCCCGGATGAACGCCATAAGATTTAGAGGATATAATCCATAGAGGAAAGTGAAGTAATCGCTCACGTCTGGGGTTGTCGAAGTTGCAGTTTCGAAGGAAGAGTCCAGTTTCTGCCAAGAGCTACTGCAGCTTCCTCCCCCAGCCAAGGGCAGAGGAGTACCCGCCCTGGAATAATTGTCTTTGTGTCCGGCGAACTTCATCTCTTCCAAACGTACCACGCCAAATTTGTCCCAACAAAGCACTCTGGTGTAGACCACGAAGAGCCTGGGCAGATAGGACGCCAATGAATTGCATAAATGAGGCATGAACATGATCAAGACAGTCAAAGCTAGGGAGATGACCGTAGTGGATGTATCGTTTTCGAGACATTGTAGAAGGTGATCGAGCAATTCGGTCTGCAGGATCTGGTAGAGATGTGGCCCCTGTAACCGCACAAAGCTGCACAGCAAGCCCAAGACTTGCAGCCTGTACTCCTTCTGCACTACATAGCTATCGATCTTCTCGAGGAATACCTATTTCCCGTGTCAGCCTTGATCATTTGCAATTTCGCAGAACCATAGCTAACCTTTGGCTTCCTTTTCCCAAAGGCCAAAAGCACAGCCTCAACGTTTGCAGAAACAAACCTCTGCCTCTGTTCTTCCTTAAACCCAGCACCTCTATCTGACGATATCAGCTTGGTCTTCTCCAGAAAAACCTCAAACAGCTTATCCGTAAATACCGCCGACGCCTTTGCCTTCTCTCCCGTTGGGTCATCCTCGTCATCATAAGCCAGTACACTGAGAACTATAGCCCGAGCATCCGCCACAACAGCCTTTGCTTGCCCCATGGAATCTAACGTTGGCCGAACAAGTGTATCCCACCATTTTAATAACCTCTCCACGCCGATCAGGCCAGGCCGGAGAGCCCGGAAACACGCCAGAAACGTGGCATGGTTCTCCGGCCTATTTCGGACTTTCGATTCATGTAGGCTCAACAACTCGTCATGAAGTCTTTGGGAATCGTGATCATCCGAATTTATATGTTTGTTGAGGTAAGCATGTATGACATTAAGGACGTCATCCGGTAGAGGATAGAGGGGGAGCGGCGCAGACAAGGCCACATTCAGGGTCTTTGATAAGTCCTTTAAAGATCTATTTAGTTCGATTTGGTCAATTAGCTCTAGTGCTGGCGAGGTCAAAAAAATTCGGTCAAAGACCATGTTGAAGTCCCACATGATGAGATAGAAGTGAGAGGATCAACCTCGAAAATGGAATTGAGCACGTACCCCCCAGACATGATGCTATCTATCTATCACCTTCCAGTGATCCCGATAAAGCGTAAAGCAGTCTCCAGCTATGAAGGAGGAAGAAAACAATTTATCGTCCACTGTTGGTACCTATCGTTTATGTTGATAGCTCTTCGTAGTTGGTATTCGGTCGTTAGAGATAAAATCCCGTCCACTCAATCACTTCTTCGTACTTTTACCGTTGTGCGGGTGTAATTATTTCCCTCCCCGAGGATAAATAAAGGGCGAGGGATGAGAAGGGAGGCCCAAAATAAACTGAAGTCGTAGCTTGCCCTAGTTGAAGAATCAATTCCAAAACACACAAACCTTTCTAATAACCTCTCCTCTCCTGTCCTACTCCACCCTTCAGGCAAGGGACTCGGGTTGATATAGCGACAGGGAAGGATTGGGCCGGTAATATCGAACGTCCGCCACGGGGCAACGAAAAAGCAACCAACAGCATAGAAAAAAAGAAAGCAAGGAGGGGGGGGGTCACTCTCGATCAAAAGAGAGCAGGAGTAGGCAAGAGGATGGCTCGAAAAAAATTGGTCGAAAGGCGGGCAAGAATAAGCATGAAGGAAAGGTGTGAGATAACTGACGGCGGCGACGGCGCACAGGCGTCACGCTTGACGAGGGTTCTGACGCTACCCAGATAAGATCCACACGATCTGCTGATGGGCGGTCGGAGAGCTGAGAAAATTTCCCCCGACAACCACCGGGCAACAGAAAGTCAGTAACAAGGGCGAGGGATCAGGGGAGAATATGTGTTTGTATGGATGAGCAATAATTCGGGAATACAAACACCTGCGGGCCAAAAGAGTGAGCGAAAGCGTTCAAGTTGGTAGCGCGGGGAGAGTCCGCGGGGGTGAAATTCCACTGCTGGGAAAATTCTCTCGATGGGGGAAAAATGATCAAGAGCAGGTACAGAGTGAGGAATATATGCACAGTGGGACAGAAAGCGACCTTTGGATTTTATTCTATGGGATTTACCATGAAGTAAGAGCTGCCGCAGTGATAAATAATGATACAGGTCACGCCCAGTTTGTTGAAAAGGAGAGCGAGCGAATAACAGCATGCAGGTGGGCAGGTGGGCGAAATAAGCGGGTTAATAATGTAGGGTACCTTGATGGGAATCAATAGCAAATACAACCTCTATTAAAGTATTATAGGTACAGTGCTCAATATTCTCTACAATGAGCATACTAGCAACGGTGGCAAAGTGGTTGCAATATAACTAACTACTCCAGCTCTACGAGTATCATACTTAAAAGGTTGCTGACTGGACCTTTGCCCAGGAGTCACAATAGGCAACCCGGTTTCCCTTCCACGCCTGTGATGCACACTAGATGTGCTAGAGCAAGGATCCTGGCTACATAGTAATGATTAGTACTGTGCACAGGGGAAGTCTAACCACATTATTTGTGGGAGAGGATAGGAGGAATTGTGCTTTATTTCCGCTCTTGTCATTTGTTTTTTCATTTTCCAAATATCTAATCTCTCGAGAGCTGCGGAGAGATGCTACACCGGTGACCACTAGACGGAATTGGACGATATGGTAGATACATTGAGCCTTCATCTCCCCAACCGGAGGAGCGACCTTCAGTATCGTAGCAGTCAAGGGCAAAGCCCAGCCTTTGCGGAAAGACCTCGAGGGGCTGGGCAGAGAGGTTTGGGCGACATCCAGCCCTTGCATCCTTGATTTATGTACCTGGGCGTGAAAGGGACATTCTGTTCCGGCGCTCTCTGGAAGGTACCTTTCAAACTCGTTGCGCAAAAGCTCTACGGTAATTGAATCAGTGGTAAGCCCAAAACGAGCACTGGGAAACCGTGGACCTGGGAATTGAGTGAAAGAGGGAGGCCGAAATCCTAAAAGGGGGCTGATCGGAGCTCCCCGTTTTGAAGTTTTGAAGTTACTGTACCACGCATGGACCCCTTCCGTTATCAAGTGCTTGGATTTACCATTGTATTACAGTAAAAAGAGCTGCGATAGCTAAGAGTCAGGTACCGGTACAGTACCTCACCGGGGTTGGACCAGCGGCAGAAGTGCTTTGCTAGTTTACTATAGTGGCAAGCGCCAATCGCGGATGTTCCTACAGCCTCAATACCGTTCTTGTACTCGAGTACCGGTACTTCTCTGATCCAAGTGCTGCATGCAATTGGTGCTCCTATTGTATGAGAAATTACGAACTTGGACTGCCTTGATCTGGAGTATCATATCCCAGACTTCTGTTTCTGCGGAATACTGTGCATCATTAAACGGCCCCCCTCTGACTGCGTTTGTGAAATTGCTATATGCTTGTTGATATCATTCGTGCAACATTTATTGCCCCTCGGCCCCCAGCCTCTGTTGGATCAAAGTCTTGAATTGCGTGAATGAGAGGGCATCCCTCCGATTCAGCCTTCTTTTTATGCAAATGGGGAAGACGTCCCACATGAGGGGGGGAGAGTTGATGCACACATGATTGTGCGGTGGGATAAAGCGGCAGCAGGAATTGACAACCAGGGCATTCGATTGGGTCTCGAGGTGCAGGTAAGTTACACTCCGAGCTCCGAGTACAAATTTGTTCGAGGAATCCGCACACCGGAGGTGCAGGACCAGGATAAAATTTATTGAATTACCGGTACCGTATCATACCGTAGTTCATCCTGGTTTGCCACTTTGCTTCTCCTAAAAGCCATCTAGCATTCCGATCGAGTCTCATTCCATTTCCGAGCCGTGCTTAGGCCTTTATTCGTAGGAATAGCATGCCTTTCTGTTCAACACTCTGCTGTCTCAGTTCGTGTGCCGGTATGGTGTTCCCTGGTCCACGGGAAATCTCCCGCACATGTAGCCCACGGCAAAAAAAGGAAATGTTATCAATTCCTAAGCTGTTTATGTAAACAAGAATTGCTCAATTTGTGCGTAACTTACCGTTGAACCTGATACATGGCTTGTGCCGGTGGTGAGCCCGCCACTGCTGGCCAACCATATATCGGAGCAATCGCTAGGAGCAAGCTCCTTGCGCATCTCTTGTCCTATGTTATATGTGATGTCGCGGAACTGCGATATTGAATTCTTTGGGAGTACTCGTGAGATAAATTGTAGAAGCGTCATAATATTTTAGATTTAGAAGCTTCTGCGTGGTGCCCAGAGCATTCAGTAAACTTCTAGTTTCAGTTAGTGTACCTGAAATCTATTGCGCCTTTTCGTTTTATGGATTCTTACTGTACGAACAGTCCCCGGGACACAGGAGTTCAGTTCAATTCCCCTCTTTTCACCGTAGGTCGGAGGTTCAGATGTTTCAGGGCGTACCAAATATAGGATATTGGACAAACCGCTTGCGGAAAAGTCTACGGGTACTTGACGTTGCCGAACTGTGTCACTACTAGGGTGGCGGAAACGCTTGTCAAGCAGATTTGGCTTAGTCGAGTCTCGCACAACACTACGAGTATTAGTGCGGTCCAAAGTGTAAGGGTTCCTAGTACAGTTTTTTTTTTAGTGCACGAAGCATCGCGTGGCAGTACAAGCATTACCTTTATATCTCATCATTGTGGTCAATAGGTCTTGTGCCGTACGTTTGTACTCCATCAATGTTTTGTTGAACAAGAATTCCCCGAAAAGTCTGGGTGGCATACGGCAGTTAGAAGTTGCCTTGTCCTGTTCCTCCCACAACTAAATAGTGGAGCGGCAGGAATAGACTGTTCTACTATAGTCTAGTGTGCCGTCTGGTATTTTTATCATTTTGCAGGCACAAGCTCTGGAGGGGCAAGTTGAGCTGCGGCAAAATTTACTCGTACCAGTTCGTAAAACGACACCCCACTACAGGGACCACCGTCCAAGATATCACGTTCATTGGGGTCCGTCGCATTTTAACTTCAACCTATCCTTCTGGATTATTCTGCACAAGCGAAGACATACTTGTATCATATCATACGGGTATCATTGAAGTAGGCCCTGGTCTCTTGTTGTGTAGCTTTGGGAATTCCACGAGTCTTTATCTTTGGACTTTAAAAAATTAGACAGATTAGGCCTATTAGTATGATATGATAAGCCTATGAACTTTGAGATAATGCATTTTTGAAGGGAGGAACCCCCCACCCCGTCGTGCTTATAAGTAGAGACTCTCACGATTGTCACCAATATATATTTTGCAGAGGAGACGGGATCTCGGATTATTAGATTTGCTGAAATGCCTTATTCCACGGCCAGCCGGCAAAGGAGTAATAGCTGGAGTGCCAATCATTTGTTAAATCGGTAAGCCGCATGCGATGCATTAACTGTAACTTCAGGTTTTGACTTTCCTGCTTTTTTCCGGGCTCAAAAGGCCCTCAATTATAAGTATCTTGGAGAGCACTCTGCTGAGTACAGTACTGCACGTACTAGTACAGTACAGTATTCGGGTGCCGGCGACATACCGTTACTGTATGCACGGCACCGGCAGATAAAAAAAATCTTAAGGAGTCTATATACCGGTAATAGGAGGCTGACAAGGGGGAAAGGATATTGACAATTGATCGAATCAGGGGAAGAGGGGGCGCGTAAAGGAGATCTGATATTGTTTGCAGCGAGGCGGGGGCCAACTGGGATAGAAATTTGCTGTGTCATATCTACAACCTTTGGTTTGCAGTAGAAGCCCTCCTAGCGAGACATCCGTTACATTAACGTATGATCCGCTAAACGGCCTGCATCTTACCGCCAACCCTCACTATACAGTCCTATTCGAGTGACACTGGATCAATGTACCTGATACGGAACTGGACTACTCGAGTACTGTACTAGTACTGCACAGTGCAGCACCTAGCGTCAGAATATATTAGTAGAACACGAGGGATTGACCTTTGCCCTCTGAAGGGCGGAGTATCAGAAATTAGATATCATCTTGTGCAGGTCGGGGAAGCTTCGATACGGCCACCAAATACCCGGATTTAGGTATACCTTCCGTAGCCTTATATCTGGGGAACCCATGACATGACGAATTTTGATATATATCCCCGCGATCGGGCATCTCTGCATAATGTTTCAATGAGACTTTCTTGACCACTCGAGTACTCATATTGGGACGCTGGACTGGCATCCGTGAAGGATCGGCGGGAGGGTCCGGATCCCAGATAAGGACGTGTTAGACAGGGGTCATTGAAGATTTGCAGATGGATATTTCCCCGCGGCGATCTCGGAGGTAGGTCCTATGAGATCAACAGAGGTATCATGCTGTAGTCTACTCGAGTACGTTGCTTGGAGCAATCCCTTAGAACTGGGAGTAGGGGGGGTCAACCTATCAATCGCAAATTATTTACTGATTGCGCAAAAAAGGAACTTTTTAAGAATCTGATGGTAGTAGTATGGTTTCTTCTGGTCCAGATAAATCGGAACTGAACGTGCTGTCGTTGCTCATTTGATTATTGGGCAGGTCTTTGGTATTTTTCGCCTATCCTTTCCCCCACTCTTAAGTATTAGACTAGTTCAGGGTTCCTTAGTGACCCTTCCCGCAGGAGCCTAGAAACTCATAAAAGCTGGTCATTTCCGGTGATGAGAATGCAGAGGCGACCCCTAAAGAATAATAAACATATTATACAGGTACGGGCAGATGATGTACCGTATAATGGCTGAATTGGGGCTGGTGCGAGGTCTCGCTCCGGAAAATATGTGCCTGGTGTTGCTTGTAATCTGCGGCCGACAGTCATTATCGCGTCTGAGGCTCCTATCTCCTTGACTGGTGCTCAAGTGGAAAATGTTGTGCCGACCCCCTGTGATGTCTCAGGCAGAGCTGACTAAGAAGCTCTCAGTATTTTTAAGTAATGATATGCGTAGGCATGATCACAGAGGCAATATCACCATGGCCTGAGGTCTATACATCTGCGAATTTGTGGTAACCAACAAATGTTGCTTACTAAGCAGTGTCAAAGCCGCTGACAAACCTCAGACCATAGCTAATATTAGCAATGTGATCAAGATTACGCAGATTATCACTGAAAAATACTGAGAGTTCTTGAGCAATCCCTACCTGAGACATGATAGGGGGTCGGCACAACATTTTCCACTTGAGCACCAGTGAAGGAGATACAAAATGCCCTAACTTTAAACCTAAATTTCTTTGTCTTCCAGTTCATATTATACTAGCTTATCTGCAAGATCATAGTCTATCTCCTGAAGCAAGTTCACAGAACCATTCTCTGTTGGGGCAAACAAAGTCTTGGCATGACTAATGCACCCCTTTCCCAGTATGGTTTCAAAAGACTAAGGGGCTGTTTGGCAGGCCGTTGTTTGTAAAATTCTTGATTTCAAAACATGTTTTGTAAACATGTGTACAAACAACCAATGACCATTATTCAAACACACAAGTGCGCCAAACACAACCATTGTT
>Ga0307509_10009663_pt1 | contig 11994 bp, 11 predicted proteins | sample 10_EM_MG_FD_202245 | JGI IMG/M metagenome (GOLD analysis project Ga0307509, IMG submission 202245) | Populus trichocarpa ectomycorrhiza microbial communities from riparian zone in the Pacific Northwest, United States - 10_EM | ecosystem: Host-associated > Plants > Roots > Unclassified | place... | reverse complement strand
GCTTCGATGCGGTCGCGCTGGCGCGCTACCCGCAGGTCGAGCGCATCCGCCATGTGCACACGGCCGGCAACTCGTCGGGCATCGTCGACGGCGCCGCCGCGGTGCTGATCGGCAGCGAGGCGAAGGGGCGCGAGATGGGGTTGACGCCGCGCGGCCGCGTCGTCGCGACGGCCTTGTCGGGTGCCGACCCGACCATCATGCTAACCGGCCCGATGCCGGCGACGCGCAAGGCGCTTGCGAAGGCCGGCCTGACGATAGACGACATCGACCTGTTCGAGGTCAACGAAGCCTTCGCCGCGGTGCCGATGCGCTTCATGCGCGAGATGGGCGTGCCGCACGAGAAGGTCAACGTCAACGGCGGCGCGATCGCGCTCGGCCACCCGCTGGGCGCGACCGGCGCGATGCTGGTCGGCACGCTGCTCGACGAGCTCGAGCGGCGCAACCTGAAGCGCGGCCTTGTCACGCTGTGCGTCGGTGGCGGCATGGGCATCGCGACCATCATCGAACGGGTGTGAGCATGGAAACGCTTCGCTACGAACTCGATGCAGACGGCATCGCGACGATCACCTTCGACGAGCCCGGCTCACCGGTCAACACGATGACGCTGCAATGGCAGCACGATCTCGCCGAGGCAGCCGCGCAACTGGTGCGCGACAAGGATCGCATCAAGGGCGTGCTGCTCGCCTCGGCGAAGACGACCTTCTTCGCCGGCGCCGAGCTGAACAGCGTGCTGAAGCTCAAGCCCGAGGACGCGATCGAAGGCTTCGGCCGCATCGAGGCGTTGAAGAAGAGCTTCCGCACGATCGAGACGCTGGGCCGGCCGATTGCGGCGCTGCTCAACGGCGCGGCGCTCGGCGGCGGCTGGGAGGTGGCGCTCGCCGCGCAGGCACGCTTCGCGCTGAATGACACCCGTGACCGCAAGATCCAGTTCGGCACCCCCGAGGTCTCGCTCGGCCTGATCCCCGGCGCGACCGGCATCACGAAGACGGTGCGCCTTCTCGGGCTGATGGCCGCGCAGCCTTACCTGCTCGAAGGCAAGCTGTTCAACCCGCGCGAGGCGCTGGAGTTGGGTCTTGTCGATGGCCTGGCCGACGACGCGGCCGGCCTGCGTGCGCAGGCGCTTGCATGGATCGTCGGTCACCCGGATGCGGTGCAGCCCTGGGACCGCAAGGACTACAAGATGCCCGGCGGTACGCCGAGCAACCCGAAGATCGCGGCCGGGCTCGTCGTCGCCCCCGCGATGCTGGCGCAGAAAACGCGTGGCCTGTACCCCGCGGCGCAGGCGATCCTCGAGACCATGGTCGAGGGCGCGATGGTCGACTACGACACCGCGACGCGCATCGAGAGCCGCAAGCTCGCGAAGACGATGGTGAGCCAGACGACGAAGAACATGGTGACCGCGCTCTTCTTCAACATGAACGCGGTCAAGTCGGGCAAATCGCGGCCCAAAGACGTGCCACGCTGGGAGCCTGTGAAAGTCGGCGTGCTCGGCGCGGGGATGATGGGCGCGGGCATCGCGCATGCCGCCGCGTCGCGCGGCTTCGCGTGCGTGTTGAAGGACATCAGCGCCGACAAGGCGCGCGCCGGTTTCGAGGCGGTGCGCAAGATCGCGGCGCCGCTGGTCGCGAAGGGCAGGATGAGCGAGCTGCAGCAGGCGGATCTGCTGAACCTGATCACACCGACCGCCGAGGTCGCCGATTTGCACGGCTGCGACCTGATCGTCGAAGCGGTGTTCGAGAAGCGCGAGCTGAAGGCCGCCGTGACGCGTGAGGCCGAACCGCTGCTCGCGGCGGGCGGCGTGTTCGCATCCAACACCTCGACCTTGCCGATCACCGGGCTCGCTGAAGCGAGCACCGCGCCCGAGCGCTTCATCGGGCTGCACTTCTTCTCGCCGGTGCACAAGATGAAGCTGGTCGAGATCATTCGCGGTGAACGCACCAGCGACGAGACGGTGGCGCGCGCGTTCGATGTCGTCACCGCGTTGGGCAAGCTGCCGATCGTCGTCAATGACTCGCGCGGCTTCTTCGCCAGCCGCGTGTTCGGTACCTTCGTGATGGAGGGCGCGACGATGCTGGCCGAAGGCGTCCCCGCGCCGTTGATCGAACATGCCGCGCTCGCCGCCGGCATGCCGGTTGGCCCGCTCGCGGTGCTCGACGAGACCTCGCTCGCGCTGTCGGTCCATGTGATGGACCAGACGCGCGTCGACATGGCCGCGGCCGGCCAGGCCTTCGAGCCGGGTGCGGGCGAAGGGCTGGTCGAACAGATGGTGAAGCAGCTCAACCGGCCCGGCCGCGCTGGCGGTGGCGGCTTCTACGACTACCCAGCTGGCGAGGCCAAGCACCTGTGGCCGGAGTTGAAGTCACGATTCGAGCGCGCGGGTGTCGCACCGACGATCGATGAACTGAAGCAGCGCCTGCTGTATCGCCAATCCATCGAAACCGCACGCTGCCTGGCCGAGCGCGTGCTGACGAGCACGGCCGACGCCAATATCGGCTCGATCTTCGGCATCGGCTTCCCGGCCTGGACCGGCGGGGCGATGCAGTTCATCTACTCCGAAGGCGCCGAGCGGTTCATCGCCAACGCCGACGCGCTCGCGGCACAGCACGGCCCGCGCTTCGCGTTGTCCGCCGCCGTGCGCGAGTGCATCGCTCAGCACGCGCCCTGACCCCGCGCCTGCGAGCTCTCAGGTCGCGTGCAGCAGACCGGTGCCCGGGTGGCAGTTCAGGTATTCGTAGAACTGTTCGGTGGCGCGCGCCACCGTGACCTCGTGGTACAGCCGCAGTTTGGCGGCGGGCCCGAGCGTCGACAGATAGGTCATCGCTGCGCCGAAGATCGCGAGGTGGGTCGGGTGCGACTCGGCCCAGCGTTCGAGCGCGGCCAGGCTGGTCCACCAGCTCATGCCGAAGCTCTTGTCGGTGGCGCGGCCCTGCTCGTCGAGCACGGTCATGTAGCGGTTCGCGAAGCAGCCGATCGCCACGCCCTCGTCGCGCAGGTAGCGCATGCCCTTGTGGAGCACGGGCTCGACGTCGTCGAGGTACATCATGCGTTCTTCGGGCGGCGTGTCGGTCCAGTCCTGGCCGGAGCGGATCAGGCAGATGTTGTCGTGCGGCGTGATGCGCACACGGCCGCCGATGGCGACGCGCGCTGGTACACCAGCGGGTGCCAGGTCGTCGGTTTGCGACAGCGGGATGCGGTCGCGCGCGCCGCCCCAGTAGGCGTGTTCCTTGACCATGCCGCTCAGGTGTTGGCTCAGCACGGCGATGCCTTCGGTGCGGTCATTGGCCGAGAACAGCGTCTCGTAGCTCTCGACCCGCGGGCGCAGCAGCTCGGTGAAGTAGCCGATGCCGTCGGCGAGCCGCGCATCGTCGCTCCACCATTGCTGCTGCAACACGAACCAGCGGTCGAAGGCACTCGGGTCGTCCCAGTAGGCGATCGAGATGACGTTGACGGCGCCGGTGTCGTCGACGCAGCGCGCGCGGTCCCAATGGCCGGGGCCGTCGGCGGCGCCGAAGTCCGCGTCGAGATGAGCCAGCGCGGTCTGTGCCGTCGCGAGCTGCGCCGGCGTGTCGTCGCGAAATTGCACGCCGAAATACGCCATCACGACGCGCGTGACGGTCTTGGCATGGCGCGCCACGTACGAGGGGTAGGGCGGGGTGTAGTCGTCCGGCACGCGGCGCTGGCGCGGACATTGCGCCCGCAGGTGCTGCGGAATGGCGGATTCCATCACGCCGCCCTCAGCTCGCGTTCGGCCGTCACGGTGGCAACAGTGGGCGCGGGTTCGTCGGCACGCCGGAGCTCCGTGGTCGGCGTGCTGAAGCCGACGACGCGGTGACCCGGCGTGCGATTCAGCATCAGGCGCGTCACGTCGGGGCGCGCGTAGTGGCCCGACGGGTCGGCCGCGGCCTTGGCCAGCGAGATCAACCCGAGGTTGATGTCGGCATAGACCAACCCTTCTTCGCCTTCGGGCAGCGGCGTGCTGATGAGCCGGCCGTCGGGGGCGTAGATGCGCGCGAAGCCGCCGCCGGCGAGCAGCAGCTGCTTCTTCGTGTCGTCCACGCACATCAGCTCGACCATCTGCGGCGAGACGGTGGCGCAGGGCGCGAGCACGAAGCACTGGCCCTCGACCGCGTAGATCTGGCTGGCCGCGTTGTTGACCTCGGCGCCCAGCGCATGCGCGCCGCCGCGGTACAGCGAGAAGCTCGGCCACGCTGCAATGTGGAGCTGCTCGTCCTGCGCATACATCGCGTACTTCGACAGCGGCTGCAGATGCTCCCAGCAGCATAGCGCACCGACGCGGCCCAGCGCAGTGTCGTGCACCGCGAGGTCGCTGCCGTCGCCTTCGCCGAAGATCGTGCGCTCGACGTGCGTCGGCTTGAGCTTGCGCCGCATCGCGACCGTCTCGCCTTGCGCGTCGATGATCCACTGGCCCATGTACAGGCTGCCCTGGTGGCGCTCGCTGTGGCCCATCACGACCATGATCGCGTGGTCCCTGGCCGCGCGGCTGACGCGTTCGGCCTCGGGCGAGCCCGCGACCAGCGAATGGTCGTGGTAGCGCTGGATGAACTGCATGCCCCAGGCCGGCGAATCCAGCCAGATGAACCACGGGTAGCCCGGCAGAAAGGTCTCGGGGAAGGCGATGACCTGCGCGCCGTTCGCGGCGGCCTCGGCGATCAGGGCGATGGCCTTGTCGATGCCGGCGTCGAGGTCGAGAAAGGCGGGTGCGGCCTGCACGGCGGCGGCGCGGTAGCTCGGGTGGGTGGGGGTGCTCATGCGGGTCTCCAGGTGAGGGGTGCGTCAGCGTAGGGCGAGCGCGCGCCGCGGGCTTGCCTGGGCGTCGCACCAGACTTGACCTGTCGGCGCGCCGCGTTGTCGAAGCCGGCTGGCCGCGCTACGCTTCGGGCATGGCGCAGCTCCTCCTCACGACCGACTCGGTGGCTCCCGATGAGCGGCACGCCTATTGGGCCGATGCGATCTGCGACGCGTACGTGCAGCTCGAGTTCGACACCCTCGCCACCGACGGCCGCACCGCCGGCGAGATTCGCATCGATTCGCTCGCGACGCTGCAGCTTTCCACCGTCACGGCCACGGCCCAGCATGTGCGGCGCACGCCGGCCAAGATCGCACGATCGAGCGAGGACTTTTTTCTGGTGAGCATCCAGACCGCCGGTCGCGGCGTGGTGGTGCAAGACGGCCGTGCGGCGCCGCTCGCGCCGGGCGACTTTGCCTTGTACGACAGCACCCGGCCGTACGAGCTGGTGTTCGACGATGCGTTCCAGCAGTACGTGCTGATGCTGCCCGGCGCGACGCTGCGCTCAGAGCTGCGCGACACCCAGAGCCTGACGGCCAGCACCGTCTCGGGCACTCGCGGCGCCGGCCACCTGATGATCAACATGATCCGCACCCTCGCGCAGGACATCGACGCGCTCGGCGCCGAGTCGGCCGCGGCGGTGGCGGCCAGCGTCACGAACATCCTGATTGCCGGGCTGCGCGCCTTGCCGGGCGCGCAGCGAGCGCCGATGTCGAACCTGGCGAGCTTTCATCTGGAGCAGATCCGGGCCTATGTGCGCCAGCACCTCGACGAACCCGGCTTGTGCGTGGGCCAGATTGCGCGTGATCTGCAGATGTCCACCAGCAGCGTGCACCGCGTGTTCGCCGCCGAGGCCTGCTCGGTGAGCGACTGGATCTGGGCACAGCGGCTCGATCGCGTGCAGCGCGACCTGTGCGACCCTGGCCTGCTCGGGCACAGCGTGAGCCAGCTCGCATTCGCGCGCGGCTTCAACGACGCGGCGCATTTCAGCCGCGCGTTCCGGGCGCGCTTCGGGTGCTCGCCGCGCGAGTTCCGCGCGCAGCGGGCGGTCGCGGCCGGGTCGAGCAACTGAGAGAGCCCTGGCGTGCCCAGCAAAAAGGCCCCGCATGCGGGGCCTTTGTCAGCAGACGCCGATGATCACTTCAGCGTCAGGATCCATTGCACCAATTGCTTGGCTTCGGCATCGGTGACTTGCGGGTTCGCCGGCATCGGGACGTTGCCCCACACGCCGGAGCCGCCCTTCACGACCTTGGCCGAGAGCTTGTCCACGGCGTCTTTCTGGCCCGCGTATTTGGCGGCCACGTCTTTGTAGGCCGGGCCGAGCACCTTCTTGTCGACGGCGTGGCAGGCCATGCAGTTCTTCTTCTGCGCAAAATCGGCCTGAGCGAAGGCCGGTGGGGCGCCGAACGCGCTCAATGCGACCAGTGCAGCGGCCAGGGTGGGGATCGAACTCGTGCGGTGTGTCATGGCTTCCTCGTGAATGGTCTTGATTTCACATTCTTCTACACTCAGCATAACGGATAGTACCGGGGCGGGTTGACACGGGCCTGCCCACCCAAGGAGTTCTGCATGTGGTTCGTCATCATCGGCGTCGCGATCATCGGCATGAACCTGGCCAGCATCGGGCCGTTCGCGTTGTGGAACTGGGAGTTCACCGGCGACCTCTGGAAGTTCTGCGTGCCGTTCGCGTTCGCGATCGCCTGGTGGACATGGTCTGACGTGTCGGGCCTGAACAAGCGCCGCGAAATGGACAAGATGGACGCGAAGAGGCAGGCGCGCCGCGAGAACAACCTCGAAGCGCTCGGCTTCGACCCGAAAGCGCGCCGCAGAGGGCGCAAGCGCTAGAAATGGAACCCCGGCTGCGGCGTACCGCAGCCGCCCCCCGAGGGGGCCGAACTCGGCTTGGGGCGGCCCGGCGCTCGAGTTCGATGCGTCTCTACTCGAACTTGTCCAGCACCGCACCAGTGCTCGCGCTGGACGCGTTCTTCGCAAACTTCGCCAGCACGCCGCGCGTGTAGCGCGGTTGGGGCGCCTTCCATGCAGCGCGCCGTTGCGCCAGTACCGTGTCGCTCACGTTCAGTTGCAATGTCAGCGTGTGCGCGTCGATGGTGATCGAATCACCTTCCTGGATCAGCGCGATGTTGCCGCCGGCGTAGGCCTCGGGCGCCACATGCCCGACCACCATGCCCCAGGTGCCGCCCGAGAAGCGGCCGTCCGTCACCAGGCCGACCGATTCGCCCAGGCCCTGGCCGATCAGCGCGCTGGTCGGCGCGAGCATCTCGGGCATGCCGGGCGCGCCCTTCGGGCCGAGGTAGCGCAACACCATCACATCGCCCGGCACGATCTTCTTGGCCATGATCGCGGTGAGCGCCGATTGCTCGTCGTCGAACACCCGTGCCGGGCCGGTCATCGACGGGTTCTTCAGGCCGGTGATTTTCGCGACGCAGCCCTCTTGCGCCAGGTTGCCCTTCAGGATCGCGAGGTGGCCGTGCTCGTACATCGGCGTCGTGATGGGCCGGATCACGTCCTGATCGGCGCGCGGTGCATCGGGGATCGCGGCGAGGTTCTCGGCCACCGTCTTGCCGGTGATCGTGATGCAGTCGCCGTGCAGCAGCCCGGCCTTCAGCAACACCTTCATCACCTGCGGGATGCCGCCGGCGCGGTGCAGGTCGACCGCGAGATATTGGCCCGAGGGCTTCAGGTCGCACAGCACCGGCACCTTTTGCCGCACGCGCTCGAAGTCGTCGATCGTCCACTCGACCTCGGCCGCATGCGCGATCGCGAGGAAGTGCAGCACCGCGTTGGTCGAGCCGCCGGTGGCCATGATGACCGCGACGGCGTTCTCGATGCTCTTGCGCGTGACGATGTCGCGCGGCTTCAGGTCGTTCTTCACCGCCTCGACCAGCACGCGCGCGGCCTCGGCCGTGTGGGCGACGATCTCGTCGTGCGGGTTCGCCATCGTGCTCGAGAACGGCAGGCTCATGCCCAGCGCTTCGAACGACGAGCTCATCGTGTTCGCGGTGTACATGCCGCCGCACGAGCCGGTGCCGGGGATGGCGCGGCGCTCGATCTGGCAGAAGTCTTCTTCGCTCATGTTGCCGGCGCTGAACTGGCCGACGGCCTCGAAGACGCTGACGATGTTCAGGTCCTTGCCCTGGTAGCGGCCGGGCAGGATGGTGCCGCCGTAGACGTAGATCGCCGGCACGTTGGCGCGCAGCATGCCCATCATGCCGCCGGGCATGTTCTTGTCGCAGCCGCCGACCACCAGCACGCCGTCCATCCACTGGCCGCCGACGCAGGTCTCGATGCAGTCGGCGATGACCTCGCGCGAGACCAGGCTGTATTTCATGCCCTCGGTGCCCATCGCCATGCCATCGCTGATCGTCGGCGTGCCGAAGATCTGCGCGTTGCCGCCCGCGGCCTCGATGCCGGCCACCGCCGCGTCCGCGAGCTTCTGCAGGCCCGAATTGCACGGCGTGATGGTCGAGTGGCCGTTCGCGACGCCGATCATCGGCTTCTTGAAGTCGCCTTCTTCATAGCCCATCGCGTAGTACATCGAGCGGTTCGGCGCGCGGGCCACGCCCTCGGTGATGTGGGCGGAACGGCGGTTGATCTTCATGGCTGTCTCCTGTGCGGGTCGTCAGTATCCGGCGTCTCGCGATCATCGTCCAATAGATATCAGGCTCCTTATTGATATGCTTGGCGAATGAGCGACCCATCCGATTCGTCGGGCATCGAGCTGCGCAGCTGGCGCCAGTTCCTGACGCTCGCGCAGACGCTGCACTTCGGCCGCGCCGCCGAGCTGCTGCACATGACGCAGCCGCCGCTGACGCTCGCGATCCAGCAGCTGGAGCGGCGCCTCGGCGCGAAGCTGTTCGAGCGCACGCGCCGCAGCGTTGCGCTCACGCCGGTTGGCAGCGCACTCGTCGAGCCGGTACGGCAGCTGCTGCAGCAGGCCGCGGCACTGACGCTGCGCGCACGCGGCGCGCTCGCCGGCGAGGTCGGGCGGGTGCGGCTGGGCTTCGTCTCCACGGTCGGCTTCGGGCCGTTGCCGACCTGGTTGCGGGCGTTTCGCGAGGCGCAGCCCGGCGTCCACGTCGAGCTGATCGAGGCCACCGGCGATGTGCAGCTCAAGGCCTTCGAGCGCGGCGAGATCGATGCCGGCTTCATGCTCCATGCGCCCGGCCATGCGCCCGGCGCCGCGCTCGGGCTGCAGCGCCTGTCGCTCGGCGTCGAGCCGCTGGTGCTGGCGCTGCCCGATGCGCCGCCGTGGGCCGGCGCCCGGCCGCTGCGCGCGACCGAGCTGCTGGCGCAGCCGCTGGTGATCTTCCCGCGCGCGGCCACGCCGTCGTTGTTCGATGCGGTGCTGGCCTTCTATCACCACCACGGCAGCGCGCCGGTGATCGCGCAGGAGGCCACGCAGATGCAGACCATCGTCAACCTCGTGTCGGCCGGCCTCGGGGTCGCGTTGGTGCCGCGCTCGGTGACGCAGCTGCAGCGGCCCGGCGTGGTGTACCGCAAGTTGCCGAGCTCGCTCGCAGCGAACGCGCCGCAGGGCGAGACCAGTCTGCTGTGGCCGGCAGATGCGGCACCGGCGGTGTCGCGCTTCGTCAAGTTCGTGCGCGAGCAAGGTGTCGGTTATCGTTCGCGCTGACTCTTTTGCGTCGCCGATTTCATGATTGCTTATCCTCAGTTCAATCCGGTTGCCCTGCAGCTCGGCCCCATCGCCATCCATTGGTACGGCATCACCTACCTGGTGGCCTTCGCGCTGTTCATCTGGCTGGGCGCAATGCGCGTGCGGCTGGCCCAGTTCGCGTCGCGCGACTGGAGCCGGCGCGACGTCGAAGACCTGTTGTTCTACGGCGTGCTCGGCGTCGTGCTCGGTGGGCGCATTGGCTACGTGCTGTTCTACAAGCCGGGCTACTACGCGGCGCACCCGCTCGAGGTGTTCGCGGTGTGGAAGGGCGGAATGGCGTTTCACGGCGGCATGCTCGGCGTGATCGCTGCGATGCTGCTGTTCGCGCGCACCCGCAATCGGCAGTTCTTCGACGTGACCGACCTGATCGCGCCCTGCGTGCCGACCGGGCTCGGCTGCGGTCGCATCGGCAATTTCATCAACGGCGAACTGCCCGGGCGCGTGGCCGATGCGAACCTGCCCTGGGGAATGGTCTATCCGAACGCCGGCCCGCTGCCGCGCCATCCGTCATCGCTCTACCAGTTCCTGCTCGAAGGCGTGGTGCTGTTCGTGGTGCTCTGGATCTATGCGAAGAAGCCGCGCGGGCTGGGCCAGGTCTCGGGCGCATTCCTGATCGGCTACGGCGTGGTCCGCTTCGTCTCGGAGTTTTTCCGCGAGCCGGACGACTTTTTGGGTCTGCTTGCGCTCGGCCTGAGCATGGGCCAATGGTTGTGCGTTCCGATGATCGTGGCCGGTATCGCGATCTGGGTCTGGGGCCGCGGCCGTCAGCCGCAGTGATGGAGCCCCTCGCCCGATGGGTACATCGGTCGATCCCCCGACGGGATGCGGGCCGGCTTGGGGCGGCCCGGCGCTCGGCCCGTTAAGATTCGAGCGATGCGCCAGATTTTCCTAGACACCGAAACCACCGGGCTGAGCCCCGACTCCGGCGACCGCATCATCGAGATCGGCTGCATCGAGATGAACAGCCGCCGCATGACCGGCGAGACGCTGCATTTCTACCTGAACCCGGAGCGGCGCAGCCACCCGGACGCCGTGAAGATTCACGGCCTGACCGACGAGTTCCTGGCCGACAAGCCGCTGTTCGCCAGCATCGCCGACGAGCTGCTCGAGTTCGTCGCGGGTGCCGAGATCGTCATCCACAACGCCAACTTCGACGTCGGCTTCCTGAACGAAGAGCTGCGCCGCCTCGGCCGCCCCAAGTTCCCCGGCTTCGTCACCAAGATCACCGACAGCCTGCTGATGGCGCGCGAGATGTTCCCCGGCAAGGCGAACTCGCTCGACGCGCTGTGCAAGCGGCTCGAGGTCGACAACTCAAACCGCGCCTTGCACGGCGCGCTGCTCGACGCCGGCCTGCTCGCCGAGGTCTATATCCGCATGACGCGCGGGCAGAACTCGCTCGTCATCGACGCCGGCGAGACCAGCGCCGCGCAAGCCGCACTCGAGGCAGTGGACTTCAGCGTGCTGGACCTGAAAGTGCTCGCGGCTGACGCCGCCGAAGCCGCCGCCCACGCGGCGCTGTTGGCTGAACTCGACAAGGCCAGCGGCGGCAAGACGATCTGGCGGACGCTGGAGCCTGTGGCATAATCTTCGGCTGTTTGGCAGAGGCCAAACCGGCCTTGTAAAGAGAGGTCGGGAGAGAAATCAGGGCGGTTAGCTCAGGGGTAGAGCACAACATTCACACTGTTGGGGTCGGGGGTTCGAAACCCTCACCGCCCACCAAGACAGCAAGAGCGGCGACCAAGCGGTCGTGTCAAATTGAGCATATGTTGGCTTTATCGCGGCCATATGCTTTAGTCCAGGATCGGTCAGCAAACGGTTTATCGAGTTCCATCCAAGACAGGTAGTTCTGACAAGGCCCTGTTTAGACGACCGCTGCGCGCGCCAGTCTTTTTCGAGGCGGATGGCGTGGGGTAGTCGAAGTGCTACCGCCTTCGACGCCGGCAGCAGGCGGCCCTATTGGTTGGCCGACTGGTGGAGCTTGTTGCGCAGTTCATGTCGCGCGTTGGTAACAGCTGCGGCAAAGCCTGGGCCTCCCACTCCGACGGCCTGCGGCTGACTCGTGGTGGCGAATTCGCTGCGCATCGAGAGGAACGCTAAGCCCTTGAGCGACTTGGGATACCAATCGACCCCACTGATTTCACCTGCGCTGCGCAGCGTCATAGACTTCTTGGCGTGATGCAAGCGCAGTAGCGTGTCTTCGGCGGCGGCAATCGCGGCGGCGTGGCGGGAGGACATCGCCTGAGATCGAACATGCTGAGCAGCAGCAACGACCGATTTGCATGTGTCAGGAAAATTTTTGCGAAGCGTCTTCGCAGATACCTGGAGAGCCTTCGCAATTTGCCTCACTGACCGGTTTTCGGCCAGTCTGTTGATTTCCATCTCGAAGTGATCCACTGACCCCGGTGATTTCCATTTAAAACTGACCCACGCAAGAACCCTAACCTGCTGCTTTAAGTGGCAGGGAGCAGTAGGAGTGATTGACGTGGCGACA
>Ga0307509_10009662_pt1 | contig 11994 bp, 8 predicted proteins | sample 10_EM_MG_FD_202245 | JGI IMG/M metagenome (GOLD analysis project Ga0307509, IMG submission 202245) | Populus trichocarpa ectomycorrhiza microbial communities from riparian zone in the Pacific Northwest, United States - 10_EM | ecosystem: Host-associated > Plants > Roots > Unclassified | place... | reverse complement strand
GATCTCGAGGTCCGCTGAAGAGACTGGACGCGGCAGATAGTAGACGCTGCCGCGGCCGACCTTCAAAATCTCTGCCTGCTTGGTGATCGACAGATCGTGCTCACGGTCGATCATCGCTTTTGCGCTCAGCAATCCCGCCTTGGTGAGCGCTCCTTCTAAAAAATCGTTCTCCAGTGTCAGCTCTCCGATCTTGGCATGGAGCGACGCCACGCTGATCCGGAAATTCGGCGACGTGCCTGATGACCTGAGCGCCCTATGAGACTCGACTGGCTCCGCAGCGAGATCGCGCGCACGCGCGGACAGCTGCCCGCCCAAGAGCGCGAGATCTAGATGCTGCAACGGGCCGGGGTCCCGACGGCCTCAGCCGAGCTGCCACTCGTCCGGATGCGGGCTAACCGTCGACCACATCTGCCGCCAGCTGGACCCCCCGGAAGGCTAACGGCGAGGTCCGATTGCCGCGAGGCGGTCCTGGGCCGACCCGCGAGCGGCTCAAACGATGCCGGCGGGCCTAAGATCTGATTCACAGTCGTCGGAACCGAAACAGGCAATCATCGCTGCATTCTCTCGAGAGGCGGCTATCGGGCTTGGGCGGGTCGGTGCCGGAGAACTCGCTGACCTGCCACCGAAGTTTCATCCAGCAGCTTTTAGAGTCCGAGTGGGGTTTTGCAGTGAGGCCGAACTTTGGACCACCCATAACTAGAGTTTTGCGCCTCTGATCACGATGACGGGCTGGTTGCGCCATCGTGGTTTTGCAGCAGGATCGGGGGTTTGTTGCCGATCGCGCCATGGGGCCGTTCTTCGTTGTAGTACCTGCGCCAATTCTCTACTTTTTCCTGGGCGTCCGCAAGCGTCAGGAACCAATGGGCGTTGAGGCACTCCTCCCGGAAGCGTCCGTTGAACGCCTCGATGAAGGCGTTATCCGTAGGCTTCCCCGGTCGCGAGAAGTCCAGCGTGACGCCGCGCTGATAGGCCCAGACGTCGAGGTCGCGCGACACGAACTCGGTGCCCTGATCGACGCGGATTGTCGCCGGGAATCCCACTTCATTGCAGACCTTTTCCAGTATCTCCACGACATCGGTGCCGCGGAACGTGAACCGCGGTTGCAGCGCCGGCGAGAAGCGGGAGAAGATGTCGACAATCGTGAGCACCCGAAGTCTGCGTCCGGTCGCCAACTGGTCATGGACGAAGTCCATTGCCCAGGTCTCGTTTGATCGTGTCGCTGGCCTGCGATCGTCCCGCAGCTTGGCCCTGACCCGACGCTTCGGCGTCTTGTTGCGCAACTGCAGGCCCAACTCGCGATAGATCCGCCGTGTCTGGTTCTGCCCGTGGCGCCATCCTTCGCGGCGAAGCACGACATGAATGCGGCGATAGCCGTAGCGAACGCGGACATGACAGATCTCCCTGATCCGTTGTTCGAGGGCGGCCTGACCGGAGCGACGGGATCTGTAGTGGTAGGTCGATCTGTCGAACTCGAGAGCTTCGCAGGCCCTGCGGATCGACACCTGCCACTCGCCACGAACCTCGTCGACGAGCTTGCGCTTCCGGCCAGGCTTCACAGCTTTCGGCGGATCACGTCCTGCAGCATCTCCTTGTCGAGCGACAAATCAGCGACCAGCTTCCTCAGCTAGCCGTTCTCGTCCTCGAGCTGCTTCAGCCGCCGCATCTCAGTCGGCAGCAGCCCGTCATACTTCTTCTTCCAATTGAAGTAGGTGGCCTGGCTGATCCCGGCCTTGCGGCAGATCTCTGCGACCGGCACGCCATCGTTGCCCTGCTTCAGAATGAACGCCTTCTGGGCGTCCGAAAACTTCGAGGCCTTCATCGTCTTCCGCTCCTCCCAGCCCGGGAATCGGCAACGCAAGACTCTAACAAAGAATGGTCCAGTTTTCCGGCCTCAGATCACTCAATCGGCGTGAACAGCGCAAGTTCGAACTGCGTCCGGCACATTTTGTGCATATTGACACGGTCATCTTGAGTTCCAGATCTCGCGTCAATCACGTTGGTGGGCCTACGTGTTTGTTTGCCGCCGAGGTTGAGCGGTTCATTGATTGGGCCCCCGTGAAGAGAGAGTGGGCGACAGCTGACGCGCGAGGACGAAAGTTGGCATTGTTTATTGAAGGACGGTGCGCTCAGGTTTTCTAGAGGTGGTGCGCAGATTGGTCGCCGATACGCCGTGATCGCGTTGACCACCCGAGTATGGCCACAGCGCGAGAACGCCTGCGTCGTGCTTCAATCCACTTGGACTGTGGGGCCCGCAACCATCCGATTCACTCTGGCAGCCGGCCTGTCTTTCATCACATTGCCAGGGAGTCGCCGACCGACCGGCGCAAAATTTCGCAGATAACACCGTTAGTTACGATTTTTCATAAAAAGTTACTGTTTTTCAGGATATCGTACGGCCGTACCCCAAATTCGTAACAGGGATCAATTCTTCATGGGAAATATCCCGGAATGCCGCTTTTCGGATCCTGTCACGATCTTTCACGGGTCGAGGCTCCCTGAACGCGCCACGCCCATCGGATATGGTGCCCTGATCGACGCCTATGAGCTAAAGATTCCGATGCCGCGCACGCTTTCCGCCATCGGACCGCGTCACAAGGACTATCAAGAAGACTGCTGGCATATCTACACGCCCCGTCATGCGCCGGAGGCCAGCCTCGAAGGACATCTGACCTTTGCCCTCAAATATGAGGGACTTGATCTGCTCGTCCTGAAAGCTCTGTTTCAGGTGACGGGACCGGAGCCGATTGAGGCTATGGTCAAGGCCACGCCGACGGGCGCCTATGCCCGGCGCAGCTGGTTCCTGTACGAATGGCTACTCGGCAAGACGCTCGATCTGCCGTCGGCTGAGAAAGGCGTTTACGCAGAGGTGGTCGATTCTGATCTGCAATGGGCGGTGGCCGGGATGACGTCCACGCGTCACCGCGTCAAAAATAATCTCCCCGGTACGTCGTCCTTTTGCCCGATGATCTTCCGCACAGCGGCATTGCGGGAATTCACGAAACGCAATCTGCCCGAGCGTGCGCGCGCGGTCATCGCCGACGTTTCCGCCGACGTGCTGGCCCGAACGGCCGCCTTCCTGCTGCTCAAGGATTCGCGCTCAAGCTTCGAGATTGAAGGCGAGCATCCGCCGCAGGAACGCATTCAGCGCTGGGGCAGAGCCATCGGCGAGGCCGGGCGGAAGCCGATTGATCTCGACGAACTGCTGCGGTTGCAACGCATCGTGATCGGCGACGATCGCTTCGTGCCGCTCGGCCTGCGCAACGAGGGTGGCTTTGTCGGCGACAGGGACCGCGACTCGGGAATGCCGTTGCCCGAACATGTCAGCGCCAGGCCCGAGGACCTGCCGTCGCTGATCGAGGGGTTGGTCGCGTTCGATCGCAAGGCGGCGCAGGACCTTGACGCCGTTCTGGCCGCCGCCGTTCTTGCCTTCGGATTTGTCTATGTCCATCCGTTCGTGGACGGCAACGGCCGTCTCCATCGCTATCTGATCCATCACGTTTTAGCGGAACGCGGCTTCAATCCACCCGGCATCGTGTTTCCGGTCTCTGCCGCCATCCTTGACCGCATCGACGACTATCGCCGTACGCTTGAAAGCTTCTCCGGCCGCCTGCTTCCCTTCGTCAAATGGGAGCCGACCGACAAACGGAACGTTCGCGTTCTCAACGAGACGGCGGACTATTACCGCTTCTTCGACGCCACGCCGCACGCGGAATTCCTGTATGAATGCGTGGCAAGAACAATCGACACCGATCTTCCGGCGGAGACTAGATATCTCGAAGCTTACGACATGTTCAGGCGCAATGTGACGGAGATCGTCGACATGCCCGACGGCACGATCGATCTACTGTTTCGTTTCCTGCGTCAGAACAAAGGTGTGCTGTCGAAACGGGGCAGGGAAAAGGAATTCGCCAAACTGAACGATGACGAGGTCGTCAAAATCGAGGCCAGCTATGCCGACGCGTTTCCAGGCGAGTAAGTCCCATTGACGAATCTGGCAGCTTGAAGGGCGAGGGCGCTGGGCGCACTTTATCCCATGGCATCCATGTCTGGCCGGGATCAGCTAAACGACCTCAGTTGAGAGGTTGCCTCGACATCGCGGGGTTGGGCTGCGCGCAGGAAATGTTTGAGCTTGGCGAACACCTGCTCGATCGGATTGAGGTCGGGACCATGGGGCGGCAGGAAGATGAGATGTGCGCCTTTGGCGCGAATGGCATGGCGGGCTGCTTTGCCTTTTTGGCTGCCGAGATTGTCGGGGATCACAATTTCGCCCTTGCCCCGCCCGTTCCAAGCTCGGGTTTGCGATTGATTTTGGACGATTCTGCGCCCGACGATGCAGGCGCCAGCAAGTCGACGGCCTCGTCAATGTCGATCCTGCACCAGAACTATCTCAAAGACTCAGGATATGTTTCTGTCTAAAGACATCATGCTCTAGTCAATCGAGCCATTCGGTTGGTCTGGGAAAAATGATGGTTGCGATCAATCGAGGCCTGCCGATCTCAGGTTATGCGCTTGAGTTGGATGGACGGCTCAAGGCCTTGCCACCGGGGGCCTCAGGGTCTGGCCGCCGCAGGGCTGGAGCGGCGCCTTTAGATGCTGCGCGTGAAAATCTGCGACGCCCAGACAAAGGCGAGAGAAGAGGTCATTGCTAGGCAGGCATGAAACTTGGCCAGGCGATCGCGCGCGCCAAGCCTTCGACATGCATCTAGTACCCGGAATCATAGCTAAGTGACACGGCGGCGTGTCCATCGAAGCAGGCTTACGCGGGCTTGAGAATAGCCCCGGCTTAGAGACGCGACTCACATTCCAACAAAAGGGGGTACTAGCGCGAGCCAGAATGGGTGACTGAATACGGTTATCGTCACGTGTAGCGCGGTAGCGCCTGAATGAATTCTTGAATGCCATTTGTCGGGATGCGAGTTGCCTCTGGGCTTCATGATGGCGATTCCGCGTCACACGATATCGGCAATCAACGATAGCGGCGATTCCGAATTGCCGGTGTCATCGGTTTTATTCCGGATCGGGTGGGGCTTGTCCTCTGCAGATGACTTAATCAGCGTCAATTGGAACTGTGCGCACTTGCACGGAGTGTCTCCTTGCAGCCGGCACGCGCGCAGCCCGTTGCCTCGGACTTGCGAGGTTTGTCCTTCTTGCTGACCGCCTCCTCATTTGGAAACGAGACCCGAGCTATAGAAGCTGCTGGAGGGCGCTTCTTTTGGCTTTTTCGAATGCGCCTTGAAAACCTAGAATAATCAATCACATTTTGATTCTGCCATTCGGAGATTCGATCCCTGCCGCCCACAGTCCTCAAGTATCCGTGGGATTGACCCGCGGTGGAACTGAAATAGTAAAGAGCCAGCGCAAGGGATTAGGGTGCTCGCCCCTCCCACTATAAGCGGCTTGAGGGAATGAATTTCCCCCGATCAGGGTGGCAAGCTTACCTTTTACCTCGATCTCGAAGCCTTCCCGGGGGCCATGGGGGTGAATGGTGACGCTGTGGACCAAGGCGCGAAAGCTAGAGATGAGTGATCCGCGGTCGTCCGCGGCCGCCGCATGATCCGACAAGGGTGCTGCCAAAGCATCTAATGTCTCTATGTATCGATCCAACGTGGCGGGGTGCAGGGTTACGATGGATGGAACCTCCTCAAGTGCTGCGAGCTCGACCTCGATTTGTAGGCGCTGAACCTTGAGTTCCGCGATGCGGTCGCGTGCATCATCCTCTCCGATGATCTGCTTAACGACCAGGTCAATGGTGCGCTGGCGTTCGCTTTCGATCCGAGTCCGCTTTGCCTCAAGCTTTGCACGCGTGGACATCGAACCCGCAGCCAAACGCTGTCGTTCCTCGTTGTAATTGCGAGCGTAAACTTCGATCATTCGTGGATCCTTTAGTTCTCCGCGCATGCCATTCAACACTGCCCGCTCTACATCGCGCAGATAGATGATCCGGCGATTGGAACAACTCCCACTTTCGCGCACGGCCGAGCAACGAATGCGCGTCTTGCCCGTCTTGTCACGATCGTGAACCGATATGCCCGAGTCGCAACAACCGCACCGAAGTAGGCCGGACAACAGGTGTGAAGGCCGCCGCTTCATGTGCGTTTTTAGATTAGACCTTTCAGCCTTGAGGCGCCGCGATTGTTCCCATGTTTCATTATCGACAATCCGAAGATGGGGCGCGTCGATGGTCTGCCATTGATCGCGAGCATTTGGCCGGGAGATCCGTTTACCGGTGTCTGGATTCTTGAGCATTCGGACCTTGTTCCAGACGATACGACCGACATAGAGATCATTGAAGATCAGCCCCGAGCCCCGCGGCGCGTTGCCATTGATGGTTGACGCATTCCATTGTCTTCCACGAGGCGGACGAACACCTTCGCGATTGAGATCATGAGCGATGTCGCGAGGTGGCCGGCCGGCCGCATACGCAGCAAAGACCCGACGAACGATCGACGCTTCCTCTTGGACAATCTCCAACTGCCCGGGGTGGCCGAGAACAGCGCGATAGCCGTAAGCGCGGCCACCAGCATGGCGACCATCGCGGACTACGCCTGCCATTCCGCGGCGCACCTTTTTGGCACCATCCTCTCGCTGCATCTGGCCGACGAGACCGCGAATACCAATCAGGATCGCGTCGGCGGTGCCGTCGTGCACCGCTTGAATTTCGATTTCTTGGAACGAAAGCCGCTTATGAAGCCCCGCCAAATCTTCCATGTCGCGAGATAAGCGATCAAGCGCCTCCACGATGACGACATCGAATAAGCGCTGCCGCGCCGCGTCCATGAGCTGCATCAGACCGTCACGTCCAAAGACGGAGGCACCAGAGCGCGCCTTGTCTTCGAAGGTTGCGACGACATCGATCTTCCGCCGGTCCGCATAGGCCCGACATAAGGCAATCTGATCGTCAGTCGATTTTTCGTTCTGAAGCTCGGTCGAAAATCGTGCATAGATGACGGCGCGTGTCATTTGTCGATGATCCTGCCGGGGTGCCCGCTGCGTGGGGGATTCGCTTCGGCGCGGTGCCACTCAATGCGAAATGATCGCGCTTTGCATCGGCAATCGCAAGAGTCTCAACGAATTTGACCAGTTCAGGATCCAGTGGCCGGAGCGCGAGGGTTCTGGAGGGTTCGGTGTCCGTCGTGTTCTCTCTTGCTTTATGCAGCCAAAGGTGCGGAGCAGAGAGCCGCAAGACGCCGCAGCAAGGAAAGGACGGCTAAGCTACCCGCAACCGGGTGAGAATTCTAAATGGCCCAAATCGTGACTTCCCTCAATAGCGGCAACAAGGGTTTGATACACTAACTACCTGTTCGCCGGCGCCGGGATCGCCGCTAAGCCGGGCTATCCCAGCGTCATGGCTCCAGGCGGCTTCATCTCGGGATTCGACGGCAAGGACACACTGACTATCCGTCGGCGTCACCTTCGCGGGCCGCGCCTGGAGCGAGCACAAGCTCCTGCGTCTGCGCAAGCCGCCCGGCTTGCTCAGCCTTTAGACTTTGATGCTCTGTTTGCCAAGAGATGCTCGGCGAGGTCTATCTCGCGCTCACGGTCCTCACGGGCCCATCTGGAAATGAAAGCAGCAGTGGCTTTGGAAGCCCCGATTGCCTTGCCTAACATCAGGCGAACATCGACTTGAACATTCGACGAGGGACGTGGTCGACCGGGCGCGGAACCAGCCACGAGGATGTCCCAGTGTGCGAGCGCTGGAGTGTCGTGTTCTCGGCCATTAGCCTGCTTCTTCCATGACACCTAGATCGCGAAATTGTCAGAGCCTATCGACGTCGAGTGATAGTCACTTCTGCGGTGCCGACATTGTTGGCATAGAAGGCATCCGTTAGACCCGGCACCCCAATGATGGCGTCGTTGACGAACAGGAAGAGTTCGCCGTCACGGGCCGCGTGGAGCTCCTCATCAATCGTGTGATCCTTAGGATCTGGGTCGAGGAAGCTCTCTTCGCCGCCGACGCTGCCAGTTCGAGCCACAATGCGAAACCATGGTCTGATCAGTTCGCGACGCATCGGAACGGCGAGAATCATAAGCGCTTTTTGCCAGACGCTAGGTGCTTCAAGGCTGTAAAATCCTGCGGGGCTGGTGGGGATATCCCGATCATACCAAGACGAGTCCTTGGCCTTGATCGTGATCGCATAACGGCCGCCATTTTCCAAGAGAATCCCTGTCGCCGAACAAGCCGACGAGGTGTTGAAAATGGGTGTTCTTTTCTCGCCTCGGGCCATGGGCGTCGGCTTCACGCTCTCGGCGCAGACGTAGCCCGCATCGTCAAGAACAATGTAGGCGAGGTGATTCAGAAGCACGGTTCCCGCATAGAGAAAGAAGATGGCAGATAGCCCGGGACCGAGCCGAAACTTCCAGAGTTGCTTCGCGGCGATATAGGTCGGGTTCGTGCGAAGCCAGAAGATCCAGTTGTCGTAGGGACGCGTAATGGTATGGGGGCCAACCACGGCGCTCTGCCAGATCGAACCCATGTCGCTTTTGATCTGAGACGCCAGCTTTACGCCCAACCAGGTTAGGGCGATGGCAACAGCGGCAAGGATGACAAAAGTGATGGGACTGCGGGCGTAGCCGTCGACCCAGGGTTTGGCGATTGAGGGAAGAAACGAACTGATGAGACGGATCAGATCAGAAATCCAGCGCACCGGGCTCGAATATTCGTCAGATGCGGGAAGGCTCTTCAGCAGCGGAAAGACGAAGAGGGCGGTGGTCGCCAGGACCGTTGCAAAATAGACGATGCGGCGCTGCCACACCGTGTTCCACACGCTCTCCTGGGCCTTCGCGCGCACCTCGCTCTGAAGAGGCGTTTCATAGGGATTTGCGGGTGGCGGGAGAATTTGGCCTGCATCTGTCACGATCTCGTAGCCTTCGGGGATGCCGAGCGGAGCGCAGGGGTGGGCGTTGTTCTGGATTCGTCTGAAGACGCTTTCGTGGATCTTGGGTAACCGGATATCGACCTTGTCTCCGGCATTGTCCGAGAACCTGTCGTGGCACAGTTCGGCCAGGTTGCGCGGGCCATAGCGATAGTATCCGCCCAGTCCACTCCGCGAATCGTAGAGGCGTCCGTCCTTGTCCCTTGCTGCGCGGGTATTGATCAGGCTGTCGGGATCGGCATTCGGCGCCGACTTGAATCGCAGTCCACATTTCTGCGCCTCGGTCATGATCCAATATTGGGGAATACGCGCGAGCGAATCGTCAGGATAGCCGCCTCCGACGTTGGAGTGCATGCCAGAGAACCAGACCTGGCTGATGCGCTCGTCGGAGAGCCGCCGCACCTCTCTTGAGCCTGTGGTCGGTTCCTGGCTTTCATCCCACAGCACGGGGTGAAAGGTTGTCCGCTCATCGTCTAAGGCGAGGGCGTGACAGGCCCGTTCGACGCGGGGGTTGAGCACACGGCTGGGGAGTTCGAGCGGCCAGATCCACTTGTTGACACCGCGGGTCATTTCATCGACGGGCAGGCCGTAGGCGGCGACGGTATCCCACAGTCCAAGGAAGCGTATCTTTCTGACGGGCTTATTGCTCGCAGCTGTGGCGGAAGGCGGGATCGTTCGATCTTTGTGGAAGAGGTCCCACCACACGGTGTGGTACTTGCGCCTGCGATAGTCGTTGAACGCGGCCGTTGCGCGCCGGTCGAGTTCGTTTTCGTTCGAGGCCTGCACCAGACCCTGGTCAAGGATCAGGCCCGAGACCACCCGGATCGTGAAGGCGCCACGGCTAAAGCCGAAGCCGAAGATGTCGTCGTCGTCGTCGCGGTAGTTCCTGCAGACGAATTTATAGATATCGATGACGTTGCGCTTCAGGCCAAAGCCGAACGCGCCACCGAGCAGCGCCAGCGGCTTGAAGGACGAGGTGCCAACGCCGTCATCATAGAATGCGATCTGATCCGAGTTCGACAGATCAAGGGCTTCGAAGGTGCGCCAGACGTTGGTGCGCCAGACCGCGGCCGAGGAGTTTCCAGTCCCGTCCGAGAGCACCACGATGCGTCGCTTGGCCATGGCCTGGGCCCCTTCGGAAACGGACGAGACGTGGCAGGCAGACTAGCGAGGTCGCACGCGGGGGTGGTGTGAACTGGCTCACACATGCGAACTTGAGTTGTGATCGTGCGTTGGTCGTGCCGCTGTGCGGTCTGCGAGTGTAGCGGCAAGAGTCGGACATTGGCCTGCTTCTTCCATAACCGTTCAATTGGCGAATGTATCCTCGGCCGAGCCCGCCAGTTTATGCAGAGAACTTCTTGAAAGATCCACTCAGCCGCCGGATTTGGCCGCGCCTGGCGTTTACCTGTCTCAGGGTCTTTGATGAAACGCTGCCGATTCCAGACGATGCGACCGATACACATTTCGTTGTTCAGGATGCCGTTGCCTCGCTTGGCATTGCCGTTGATTGTGCTGAAACGCCAATCGCCACCGCTCGGCGCCGAGATGCCATCCTTGTTCAACTCGGCAGCAATCCGTTTCGCCGATTTCCCAACGACGTAGTCGTGAAAGATTCGGCGAACCACCTCGGCCTCCGCCGGATTGATGACGCGATCGCCGCGGATCGGCTCGCCATTTGTCTGGAATTGCTTGACGACGTCATAGCCATACGAGTTACCACCGCCCGACTTGCCAAGCTCGACCCGGCCACGCAACCCGCGGCGCGTCTTGTCGGCGAGGTCCTTGAGAAAGAGGGCATTCATCGTGCCCTTGAGGCCAACATGCAGATGCGTGACCTCGCCCTCTGACAGGGTAACGATCTTTACGTTGGCGTAAGCCGTTCGCTTGAACAGGCCGGCCATGTCTTCCTGGTCGCGCGAGAGCCGATCCATCGCTTCGGCTAGCACGACCTGGAACCGACCGCGTAGAGCGTCGGCGATCAGCGCCTGAGCACCGGCACGTAGCAATGATGCAGCTGAAATCGCATGATCCGAATATTCCTCCAGCCTTGCTTCTCGGCAAGGCGCGGCAGACGCGAAGTTGGTCGGAGATCGAAGCGTCCCGCTGATTATCAGTGGAGTAGCGGGCATAGAGCGCGACCTTCATGCAACGACCTCCCGCAAGCTCAGGGGCGTTTCGGACGGCGCTCCTCGACGAATTGTTCGTACCATTCCCGCGTCGCGCGGCGAGCTAGCAGACGCACGAATTTGACAAGGCGCGGATCGGGTGCATGGGCGCTCTGTGGTTCGAGCGTCAACTCCGACTCGTTGACCCGGACGATATCCTTGCTCTCTTGAGCAATGGTCTCCTTCATCGTAACGCCACTGAGTGCTGCTTGAACGGTGATGATCCCGAGCAACATCAGCATTGCGATTGACACCAGCAATTGAAATCCGCCCCCAAGATCTGGATAGGGACGGCAGCCGCAATCGCACGACATCTGGTCGCGGCGTAACGGATCGCATTTCATGGTCGCACAAATACTTGCGCGCTTCGGTAGGATTGGAATCCACCGATAGTTCTTTCATCATTTGCTGCCATCCCATCGGATCGGTCATCGTTCGAGAGCCTGCGAAAGGTAGAGGTTCACGGAAAATAATGCCAAATTGGCGACATTCGGGCTCAGTCGCGTGGATAAAACCAGACTAGCCGTCAAGGAGAGCGGCTGCGTACTCCGGCGTGCAATTCGGCCGTTCAGCTGCGGTTCAGTACGTGCTACCTTTGCCGGATTGTTCACGCGGCCAATACGCGCGAGGGACCGACGCTGGTTTCGCGTAGCGGCGACCACGCCGTACCGCGATCTGCGACGCCGGGCCTGGCCGCTCTGTCCGGCGATCGGCGCGATGCGGAAAATGGATGAGCTATCGCGCTCCCGCAGGTCGCTCGTCCTTTCCGGCTCCCTTGAGGTCGTTTTCGGAGCGCGCAGCCGGACGGCGCCCCACTCGGTCGCGCCGTCCAGATAAGAAAGCGACAGCTCATCATGACCGAATCCGTGCCGTCCCATCCGCTCGATGACAGGGAGGCGCTGATTTGGCTGCGCTCCCAGCCCGATGGACGCGTGACCGCCAGCGCGGCGGAGCTC
>Ga0307509_10009661_pt1 | contig 11995 bp, 8 predicted proteins | sample 10_EM_MG_FD_202245 | JGI IMG/M metagenome (GOLD analysis project Ga0307509, IMG submission 202245) | Populus trichocarpa ectomycorrhiza microbial communities from riparian zone in the Pacific Northwest, United States - 10_EM | ecosystem: Host-associated > Plants > Roots > Unclassified | place... | reverse complement strand
TTGTAGGTTGTATAAATAAAATTTTTTAGGGTTCTAAAAAAGAGAGAATTAATGAAGGAGGAGAGAGGATTTAGTCTGTTTATATTAATGGAGTTGCTTTCTTTCTAGGAGAGATTAAAAATAGAGAACTTAAACTAAGGGTGTGTGCGTGTTTTTTTTTTTTTTGAAAAACAAGGTCACAAATAAAGGTAGGTATCAATTTGGTCCCTGTACTATTTAACTGTGTCAATATTATCCTTTCTCTATCAAAATTTTGCAATCTTTTACTTTGTTGGCTCTATTAATTTTTATTATTAAACAATCTTTCAAATGCATACTTACAAGTCAATTCTCTTCCAATTCATAATCATAAATCTTTAGGTTTAAACATAAAATTGGATTATAGAGGGGTGCAAATTCACTAGATTGTTAAGGTTCCATATTCTAGTAAGGTTGTAAATTCTTGGAGTAAATTACCATTTGTTTTCACCTTAGCATACTCATCCTCTTCCTGACACTTCCTAGCTTGTGCAGGTATGCTAAACTTAGATGTCCTGAGATCTTCTGTTTTAATGTTTATGAATCAGGAAACCAAAAGGTGTGCATTAACGCTTTAACTAGCTGCGTGTGGGGACATTCACTGTGTCAATATTCTCACCTTCGATTTTTGAAGGGTAAAGAAAAGACTGAAATGAAACCCGGAAAAACAGAGAAAGAAAGAGTTATTTACGTATAAATGGTGACTAAAAGTATACATTTTGCAGGTTATCTTTTAATTCGAGTCTACTTTTGAACCATTCAGCAGAAGCTTTCGGTATCCTTGTAAGGTTGTTTCTGTAGCCTGAGTTCCATTCCCGTTTGTCCGGACCACCCAGCATAGCCTCGAACATCACAATTGTCTTGCCTGTGTTGATTTAGTTTTCTGTCAGATTGCCCAAATGCGCAATGTCTCAAACGGAAGAATCCAATTCTGAAGCCAAAGATGTATGAACCTAACACAATTTCCATTACCAGAAATGCTGGAGAGATGGTCCCTGTGGTATTCATTCTCTTGTCGTCCTGTACGGCCCTGTTTAAAGATATAAACGGTGTATTCAGATCATCCATTCCTGCAACCATGAAGTCAGTTTTATGCAACAACTCTTAGTTTTAGCCTAATGACATTTAATTAAAGAGTAAACACTTGCCATTTTCTGCTATAATCACTGGTGAGTTCACATACTTTCCTTTCACACATTTGAGCAATTTATGGATGCCCCATGGGACAATGTGTATCCAGAGGGAAGCTGCCTGGAGGAGGAAGTACATGTAAGCTGACTCACTTTAGTTTGAAATCTATAACAAAATCTTAGGGGCCAGTAAGTTGTTGGGACACACTAGTTCTCCGATTGCAACCCCACGACGATAAGCTGCAGTTGAGGACATGAACAAAGATGGTCAAGTCATTGCCTGATTATGCACTCTTCTCAAACATACAGAACAGTACTTCATTATCTTACAAGCAGCATTCACAGCAGCGTAGGATGATGCATCCAGCAATATTAGTTTCTGAATCCATGTCCTGTCATTCCGAATATATAATATTGTGTAATGATTTATGCCAACAAATTCCGAAGAACCAACTAAGAGTTTCGACATCTCTAGAGAGGTCAAAGGTAGTCGTTCGCCCTCGAGCTTTTTCATTGAGTGAGGATATTTTCCAGAGAAAAGTGGATCCAGGAATCTGATACGCTTTTGATTTGTTATATGAGGCCCGTAAGAACCAACTGATTCCTTCCCAAATATTATGAACACAACAAAGCTTCCATCCAATTCCAAAATCCACTGCTCTTTGTGCCGCATCTTTGTCCTCATCAACATCAGATAGCGGTTTCGTACTACTTGGAATCCAATGCTGTTCGGATTAGACCTCCTTGCTTTCCCTGGAAGAGAATATTTTCTATCAGCTGTTTTTTTTTTATATATAAAAAAGAAATTGATAGGGCCACCATTTTTATATGCAAGAGTACCTTGAAATGTAGCTGATAACACCAATAAGCAGCGGCATGCGACAAGAGGATGTTGTGAGCTACAATGTATGGCTCAGTGGACGAATTCCCCCTCTTAGAATGTAAATGAGCAATGATAGTGTTATTGGTTCCCTGCACGGATATACATGGAGAAAATAATAAATTTTAAAAAAATATTGAAAGCCCAAGATTCCATTAGATAATCTAGGATTGTTACAAATTCATACGAAGATTATCTGAATATCAAATCTTTAATTTAAAGTTCAATTAATTTCTTTAAAGTTAAGTTATCGTAAATCACAAGTAGTCTAAGTATCTGACTTCTAATAATAAGTAATTTATACGAACTAATAGTGAGAAATCTTTTAAAACTTTTTTGTAGGATAGAGAGATTGTCATGCCTATGAGTGATAGCTCCTTTTGTTTTCTAACGTAATTTTTTTCTATATAAAAAAAAGACATATTCTTATTATAGAAAAAACTTAATAACCCTATAAATAGTAAAATATCACTTTTTTCCCTAAATAATACCACATACATTATTTCATGATAATTTTAAAACTTTATGCAATCAAGTCCCTAACTTGATTTTTTTAGGTCTATAATTGTTATTTCTTATATAAATTACATTATATCCCTCAATTTCTAAAACTTATTTACAATCAAGTCACACTTGATTAATTATTTCAGTTTAGTTTCTAAACAATGATTCTTATTTTATATGACCCATTAGATTCCTAATATGTTGGCACAAATATAAATTATAATTTTAAATTAAATAAGATTAAATAAATTAAATAATTTAATTTATTATCAATTCAATAAATGATTGATCTTTATATGAAGATCAAGTGCATTATCTAGTAATGTGTCATGATCATTTAAATATTAGAAAAGTCAAAGTGATTTGATTTAACCTTTCAGTAAATAGTTTCTCAATGTAACTATTATATCTTCATTAAGAATGTTAAATTTAACATACCTTCATCACTTTGTACCCAAAAGCTTGGAAATAAGTGTAGACATAATGCTCAAAGTCCATTGTGCAAGTGATTCATTTGCTTTTTGTAAAGCTTGAGTGTATTCTTTAAAAAAAAAAATGCTACATTCAATTGTAGATTTATAGTGTATAGAGCATTACTTGCGCAATTTGTTTGCTCAACCATCCTTCATATATTTCAAGCATTTGTGGAAGATCCTAATGGTATAGAGTTACAAAAAGCTAGATTCCTATTGGAAAAAAAAAAAGCTAAAAACTTCATCACTACTTTTACTTTAATGAGAATTCCAAAAGACTTTTTATTTATGAGCAACCTTTCTCTTATAAAACATCTATAAGGTAGTTGCAGCAATTTTTTCCTTCTTGATTTGGCATCACAATCTCATTTGTTAATGATAAAATCTAAGGCATTCAATAATAAATAGATGGCTCTAAGAATGTAAAGCAAGATTTATGGTCTCGATTGCCTCATAATTGGAAAGAATAGTGGCCAAGATATAAAAAATATGAGGATTTATTACTAAATCCTTCACCAAATTTAATCACCCTTTTTGCTTTTTTATTTATTTTATAATATCTTCTAACAAAAACATAAAATATTCATTAAGCCTTATGCTAGCATTACAGTAAGAAACAAGCCTCAATTTTCTATAGCTTATTGATGTTTTTTTTTTCTCAAGTTAAAACCACTTATCTTCTTACAATTTCTTAACCTATTTTAGGTTTCCATTAGGTTATTGACATAGTATCATCATCATCATCTCACTATCCTTATATATATATATATATATATATATATAAAAGAAGATTTTATTGAAGATTCTTATCCCTAAGAATTCCATGTTCTCAACTATTGATCATGTGCTAATTTGTTATCCCACTATTATTCAATGAACAAATTCATCAATATAATGAAGTATATGTGTTTTAAACTTCCTTACCAAAGATAAACTAAAAAAAAATATTAAATGACTTTCTCAATCAAGCAAAATAAATAAAACAAAAAAAGATTAAAAAAAGTGTAAAATTAATGACCTAAAGGTTAGTTGCTACAACATTTGGAAGTTACTAATCAATGTAAGCATGTAATTTACCTTAAACCAGTGATATTGATCAACAACTTTATTTGTATCCAGTCATTTAGACTAGCTAAATGACGAGGTTCTCCCTCTCCCTCTCCTCTCTTCCTTTTGTACTTTTCCCTTTTCTTTTTTCCCTTCTCCCTTTCCATCTTTTCTCTCTTTTTGATCATTTTTTTCTTTAAGTCTAGTTATCCATGCCTCAACACACGCTTTTATGTATTTTTAGTTTTCAAGATCGTGTAACATAAATTCTTTGTATGTGTCACATTTTCTATATAGAACATGAACCACAATTCTATACCAATAATGTTTTGTTTTTGGCAATGACAATCACCAAGCATAATATGCACCATAATCTCCTCTAATGGTACAACTTTATTCTTCACGCAAGTACCTATAACTACAACACTACTCTCTACTCTCCATGAGGCAAGCTAACGTGATTAAAGTCTATAAATACCTTAGTCACTAGATTAAAAAAAAGAAGACAATTAGATATCATCCCAAAGAATTCAACAAGCTTCATACATAAGACACTTCCTACAACTTCATATATTTTTTCTCCTTCTATGTTTACTAATTTAAGTATCAAAGTGTCTTATGTTATCTTATAAGACTTATTTTACAGGAGTCACTCAGGCTAGAGAAAAAAAAACTATATTTCAAATCAATCACAACCTAGAATGTAGACATGAAAATCCCAATACCCCAAACACATTATTAAATATTAATTCCCTTCAAACTTAAGCTTTGTTCACCTAGTTGCCTAATAAAAGTATCTCATTTGCTATCTCTCTTGTTTTATTTATAGCTTCTCAAACTCCTACAAAACACAATATAACATCATTAAATTATGTTGTACATACATTTATATTACAGTAATTCATGCATTGAGTATGAAAGACAACAATACGTGAAAACATAAGAGATAATCCCAAATGTGAACCCATTAGGAAAATCTGCTCTCCTAATAGATTTTAAGTTTATAAAAGGCATATTTCTAAAAAGATTATGATAAGGACCAATATGATGTTAAACATGGTGATCAAAATTTTTTGAATAATTAAGAATTGGAAGTTTTTAAGGAGTAAAAATATTAGATACAATTAAGTAAATGGAGATTTTATTTTATAATACAAACAGGGAAATAAGTGATTAGTAATAACTAATTACTTGGTTGTAAAGTTAAATAATAAATAGTTGCATAAGAAATGCGTGTTAAGGATGGACATCTAGGTTACTCTTGAATTGAAAGGTATTAATAAGATATGTTTGGATGGCTTTGGTATGTTGGTTTAGAAACTGTCTTTGCATCATTTGGGTGCAAATTAGTATAATAGAAAGAATAACACAAGGATATATAAATAGGGATTGATTTTGAAGAATTTGCTGAAAAAGAAAACAAGGAATGTGAGTTTGACACATAAGATGATCAATAGGGCTTTGCTTCATCATTTTATTTTTATTTTTTAAAGTGGGTATTGAAGGATGATTGAAGTTTGGAGAGATTAGTTTTAGCTTTATCATAATTCTTGTGACTATGATGATTTTTTTTTTTATTTTGAAAATTCTACTAGGACTGAAACCATTAGACTAAAAGCATTCTATATGGAAAAACTATGAAATTCAATTTCTAATTAATCAAATGTCGAATGATAAAATTATAAAAATAAATTCAATTATACAAAAGGATTTAAAACAAAAAATAACAATTAAAAGAACGATGATCAACATTAAAATACAAAATGAATTTAATATTTGATTGAAGAGTGAAATTGAAAAGAAAAATAAATTTAATAAAATGATAAAAAAAAAATCAAAAGAATGAAGATCAAAATTAAAATAAAAAATACAAATAAGTTTTTAATTCAAAGGTGAAATTGAAAAGAAAAATTATTTTAATAAAAAGCTAAAAAAACAAACAATAAAAAAAAACAAGAATCAAATTAGAAAAAATAACATTTGACAAATTGAGATTGAAGGATAGAATCAAAAACAAATAAGACTTCTATAAAAGGGTTAAGAACAAAAATTATAAATTTAAAAAATGAGAACTGAAGTTGAAATATCAATAACAAAGTGGATCAAGCCGTGATTTTTAGAAAGAAGAGATAAAAGAAGAAGAAAAAAACCCACCAACAACAAATCGCCATACCAACGCCAACACATGCCACATCAATAGAAAAAAGACACGACAATGTTTCCAACGACATGATGAGAACATTTTTGGCTACTAGGAGTAACTGCACATGCCTATACCTTTTCCCATTAAAATAATATTTAATTTATGCAAAAACCCTTTATTAAACCGGTAATAATAAAAAATCATAATGAAAAGACTAAAATATCCTTGGATAAAAGTCTTGATTTTAAGGATAAAATTGTTATTCTACTGTGTTTGAAAACCCGTTCCCTGTTTGTTTTAAAAAAATTTATACTTTCAATCAATTATTTAATCAATAATAAGTTTTTTTAAAAATCTAAATAAATATATTTAATTTTTTTATATTATTTAATGAATAATTAGTTTTGAAAAAAATCTAAATACTGCTAACATCAAGATATTTAATCTTTTTAAGAGAAGAACAAAAACATCGTTCTATATCTAGTGTTTTTCAATGTTGAATTAGTTTTTGTTAATAAAATAAAACATTCAATCTTAATCTATTGGGCCTAAAAGATCAATTTACAAAAACGCAGCCCAGCCCACTTTTCCAAAGTTTGGCATTTGATAGGATTTGTAATTACAATTTAGCCCCCATACATAAACCCGCTCTTTAAACCATCATTCCCTTCGTCCCCTCTCCCTCTCAATCTATTGCTAGCTAAAACCCTTAACAAGCAAACAAGCCACAATGGCCATGAGAGCAACGACGGCGGCTTTGGCTGCGGCAGCAGCAGCAGCTCCTCGTGGCGGATTTTTGCGTCTGTTTTCAACAACTTCCACTTCATCCTCCTCCTTCCCTTTTCCTCAGACCACGCAGCAAACTCCTGCACGTGAACAGGCTGAGCCAAACACCAATCTCTTTGTATCTGGTATGTGTCTCTTTCTTTACATTTCCATAATTACTTTCATTCCTTTGTTCTTTTCCTCGATTCCCATCTGGGTTCTGTTAGTCACTTTGCTTGCAATCTTTACAGGGTTGATATTGTCAATATTATGCTAGAAATGAAAGAAAAGACTTAAACTTTATGAGATCTGATTGACTATTTTTTTCTAAATTAAGAATTATTAGTAAGATTTTTGTGTTGTTTATTTGGTTATGAGCCCTGTGATTTTGATTGCGAGTATATTGATAGGATGTTTTATTTGCTACCTTATGTACCGAAAGAAGTTGTTTTTAGTTTTTGTCTTTGCCTATTAGTACGTCCAATTTTGTGGCGATGTCTGTGTTGGTGATTCGAAAATAGCCCATAAATGCATGGAAGGTTGAAAAAAATGTGTGTTTTTTAGCTGGTTATATGTTAATTATTTGCAAAATAAAAGTAACTGGTACTTGCAATTTAGGTGTTGAAAACCTACGAAAGGTAGATTTGGATATGATCATAATCACACATTTGAGAAACTAGTATATGATATAATATGCTGATATGCGTGTTATGTTGTTTAGCTATGTTAATGATGGGTTTTAGTTCAAGAGTTGGACATGCTCTAGAATTTATTGGAAAGTAGTCGTGAATTGTGATGTACGCACATCTGTGTCTTTCTTCGGAGTCATTGGTCACAATCTTGTATTTCTTGTGTTGTTATAAATTTTTAGTTTGAAAGGATATCGGAATTATTCATGATGATGGGAGTTGAAGAGGTTAGAGATTCTTATAGCAGCGTGAATGGATGGACTCTAGAAAGCTTAGATGGAGAGAGGTCTTTGTGAGAGTAGTCATTGCTCTTGATGTGGAGGAGGTATGGAGAATAAATTGCATGTCTTTTGGACCTGTACCAAGGGGGTGGAAGTTTGGAAGGGCATTCTGAATACAGTCTGCATAATTTCTTCAGTGGTGACCTTCAAGTGGTTGGATAGAAAGGAGGTGCTAAGACTAAAATGAGAATCGGAAGACAATGTTCTTGTGCTGGCATAGCTGGCACTCAATAATGCTTAATTACTTTTGGGACACAATTATAATCTGTATGTAATACTCAATATCCTGGCTAAAAGATTGTACAGAAATTTCCCCTAGAGTACTGGTTAAAAATAATAGAACAGGAGCATGTCTTAGTGAGCAGGAGCTTCTTGGAAGAATTAAATAGTTATTTTGGACTATCCTCCTGGGATTCATGAGCTGCGGGATAATGATATAGGCATCCATTAAAGTTGTGTAGTCTCGTTTTTTTGTCCTTTCATATTGTAAACCAAAGAAATATTTCTTTCTTGTCCTTTGATGGTTATGAAAACCCAGTGAATGTAAAACATCAAGTCAACTTCTTAACGTGTCAGAAGTTTTATTTGATGCTTCTATGATTTTGGTTTCAGGGCTAAGTAAGAGAACAACTTCAGAGGGACTACAAGAGGCCTTTTCTAAATTTGGTGAAGTGGTTCAAGGTTAGTCTCTTCTTTTCATAAATGTTTTTCAAAAATTTCTTTTTTGGATTGCTAATGATTGCCTTTCTAGCTTTTTACAGCTAGAGTTGTAACTGACAGGGTCTCAGGCTATTCTAAGGGGTTCGGTTTTGTCAAATATGCTACCTTAGAAGATGCTGCTGAAGGAATAAAAGGCATGGATGGACAGGTGAGTTTTACCTGGCTCCTTACTTTTGTCCTTTGAGAGAAGATTGTGGATTTATTATTGTAATGACTTCAAAGTGGTTAGGATAAAATGATGTGTAGTTGTTAGTATAGCTCATAGCATGATCAGTAACTCTAGGAAATTCAGTATGGGTTCTGTGCAGCTTCTTAAGTCATGGAACAAGCTATGAAATGGTCAAATCTTTGGAGGAAAATCCAAAACCTAAAGTTCAATATGAATTCAAAAGGATTCACTAAAGAAAGCTTGATGCTTCTCAAGTTAAACAATGGTCACGTGGATATCTAAGAAAACTATGACAGACATGAGATTGGTGGTTCCATATGTTGAAGCCTCATAAAAACCGAAGCACCTTTCTCAATGTTTCCTAGGTTAGCTATGATAACTCATAACAGTGGCATACATCGAGATTTGTCAATGGGGTTAGGGGCTTGCACTTTTGCACATGGGAACATGTATATGAAATTGATTATTCTTCCGCCACTGTATCTGTTATTGTTATCTGCACTTGGAAGATGCTTAATTTTTTAGTATCCCTTGAATCCTGTTCAGTATGTTTCAGCAAGTCTTCTAACTAGCAATCCAGCTCATCAGCTTACATTCATGCTCATGCATGTTCCTTCCATACTTTTGTCCTTTGGTGCTCACCAAGCAACCTAAGGATACCCATCTGCCTTATGTTAGTGCAACTTCTCTCATTAGCTCACCAATCTTATTGATGCAATTGAACCTGAGCAAAAAGGAAGCAAAGTACAAAGAAAACCGAGATTTTAAAAAAAGGGTCTCAATAACAAAAAGCCCTAATTGTATTTTTATTACTGAATTTATTTTTTTCGATAATTAAGTGTTAAGGGACCAAAAGTTATTCTTTATCACCTGTTCTTTTAAAATTCCTTGTTTTTTCTATCATATAATTAAAAGAAACTATCTTATTGGACATAGTAAGGTCTAGGACTCAAGTCGTGGATCTTTTTCCTTCTTTAAAACACATTAGCAGCGCCTGAACATCATTTATTTACATTATAAAAAATTCAGTCTGGCCCTCAGTCTGGCCCGCAGCGAACTTGAGCCACCTATTTAGTATGATTATTGTGAAACTTGTTTTCTCCTCTTTTTTTTTGGCTGTCTACTTTTAATTTCTCTTTCTGATATCTGTGTATTGTAGTTTCTGGATGGATGGGTTATATTTGCAGAGTATGCTAGACCCAGACAACCACCTTCTGAACCTCAAAACAACACAGGCATGGGATTATGGAAACAACGCTACTGATAGCCGCTGGCAGTGACTCCTATAGTCAAGGGATCAAGTTTGTCATTATCCAAACTAGCACGGCCAGCGCCGCTGGCAGTGACTCCTATAGTCAAGTGATCAAGTTTGTCATTATTCAAACTAGCATGGCCAGCAAGTACCATTTATGAATTCTTCACATTATTGTGGTTTCTCTTTCACAGCTTGGAACGATCAATATTTTTTATATTAACTAACTGTGAGCAGCTTGAAATTATAAATTATGTGGATAACAAACTGTTCCATGAGTGAGCATGCATATCTAGCAAGTACAATTTATGAATTCTTGACACTATATTCGTCCTCCATGAGCATCTTACAAATCTTGTGCTCCATGAAGTCACGTTAAATATATCTGAATGTTGCATCATTGAAAAACTTGTTAGAGTGCCTCTGAATTTGTTCATAATTTTTATTTTGGGAACAGAAGTTACTGTCAGGTGTCCAAAATCAGTATATTTTCTGCAATTTATGCTGGAAGTTCAATTGGGTATCGTGTAGCACTGAAAATCCGGTGTTCTTTAGTGTTCTTCAGAGGTGTGCACAAGCAGTATGGAACTGGTTATTGTGATCCGTCTTTGTTTAGGGTGTCTTCAGTATTGTTACGTGGTAGGAAAAGGGATTTATAACGAATTGTCTGGTCTATTTACTTACAGTACCTTTGTTTTTGCTGCTTTTGAAATTATGTTTGATTGTTTTTCTTAAGTATGTGTGGCTTGAAAAAACATTAAATAAATTTTTCTTTTTAGTGTTTTCTCCAATTGCTTTTTATTCTGTAGGAAACTTGCGAAACATTCTGCATCATAATATTATATACATCAAATTAATGGTTTTTTTATTATATATTTTCTAATAGTTTTAATGATCTGATATCAAAATAAAAAAATCTAAAAAAATTAATTTAATGTATTTTCAAGTAAAAAGTGTTTTTATAAAATATTTTGCATCAAATTATTTTTAACTTTAGTGATCTAAAAATACTAAAAAAAAAGATTAATAAGAAGCAAAGAAAAAAATATAAATTTTATAAAAATAAAGCAAAGAAATAAAAAATGGAGAAAAACATGTCAAAGAAAAAAAAAATATAAAGCAAAGAAAAAAAATTTATTTATTTTTAAAATATTTTTGAAACAAAAAAAAAGGGTTATTAATAAAAAATAAAAAAAAAATATAAGACACAGTAAGACAATAAAAATAATTGATTTATTCACCTAAATAAACTTCCACACTCAACACAAGAAGAAAAACATGTCCAATTGATGTCTACTTTGCTTGCTACCCTTGAAAATCTATTTTCTCATATAAAAACTTAATTACAATACTTTGAACCGACAAGTTAGGGTTGCTAAAGATTCAAGTAAATCTTGCAGGTCCACCATCTCTACTTGCCACCATCTCAGCTTCTTCTTCTAATAGGATTCTTTCTCTTTCTACTGTTCCAATTTGCTACGACTCTTTCCATTGTAATTTTGTGCACGACATCAAACATTGGCAATTGACAACCTTGTCCAGGTTTAGATGAATGCAAGAGAACAACAACTCGAATTATTACAATGAGATATCTGTTTAATTTCTGACTGCAATGTACAGTTGACCTAGAAAAGGAATGAATGCTATGCGACATTATTTTTCCAAGTAGGACAATGGGCCTAAAGAATTCGCCTTCCCGTCGACGCAACACAACAATTTGGATTAGCTTCGAAAGGAACTCCACAGAGGGCTTCTCAATACATCAAAATCATCCCTTCAAAACAAACAAAATATAGCTACAGTTGGAGGAAATTTGATGGAAGAGAACCAAATAGAAGATGGGACAAATTAAATGCGTCTTGATTTCCTGACCCTGTTTCTATCATCTTCACAAATATAGGGTCTTGTCAGTTTTTGTAGGGTT
>Ga0307509_10009660_pt1 | contig 11996 bp, 14 predicted proteins | sample 10_EM_MG_FD_202245 | JGI IMG/M metagenome (GOLD analysis project Ga0307509, IMG submission 202245) | Populus trichocarpa ectomycorrhiza microbial communities from riparian zone in the Pacific Northwest, United States - 10_EM | ecosystem: Host-associated > Plants > Roots > Unclassified | place... | reverse complement strand
ACCAGGTAAGCCTCATCTCGAGTCATCCGTCCATCTATTTATATTTATGAGATCTTATCTAATCCTAGCACCTCCAATGTGATATGTGAGTGGATATGAACCCATACTGTTGGTTGCTGATGATCATGTTTATTTTTGACAAGGTGTCACGATTGGTATCATATTGGATGTGTAGGCATTGAAACAGGTGACATTCGCCTGGATGAAACAGAAATCTACACTTGCCCTCGCTGTGATGCTGGTTATAATGAGTTAGTATTATGTTTTGCTTGAAAATATTGGGCTTTCTAACTTTTGCATTGCATTTCTTCCAGAGAAAGTAAGGCAATATGTTCCGTCAAGATAAATATGACCATTACTAAGCCTATGTCCAGTGTCACCCTCCAAAAAGAAAAAATTAGCCACCACTAAAAGTTCTACCTCTAAATGTGCAAGACCAGATTGTCAAGTCAACATTGAACCCGATGGTATATTCGAGGTTGAAGCCATCGTCGGTATGTCTGGTACCGGAACCTCTGCTCTTTACTTGGTCAAATGGCATAAGTGTGTCCTTATTTTCCTTTTCAAGCTGGAATATTTCTGAACCCATTTTTTTGTAGCTATGGCTTTGATGAGGTTACGATACAGACTCTGGAGTCCATGGAGTTGTCTGATCCAAGGATATTGCTTGAGACCTTCTACAAGGCTGCGAAGGCCGAGGGCCTCCAACTAAAAACTCGAAAAAATGAGTACGTAATACTCAAAGCGGCTGCCGCTGCAGGTTGGAACTCGCATGGGGAGTTCGTCAAGTCTGAGTCTTAGAGGGCGAACTTACTTGCATCATTTCTCTTTTTTTTCTATTGACAGGGGCTCTCACATTTACAACCCCACACTATCCCTCTGGTGGTGTCATCTTTAATCTCTGTCTATTGCTATGTTATGCTCTGCATCATGCTATGTAAATATGCTTTCATGTTTCTTTTTGGAAGTTGGAGACTTTCGTGTCCATGATGTTTAAACCTTGTAATTATAGAACCATTTGTCTAGCTAATTCGTAGTACTAGTGTAGATAGTTGTATATAGTCTCCATGCGCGGCTATGCTCCAATAACATGGAATAATCGAACTGATTGACATCAAAGGAGGAGCATGGATGATAAAAATAGACAAGACCAGAGAAGCATCTCATAATACAGATAGATGGGTATGAAGCCTGCCAAGAAAAGAATAGAAGGATTGGCGTTGTGTCATACGAGAATAACGGCAAGAAGCAATGCCATGAGAACGACCACCAGGATAATAATACACCAATTGCTGCCCTTCTCTTCCGAGTCTCGTAAGAATTTACGCATTCGCCGCATTGCATCGCCGAGTTTGTCGTCTGTTCGGTCTACATTTTGTTCTAGATCGGTCAACATTCTACAGAAGGATCAATTTGGCATTCCGAGAATGGCGAGTAGACTTGACACTCACTCATTGTGTTCTCCGATTTCCTGGCCCATCAAGCTTGCTTGTTGTGCAATGGTATTCAAAGTACCAGAAATCGAGTCCATCGTGTGGTCTTGTTCTCGAATCATCATCTATTGGTGGGAAAGGAATCCTTAGCCCCTGGAGTGTATGAAAGTTTGAATATACTTGGACAGTACCTGCTGTTCTTGTCGTGCCCAAGCCGCTTGGTGGTCGTCCCCATACCGGGCTGAGAATGGTGAACCTGGGCCAGCGCGAGTAGGAATTGCGTTAAGTGGCGTACCGGACTCAGAGGATAGCAAATTTTCGGGTTCAGGTGCAGGCACGAAAACAGCTGGAGACACGGTTGCTCTCATGTTCTGACTTGCGAAAGAGGAGGTTGTTAGCGGTCTGTTGCAATTACAAAAAAGGGGGACAAGTCCAATATATCCGCGAATAAAAAACATATTTCAAAGGCACGAATCGAGAGCGAATGTCTGAAAACATGAACCCACCTCTATCTCCTTGCGGACGTGCCCAACGTATCGCCGTCGTTTTTGCACCTCTGCATCGTCCAACCCAAACATTCTGGCGTCCGTTGATTCAACTATCCTACGAAGAATGTTAGTTCTGGATGGCAACGAGGACGGGTAAAGCACGTACTTGACACTCTCTTCCAAATCCTCGAGATCAGCTTCAAGTGCTGCGAGTGTAGCTTTGAACTGGAATTTACACGAATGAATAATGAAGAACTCGGGAATGAGGAAGAGAAGAACGCACCTCATTACGAGCCCACATCAACTCCTCGCTGTCCGGATTCGCCATGCTTCGTATCCGCAGAAACGACGACTGCAACTGCGCAGCGGTGTGCAAGGAGTTCTGTATTTCCTGTTGCACGGCATGGTAAGGGTCGATGGACATCACGCCGACAATGGACGGCGCTGGTTGTGTTGTCGAACTCTCCAAGTAGGCGAATTGTGAGGGCGTGGTGGGATGTGAATATAAAGGTGCTGGAAGCAATCAACGGCTAGTTTGGGTGTTTTCTTCTCACACCAATGCGACTTTTATGCCGTTAAACGACCACTTTTGGTGGTATTGATACTTGATTGATGACTTCTGCGCGCAGGGAGTACGTTGCGTTTGCTTGGGTTTTCTATGATCAAAGACACGGAAAGGAGTCCAGGTTAGCGTTTGTTCCATCCGAATCGGGATTAGCACGACTTGCCCTTTCACCGCCATCTCATTCTTCATTCTTGCATTATTCTTTCACTTTCTTTTCCTATTATTCAGCCTTTCACCTCTGAACATCTGTTCTCAAAACTACATTACATATAGAGGTGTGATAATTTCCCCATTCCATGGCCAATTTCTTTTCTAAATTTAACACAGGAAAGCCATTATTGAAAGACGATGAAGTCTTCGTCACCAGCCGCATCTGACGGGACGCTTGCGAGCACGTCTGACAGGAATGACGAAGCCCATGTCATTCCTAAACCCAACTCGAGTGCCCATGTTTACGAGCCTGGCTCTTCGGCTTCAACACAACTCAATGTAACCTCTCCTGAAACCTCTTCAACTGAGGCTTCAAAGTCTCGGAAACGTTCATTCGAGGATGATGCTGTCAACAAAGGAACTACCCCAAACACTGCCCCTGTGTCTTCCCCGGGTGGTGCCGAAAGTGGAGACGTCTTGCTCAGACCCTCCGCACAAGCAGATCTTACGAAAAAAAGTACTTCGGGGACAGAAATTGAAACTGAGGGCAGTCTGGATCACCCAGTCAAAAAGCGACGCACCGAAGGGCAATCGGGAAACATTTTGGCTCAGGAAGTCGGTCAGTCAAATGTAGCTGTCTATCTAGGCCTCCAAAATTCGCCGAATCTTATTATAACGGGAACTGATGATCAAGCAACGACGCTCAGCATATCAAAGGCAGTTCTTGAAAGTGAAGAACGTGTTGTGCTTCTGGAAACAGACATCCCCACGGCTTTGCGTCAAAGTATAAAATTGGCACCACTTCCCAGGGCTGTGACGCCTCAGCGAGCAAATACAAACGACTCTCCGAATATAGACTTGCCATCCCCCTCCAAGAAACCCCGTCTCGAGCGGAACACAACGACAGCATCCACTTCAACCACGGAGATCAAATTGGCTATCTCAACTGGGTCCCCCGTCCCACCTGATGGATTAGACGCCATCATAGAACAAGCGTCAGCTCCCAAAGGACCGCCCTTTCTTACCCTGCCCCTCGAACTCCTGTCTGAAATCCTCATTCTTACGGGCTCGCCTCAGCACGTCTTAGCAGTTGCCCGTGCCTGCAAGGCTCTTTGCCATGCCCTTCTCAGCCCAAATGCTCAATTTGTCTGGCGAGAAGCAAGAAAGGGTCCAGGCTGCACTTTTAAGGCCCCCGCACCTAAACCGAGTATTGCCCTCGGTTTAGGACTTGTCGATTCAACCGACGAGGTCCTTACGCGAGTTACCAGGTTGCCAGACCCTCCTTCGCAATTTTTCCCCTCCGAAGCGGCGTATGCTGCCTTCATATTTGACTCAGGAGCCTGCGGGGTAATTGTTCTGTTTACCATGAACGTAACTCCTCCTCACTCAGCCGCCTTCTGCCCCTTTTCAGTGTTGCAACCAAGAAACCAACATGATGTATGGCTCCTTCGCATTAAAGGCCCGTGTTTGTAAGAATGTCAGTTATATTTCCAAGTTTTGTTCAGAAACGTGCGTCTTGCTCATAATCATCTATTTTGACTTAGTCAAAATGCAAGATACCCCAGTAGGCCTTTCTATTAAGTTCAGGCCGTATTCGATGCTTATCCTCCATTTCTTTATCTCTCAGGGGTTTGGCTACGTTGAGCCTAGGAGATCATATGTACCAGCTTTTGAAGCCAATACTGCCGGAGAACGAGGTGCAGAGTTTAAACAGTAAGCATTATCTTTGTCCAAGCAATCTGTAAGACGATGCTCAAGTCTTCCTTTTTTGATACCTTTAGCTAACTCTTTCGATCACCATCCATGTATATCATGCTGTCTTGATCTCCTGCGATGCTCACACTTACCATGATTTCAGACCTTCGGCTGGGTCAATATGTTCGTCAAGATGCGCTTGACGCTGCTCGGAAGGAGTACTCCCTTCACCCAAGTTACCAAAAGGTAAAATTTAACCTCTCTCTGCACCTTCCCACTTCTAAAAAAGTGACCGCTTCCAGAAATACGAAATGCTCAAAATCCGGAAGCAAGAATGGATGACGGTCAGATACCTCGATCATTCAGTATTATGAATCGCTTATGGTGTCGTTCTTAGCTCTGCGAAGCATTGAACAAGTGGAAGGGAGTGCGTCAGGAACAATACCGCAAGAACAGGGCCAGGAATGAACAGCTGTACGTTTTTCTTTTTTTATTGGAATAAATCCCATATTTAATAGAAGCCTGCAGTGGGAAACAATTTGCCAACAAATATGGCTGGCAGTATGATGATCTTTTGAATTGTACTCCATATGGTCCTTATCAGAGGAAGAAATCGAAGTTGATCGAGAGAGTCGACGAAGAAGGTAAGACTGAATACTCTGCCGCAGCGACTTTGTCCAACGCTGCCCACAGACGTTAAGGTCATGCGAGAATCCATAGAAGAAAGCCTGCTCGTAACCAACGAACGGCGTGGTCGCCGTGATGCGGAAATCTCGCTCATGGAAAATAGGGCCGGTGTTGAATCGTTATACAAGCGCCTGCGAACGGAAGGAAATTATCCTTACCTCCCCTCGCTCTCGGCCTTCCGCGAGCTTCCAGTCATTAGCATGATTCAGACGACGGAGCGCACTAAAGTGACTAAGTCTGTAGCCGATGTGCTCCAAACCAATCCGGTCATGGCAGATCTCTTGAAAAGTCAGTTAACGAAGTGGACGGAGAAGGCAAAGCAGGACCTGGGCGTCGTGTTGGGTTTCCCGAAAAACTGGAAGAATGCAAGTAAGAATATCTTGCATCCTGTGGAGAGGGTTACCGGGAGGTTTGTCTGTACGCGTTGCGAGAGAGTTGATGTGAGGTATCGAAATGATGGGTGCTTGGATTTTGCGGGTGCATGCAGGCATGAATGTGGTGTTGGGGATGAGAAAAAGGGGAGGGTCGCGAAAGGGAAGAAATGGAAATGGGACTCTTCAATCTTCGTTAAAGATGAAAAGGTTCGTTTGTTTCCACCAGGTTGTGTTTCTTTAAAGGCTAAGTGGTGCTTTCCAGGCGGTCAAAGCTCTCAGAAAATGTATTGAGCTCTCGAACCATGCCGAAGACAGGGATGGGGGAAATTACCTGCTCAAAGTCGGCTTTGGTGTGGTGTGCAACTCTTGCGACCAGCCCATGGTCATAGACTCGCGGAATATAGTATGTTCATTTTTCCTCCCAGTGAGTTGTAGGTATTGAAAGGTTCTCGAAATTCTGCAGATTGGACATTCCCACCGTCATAACGAGATGGAACTCTCCTTTGAGTCCATTGAGAAGCTGACATTCTTTCTCGGCGGATACCCGTATGAGTATGGTTTGACTCAGAGCCTCCTAGGTCCAACATCTGCCTCCGTCGATGCGAAGAAAGAAATTGAACGGAAGAATTTTGGATGCCGACACTGCCTGCGGACAAAAATGGAAATGGAAGCTGCTGCTACTATCGTGGTGCCTGCCTCAATCAATCAGCCGTCCGATGTTCAACCACAAAGCCTCACATCCACTACCAGGGAAGCTAGCGCGAAACCCACCATGATCGAGCTCAAATCCTTAGTTTACCACATGCACGACACCACGGAAGGTCCGTTGGAGAAGCCTCCCCCGTTGTATAGTTTTAATGGGGTGAGATCCCACCTGAAGGGCAAGTGAGTAACGTTCGTCCATGATCCAATTTCTCCGCGCCCTGATCTTGTTGCAGGCACGGCATCGAGGATATTCGGGACGAAGACATCTTTTGTTATCGAAGCACTTTTGTCTAATCCCCGGGTTACCTGACTATGCGTAAACAGTTTTTGAATCACATTCTTTCACTTACTAATGTATTATAATCCCCCATTGAATGTCGAATAATTCTCTCTATCGACCAAAGTTCACATAAAAGGCATCGCCCTTTCCCGATTCAGGAAGATTACGACATCAAAGTTGATTGAAATTTGACACCCTGGATGGTGGCTGATGGAAAACAGCCTATTCGGTTCCCGGATAGTTCAAAAGCAGAGCAATGATTGTCAAATATTTCACACCTCTTGGAGCTCCCCACGTTCTTTACTCACCCCGATGCTGGCCGCCCCCACACTCGTTTTCGCCCTCCTTTCATTACCCTACCTCGCCTTGGGCGGCACAGTTCAACAACCTGACTTACGCGTTCCTGAGCCTTCACAAAAATACAAAGACCGAGTGAAGACCATCTTCACAGATAGTTATGGGGCATACAGGTGAGTTGTTGACTCGTTCAGCCCAGAATTTTTGTTCCTCGACTCTGAACTCTGTTTTCAGGTCATATGCGTTTGGACATGACAATGTTGCTCCAATTAGCAAAAGTTCGTCCTCACATTCCCAGCTTACGGATAAAACTTCACTTCTTTATAGGCTTTTCCGATGGACGAAATGGCTGGGGTATTATTTGCGTTTTTAATACTTGGCGAAAAGGAATTAATTCGCCGTTCTACAGGTGCAACAATCGTGGACGCAATGACTACAATGGTGGGATGCAATTCTGTTTTGTTTGAGTTTCAAACTTACACGAATCGGTTTCGAAAGCACATCATGGGCCTCGAGGTGAGTTGCTGTTGTTACTTACATCGGCTTCCATTAAGTCTCTTTAGGACCTCTTCACTGAGGCTGTGGGCTTTGCTTCCAATATCGACTTTAGCAAGTCTAAAACCCCAGACCCTGTCAGGTATTCAAATGTTTCATCTCATTTCATACCTGCCAAGTTGACACTTGTACTTCAGCGTTTTCGAATCTACAATTCGATATGTTGGCGCGCTGCTCAGTTCCTACGAATTGAGCGATCAAAAGTACCCTCAGCTCAAAACGAAGGCGAAGGAGTTGGCAGATAAATTGGCTTTCGCTTGGGTTGGGGTCAGTTTTTCCTCCATCCCACTCTCATCCTGTTCTTAACACATTAACAAGACCAACGACGTTCCTTTTGGTCACATTGACTTCAGCACCAATACCCCTCAAAAGGATACCGTATGTTGTTCACTCGTTTTACCATATCCCATTTCAATGCACCCCATCGTAGACGAATATCGCCGAAGCTGGAACCGTAAGTCATCTGGATACACTCAATTAAGTTTCGCAAACTCCACTTATAAACAACTTGCTAGTTAACCCTCGAGTGGGCGACACTCAGCAAATATACGGGTAATGATACATATCGGCAACTTGCGGAAAAGTCTGTTCGTCACATTGCTGGAGGAGGTGCCCCGTTACCCGGCCTTCCAGGACAAGGCATTGACCCAGCCTCAGGTTTGCCAGTTAAAGGATATGTGGTAAGTTCTTATTCTCCTCTATCCTGTCTAAATTATATCTCGACCATGAGTAGACGTGGGGCGGCGGCTCTGACAGCTATTTCGAGTACCTCATCAAATATGCTCGGCTGAACAACACGATCGATCCCATCTACGCGGACTCCTGGAGGACTGCCGTCGATTCTTCAATTCGCACCCTTCTAAAGGTATTCTCAATATTGTTTATACTGCCCTTCAGACGAATCAAGCCCAACGCAGAGATCGGTACCCGGAGACTATGTCTATTTGGCCGATTTCGACAGCAAGGGCAGAATTCGACATGTTAGCTCCCATCTTGCCTGCTTCCACGGAGGAAATTGGTTGTTTGGTAGGTCCTTCCCGCTGCGTTACTCTCGAATTCCTCAGTGATATTCAGTCAATAGGTGGGAAACTTTTGGACAATCAGACAATCGTCGACATTGGGTTGCAATTAGTCGATTCATGCTGGAATACATATGCGTCCACGAGGTCGGTCAAATATCCCTTTCTCTCCCGAATGTTCTCTCATTCGTATTACAAAGCACGGGCATAGGTCCTGAACAGTTCGCATTCATTTCGACTGACGGCGGTTTTACGGGAGGGGCCAATCCCTCCACGTCCCAACTCAACTTCAACAGCCAGCATGGCTTTTATATAACGGCACCAGACTACGTTCTTCGCCCGGAAGTGCTCGAGTCAAACTTTTACGCATGGCGAGTAACAGGCGATACTAAATACCTTGACCGCGCTGCATTAGCGATCACAAAGTTTGAGCAGCACCTGAAAGTTCAAGAAACTGGTGGTTATGCAGGACTATATGATGTGGATGACACCAATTCTCAACGAGTCGATGACACGGAAAGTTTCTGGTATGCGGAGGTTTTGAAATATTTGTAAGTCTTCGCCTCCTTAATTTTTTGTACCATTTGTAATAGAACTTCAGGTATTTGACTTTTGACGATCCTTCGCACATCGATCTGGACGAATGTTTGTTGTTCCCAATCTCGTTTCTCATGAACTACTAATTACGCAAATGATGCTAGATGTGTTCAATACGGAAGCCCACCCATTCAAAATCCCGCGCGTACCAGCAGACCAGAAGTTCGGTACCGGAAAAATTCGTCAACAGGCCAAACCTTCAAAGACGCTTCCAGGAGACTTGCCGCAAGTAAGCAGGGTACCGTTACTGGGCTTGATCGCATTTGTAGGAGATATCCTTTCCTCTTGAGACCCTTCTTTTTTGTTTCCTTCACGGAAGTACCACACAAATACATTACTCAGGTACAATAATTTCGACCTTCATTCCTTCAATACCTTCCATTCCTTGGCTCAATCGGACCTTGCGGATAGATTACGTAAATGTTAGTAGAGTACACAATTTCGCTGACCACAGCATCTCCCGGGGTCCCCCATCACTGAGTAGAACTGCGTTTAAACTGGTCGCGGGGCCGGAGGTCTTCGAGAGTCAGACAATGTTCACGACATTGGGACAACCTTCATGGAGGGGAGGCATCGGCGGCATAGTAAGCGAGGTCCAGATTGTAAGTCGTGCCACCTGAATCTCCAGATGTCCCCGGGACCCCGCCAAAGAGGAGGACACGGTCCCAACGTTTCCGAAATAACAGGGGCCACGCAGTGGGTATGAATATGGAACCGGTGTGCAATAATTACGTTGCACTGGTTACTCCTCTCACAAGGACCACCAGCAGGAGTGCTGTCAGAACAGAGAATTTCTGTCAAAAGATGTGAAAGAAAGATTTTTGAAGGAATGGCAACAGGGTAAGGAACGATGACTTTATACTGTTTTGATACTGCAAAAAAAAAGTAGCTTATAAAGACTCGAGTTTAGAAATTACGGGTATGGGACACCGTGAAAAGAGTGCCTTCCTGACCGCCCAAATCAATCAGCAGTCTTAAACCGCCGCAAATATTCATGCCTGTGCTTGGTCAAGCAACTGCAATCTTGAAGTGGAATTTTCCAACTGTTGAATCCAGTGTAAAATGATTAGCGACCTTAGATTCTCGGACAAGGGCCGCCCTCAGGCTGGAGGAATGCTCCAGGCCTCCCGGTGAAAGGAAACTAAAAATTGGTGGTGGGGAAACATCCTTCTGGCAACCTTTCTTGTTTATTGCTATGTAAATGTCTTTGCCCCCAATGATGAAATTTGAATATTTACAAACCTTCAATATATCGTAATGCTTTCTCTTGTTATCAACAGAGTGTATACCTGAGGCACAGGCTCAGCTGTCTGTCACAGCGTTTATCTGCTTCAGCTAATTCAGGATAATGTTCTGGAGACCAGCCTTGGCTATAACACATAAATTTTCATTAACATCGCCTCGCTTTCGACCTCCACAATTGTTCAAATGTAGAGTAAGGAGAGTTTACTACCTTGTATTTTCGACGAACTTTCAAGCTTCCTCCACGTCATAGACAACCTGTGCGGTGCTCCTGGCAAAAATAAATAAATATTCTCAAGACTTGTTGTGCAATTATCGACATCTACCTCTTCTCAATGCCCTATAAGATATACAAATCAGTCTTACGCTCGTAGTGCACACAGAAACACATACATTTTCCTTCCACGCCACTTGGACTTTAAACTCGGTAAGTCCAAGCATCAGCACGATGTCATATCCAACCTCATGATACATGTCTCCATTCGGGCCTTTCTTTACTGGTTGGGGCAAATGGGAAAGATTCACAGTAATGTCGCACAGCTTCGTATAGTTTTCTGATGGACTGTGAGGAACGGAAATGGACAAAAAAAAATGGAGCCAGTAACTTGCCTGTTTCTACATCTTTCCAACGGGGATTTTGCATATCTCCTCGATAAGCCCATAACCTTGTTGTAATAATCTTGATCGGACTTGGAGAGAGATTATGAAATACTTTTCTAAACTCCTTGACCTCGGAAACTTGGGTATTCTGTTTTCAAAGAACAAAAGTTAGGGTACACAAATGGTTGGATGATATGCATGTGAACCTTTGGCAAAATAATGGAGAAACTCCCCGGGATTCTAAGGTTCCCTTGGGCATTCATATATTTCTTCGCGGACCTCGCTACGTGTTCCGGATCGTTTGGGTCGTAGCTCCGAGTGCTGAACGTACCGTAGGTAACTCTCGTGATGCGGGATTTCACCACGTGGTCGAGATAAAAGGATATAGCGCCATCGGATGCGGCTTTGTTTCTGGGGACGATGTGAAAATGAGCCCATAAGGCGGGATTGTGGATTGGGTGAAAGGAGCTCACACGTAGTTTTCAGGTCGAAGGACATTCAAGTTGTGTTCCCGCAAAAAGGTTTGAACACTGTTGAAAAGCCAGTCGTTGGCAGAAAACCCGCCAACTAACACCACATGCTACTAATGTTGTGAGTCATTGGATACTTTCCTGCCTAGGAGAGGAGAATACTACCGTTATGTTAACAGTTGAAGCCTTTTTTTGAGCTAAAACTGCATTGACGATGCAATTTATCGCGGGCTCGAAGAAGAGGGCGACGTCCGATCTGACCATAATAACTCATAAGTTTTATGCGGAAAGCGGTGCCTGAGAACCAAAGGATTCATACGAACCCCTCGAGCTTCAGTTGGCCCAGCCTGATGTTGTAATTGGGATCGTTGTCACGGGCGGACCCAAATTTGATATACTGTGTCGCGTCAGACCCTCTAAACCTGGGTTTGGTTGTCTTATCAAAACATTCAACAATATAGTCGATATCTGCAGAGAATTTCGAGTTTGCAAGGAACGCTAAACAGTGAATGGCATTAGTGTTCGGTCCAAGTCAGATGTACAGCGGAGACAAACATCCGATAAATGCCATTGCGTGTACATTTACAAACACCGATCCATGGAAATGACCTGTTAAATACGGTTAGGGAATCTCTATGAGGCTTTTGAGCTGATATGCAACGGACACTGAGGTACCGCAATCTCTTCGAAGGTTTGTTTTCCCTTTGGATTTTGTCGATATGCACTCACATCGATAGTCCCACCTCCGGCATCCACAACGACAATGCCGTCACCTTTCTAGTTTGGAGGAGTATAAACTTCGTGTCATACAACAGGGAATCAATTACCTTGACGCCCTG
>Ga0307509_10009659_pt1 | contig 11996 bp, 11 predicted proteins | sample 10_EM_MG_FD_202245 | JGI IMG/M metagenome (GOLD analysis project Ga0307509, IMG submission 202245) | Populus trichocarpa ectomycorrhiza microbial communities from riparian zone in the Pacific Northwest, United States - 10_EM | ecosystem: Host-associated > Plants > Roots > Unclassified | place... | reverse complement strand
GAACGCCAGAAACGCTTAAGGCCTTCTTCGTCGCGTAAATCTACCGAGGATGAAGAATCGGACGACGAGGAGCCACCTGCCAAGAGGCACCAGGTTTCCACTTCCAGTTCATCACGCTTGCGCTCTAACGTATCCAGCAGTTCCAAAATTCTTGGCTCGACAACAAGTCTTCTGGAACGGCGAACTTCGACAAACCGCCACTCACTGCTCAGGTGGACACCATACGTTGCGAATTAAATGAAATTCGACCCGCCCTCGCCACTTTTCGTGATGAAGTTTCGGCCGGAGACGCCGACATAGTAGCGCTCAAAACCCTTTTGTCGGAGGCCAGAGTATATGTTGTTGAGAATTATAGGATGACTCAGTAGCGTGTCGGTTCCACTGTGCTTATATTCTACTATATCTTTCTGATCTCCGCGATGCAGCCCAGCAAGTGACAGATATCCTTCGGAAAGAAACTCCTTCACCGAGCTTCGCAGCTCGCTGATTCCTTCAACCAGGTTAAAGAGCTCGAAGAGGAAAAACGAGGTTCCTTACGCGAGCTACTAGTGCGTGAGGATGAAAAGCGGCACTTTGAGTTGCTCATTACCGCCGGTCAGTTTTTACCCTTGCTTTCGAACGAGACGATTTCGCCGATGATACCGTACGATAGAATGAAAGGTTGCTGAGCTCTCGGAATGGTTGGTCACTCGCGAAAAGGAGACGATAGATGCCCTAGCCAGTGCTGCTGACCCAGAGGCACGTTTGCAAGCAGCCGTTAAAGAGTACAATTTCATTCATTCATTCTGTTTCTCGAAGTTGAGATCTTTTCTAGGAATATAGCCAATAAAGCAAACTCAGACACCTTTTCATCAGAAGTTCAGAACTCGACTTTGATCCCTGAAGGAAAAGTAACCCCATCTCTTCATTATTTTAATCCCTACCTCCTGATCTAGCTCGTTAGAAGCATTTCAAAGTTACTGGTTCTACAGGATATTGCCAATACTGGAAGAAGTTGCGCTTAGAGCGAAAGATCCGTAAGCCATAGAACGATACCGCTCGCGTTATGTTTCGCTAACACTTCATCGGTTAGGAAAAGTATTCAATATTCTTTCTCGTTTTTGGTTTATTTTGAATCGCCGAAGGTTAGAAGAGAGTCACAGACAATATTTCGAAACTCGAACTCGAACTCTCAGGCAAAGTACAACAAGCATCGGAGAAGCAGATTGCTGTCCTGTACCTTCATCAAAATTACCGTTTGCAGGAACAATTTATTGGAGAATAATTCCATTCCGAAGCTTTACATGATTGTCGTTGGCGGCCAACCCTCGTCTGTTCGTTTTTCTTTCTTCTCGTGTTTTCGGCGCCGAACTGACGTGGGCCTACAGAAGATAATTAACCAATGACGCCCTTGGTCGACGATGTACCTTGCCCAGTAAGCTTCGCGGGTTTGTATCTCTGCTGCGTACCTCTCATCACCACCGCTCAGCCCACCCCTCGCTGCTGTTATCGCCGGTGGGATTCGCTTCGCGCGAGTCATCTGCCGCGAAATCTGTCGACATTTATGATACCATTCGATAGCGCCCCAAGGCAGCATCGGTAAGTCACAACGACGTACCTCGTATACCCCCTAATATTTGTTTGTTTTTTTACGCATCCTACAGCCACCACCAGCTGACTCACATTGCTTGTTACGTGTTCGACCCATCCAGCGCACACCACACGTACGTGCAGCCACCTGTCGTATGGCGAACACCCACCGCTGCGAGTTTACCAATCGGGTTCGGAGTATTCGGGGCAAGGGCTACACGAAGACTCGTTGAAGGAGGCTATTTTGATTGATGTTGGCAGGATTCTGAGAATGAGAGTGGTAAGCACGAACCTACATGCCATGCATCCATATCCACTCACAACATCCATCATTGTCTTATTCGCACATGTTAGCCGCCTATTCATTCCTCTCCGTCGACGCGTTTTCCTGGCTCCTTGTCTGCCCAACTGCCAATGCCTTCTCGCACCCGCACACGAAGTTGTCCGACCGGGGGTGTTTGGAGTATTCACGCCCAGGGCTAGAAGACGCGTTGAAGGGAGGCCAGATTTTGGGTGTTAGCAGGATGCAAGGAAGAGAGTGGTAAGCGGGAACATAAATCCTTCCATTCATGTCCACTTATCACACCCGTCCGTCATCCGTAAAAACTCTCCCTCTAGAAACTTCAAGAGCCTCATACGCCCCGACGGACAGTGCACCTACCAACAAGCCCTGTAGTCGCACACACGTACGCGCAGCCGCCTGTAGTATGTCGAACATCCGAGTTTGACGGACTGTCCGATCGTATTCGGAGTAAATATTCGTGGCAAGGCTACATGAGGAGTTGTTAAAGGAGGCTAGTGAAAATGGCAGTGTTATCGGGATGGATAGTGGGCAATAAGACTGGTAAGCAGGAACGTACCAGACGCTAGCACATTCACTCTGCCTCTAGATGATGCGGGGCAGAGAAAGCGGTGGTCGAAGCAGTGTGAGGGGAGGGACGATAATGAATAGAGGGCGTCTATTGTATATGGCCAAGTGCTATCAATTTTTATCAAAATAGCTACTCACCAGAAGCTCATGTCACTTGGGCGGTTCTCTCGATCTTGGCAGTTTACATCCTGCCTGCGTGGATATCGGTCTTCTAGAGCTAGTGGTAGAGGCGGGAATTTGGTCGAGCGAGATTAGGCGCTGGTGTTGGTGCTACTCGAGTAGAGGGGGGGGATTCGACGCCAGCAAGGTGGCGGTGTTCTGCTGCGGAGGGACGTGGGTGGCATGATTGTCTGTTGAGCTCGTGCTAGGAGGCGTGTATGGGCAGCACAGCTGTTGGGCACCCTTGACACCCTTGAATGATCGCCATCTCTCATAACTCCATCTACCCTTCAACGATTCATATAATGTCCTAGTCTAGATCTATAGAACCAACCTAGATCACTCCTAGATCCCTTCACACGTGCCCTCTCACCAGTCGTTCCAGTTAATTATATGAAGAGAAAAACGTGGTGGCTATATTGCGTCTATTTGGAGTAGCCCAATTTTAAGGCTGTGGGCAAGCTGTGGGAACGCCCGCCATGTTCCGTAGTCATCGCCTTCCCGTGTTTAGTATTTGATTTAAGTTTCCGTAAGGTTTATAAGTACATGATTTGTTTGCAGATCATCTGTTTTCCTGCCAAACGTACCGTCGTCGAATCACGTCACTTGAACGCTTTGAACACTCCTCCGCATCTCAATTTCTGCGAGCCTCGTCTTCCGTATTACAATTGTACCCTATGACTATCGTCAAGACTCCATTGGTCTTGTGGGCTCAACAAAGCTCTGCAACCACCAAACAGAAGGTTCGTCCCTTTGGGTTCATGCCTAACTGGAAGATCCCAATGACAGGCCGCCTTAGAATTTCATTTACCTAACAATCAACCTTCAAGGAATTATCCACTCCACTTTGAAATACATCGTCACAGACGCAACCATTTCTTTTAAAGTCAACGCGAAGGAGTGCGTCATCGAATGCCATATTTCTGTTCCAATCATGGTCTAATTTTTGGCCTCTACCCAGAGGAGACGAACAGTGCGAATATGCCTTTGAACTGGATTTCTACGCTGAAGTAGTACCAGAAGTAAGAGTTTCCTCACGACTTCGAGCTTACGGGACCTGTTTTTAACCACACGACATAGTTGTTGGAAAAACGCAGGACGCCGCAATCAGTTACCATCGTTATCTTCAAGAAAGAGATCACTGCTATGGATTGGCCACAATTGTCCAAGATCGAGCTAGCATATGTTAAGACTGACTTTAGTCAATGGTCTGGGGAAGGCGATGAGTGTGATATCGTGGACGAAGACGGCTCAACTGACATTATCGACGTGGATATGGATAGCTCTTCCACAGGGATTGAAAACGGAGAGCCCTTGATATTGGTATTTGTCTCCCGAATTGGGTTCAAAGTCTACACTTCTAATAACGAAGATGACAGTCAAATCAAGGAACAGCCCCACCCAGGATCAAAACGCCAACTACCCCACAAATTTCATGGACGCAACAGAGTTCCGCGACTGAAAGTATGAAGGTTCGCCTGTTTGATTCACTTATCAATTGGTAATTCTAAGCCCGGTACAGAACTTTATTTGTATCTCAGTTTACGCTCAAGACATTGCGGAATCCACTTTGAAATGCATTGTCACGGATACGACCATTTCTTTTCGTGCATATGCAAGGGAGTAAGTTATCCAATTCAAGATCGTGTCCTTGGATATTGAGATAACTTCTTTGATTTCTCAGAAAATACGAAGAGCGTGAATATGCGGTTGACCTGGATTTGTATGCAGAGGTGATTCCAGAAGTGAGCATTGCATCTTGTCAGGTTCCTTTATATTAGGGGTCACCTAAATTTCTAGTATAGGCAGTGGAAAGGGACTTGACAGAGCAATGCCTTACCATCACTCTTCTCAAGAAACTGATGGATACTCAGTATTGGCCACGCTTACAAAAGGCTGAGGGAGTACTGCCTTACATCAGAATAGACATCAAGGGGTGGGTGGGCGACGAGAGTGATGACAACATTAGTGCAAAGACAGAAATCCATTCACTGGAGGAAAATAATGAACGAGATTTGATGAAGGTAAAGAATCTCCGAACCAGAGTTACAGTACGACATTTGCTGATCAAAAAAAGGCAGGGGATTTTAACGGCCGTGGAATATTTTTCCTGAGGCGCTTTGAACGTCTTGCAGCAACAAGAGATATCGAGAAGTCAATCTCGAATTTTGAAGATGCAGTGCGGCTCACACCAGACGGACACCCAAAAAAAGCAGGTCGACTAAGCAACCTCGGATGCTCGCTTGCGAGGCGTTTCGAGTCTCTCGGGGAAATGGGAGATGTCGAAAAGTCGATTTCAAACCAACAATATGCGGTACGACTTACGTCTTCCACTGCCAACTTATCTGACCTTCCGGGTTTGTTGAACAACCTTGGAAATTCTTACTTATGCCGCTTTGAACGTACTGGGAACCTTGAGGATATTGATTGTGCCATATCCCACCACCAGAAAGCGGTTGAATGCACTCCTTCTGGCCACATTGACCTTCTGGAGCGGTTTACCAACCTTGGAAATTCGTATTTATGTCGCTTTGAACACACCGTGGACCTTGAGGATATTAATTTTGCTATATCCTACCACCAGAAAGCAGTTGAATCCACTTCCTCTGGCCACCCTTACCTTACTTTGTTCAACAACCTTGGAACTTCATACTCATGTCGTTTTCAATGCACGGGAGACCTCGAGGATATTGATTTTGCCATATCCTACCTCCAGAAAGCGGTTTATTCCACTCCTGGCCACGCTGACCTTCCGTTTGGGTACAACAACCTCGGAAATTCGTATGGACGTCGCTTTAAATGCACCGGGGACCTTAAGGATATTGATTGTGCCATATATTACCTCCAGAAAGCAGTTAAATCCATTCCTTCTGGCCACGCTAACCTTCCGATTTTGTTCAAGAACCTTGGACAACTATATGCATCTCGCTTTAAACACAACCATTGTATCCCTGATGTTCACCAAAGCATTGCTTCCTATCGTCAGGGTGCGAAGGCCAATGGTACCCCATCCATTTGCCTCACCTCTGCCAAGAATGCAGCGATTCTCTCTTCGGTCCATGATTCCACTCAATGTCTTATTGACTTTGGCCTTTTCATCAGCTTGCTGTCAGAGGTTGCCGGGTTAGAACAAACCATCCATCGCCGTCATGCCAACCTTCATGGCCATTCTGATTTTTTGGGATCCGCTGTGGCCGCCGCTCTCGATTTCAACAGACTTGATCTCGCAATTGAATGGTTTGAGCAAGGCCGTTGCTTGGTGTGGAATCAGATCAACCAACTCCGTACCCCAATCGACAATCTCCGCACAAAGAGTCCTTCCTTGGCCGATCACTTCACAAAGGTTGCAAGTGCATTAGAGTCCTATGGAACCCGTTCTATATCTTCCATTCCTTCTTCACATGAGACACATGCAGAAGACATTCGCCTTCAGGATGACACGCGAAACCATACCCTTCATGCCGCCGAATATAAGCAACTTCTGGAAGAGATTCGGGGTCTTCCAGACTTTAACGACTTTCTTCGACCACCTAAGGCCGTCAACCTCCTTTCTTCATTACCACCTGATGGTCCAGTTATCATATTCAACATCCACAACACACGCTGTGATGCCTTGGCTCTTATAGCTACAATTGAGGGGCCTCTGCATATCCCCCTGAAAGATTTCAGTCTTGCACAAGCAGAGGAACTACAGCAAACCCTTCAATTAAATATCCTCGAGCAACGGAAGGTGGAAGATCGAGAACGTGCTGCTTGTAACTTCTTCGATAATCCGGCACCTATGTCGTTTATTCTACAAGAACTTTGGCACAAAATTGTACAGCCAATCCTCGTAGCACTTGGATATCTTGTGAAGGTAATGCTTATTGTGAATTTATAGATACCTACTGATTTCTTGCATTCTTTACTCAAGGTCCCACCTAATCCTTTAAACCGCTCGCGTATATGGTGGTGCCCGACTGGCCCACTCGCATTTCTTCCACTCCATGCAGCTGGGATATATGGTTCAGCGTACCTCCCAGGATCATGTGTTTCCGACTTTGTGGTTTCCTCATACACACCAACTATCCGTTCTATTAATGATAAATTCACAACATCATCCACCTCCTCCAGATCTACCAATCTCCTCCTTATCAGCCAACCCAATACGCCAGGTCTTAAGTCAATCCCTTCGACCAGAAAAGAGACATATGCGCTTGAAACCTTGATGAAAGGAACCGCTGTCAATCCACTACTGTTGGAAGACTGCAAAGCAACTATAGAGAAGGTGAAGACAGAGATGAACTCCCATGGGTGGGCTCACTTTGCATGTCATGGAGTGCAAGATGTTCACCAGCCTCTTGAGAGCGGCCTTTGTCTTCATGACGGCCGCTTGGGCCTGATTGAGATCATGAAGCAGAGAATCCCGAACCCAGACTTGGTTTTCCTTTCAGCGTGCCAAACTAGCAAAGGAGACCTCGAATTATCCGAGGAAGTCGTCCATCTTGCTGCTGGTATGCTTGCCGCTGGATATCGTGGCGTGGTTGGTACAATGTGGAGCATTTCCGATCTCCACGGGCCGCATTTTGCGATGGAATTCTATCAATATTTGCTTAGGGAAAGCGGGTCAGAGGGATTGAACAGCACTCGGGCAGCCCATGCCTTGGATTATGCTACGAGGACGGTTCGAGAGACTCTCGGAGAGGATAACACTGCATTCCTCACATGGGTTCCATATGTGCACTTTGGCTACTGATATCTTGTCGTTACAATCTTTATATTCTCACTTGTTTTTGAGGGCCAGTGCTGCGCATGGCACTACGAGTCTTCACACTCTCAGGTATATTTTTTTTGGTTGTTTTTTGCTGTTCATCACAAAATTATAGCAAGAATGTACCAAGTTGAACTCAAAAATTGACATCTCTTTTCCTCCTATGTTTCAATCTAAGCTATATGGTTTCAGTATGTGTACCGGCCCCCAGTGCTAGTAGAGGACTCTTCAGACCCTGTATGCTTGTTCTCCGATGTCATCCTAAAATAATTAAGGATCAGTTTCGTCTAGTCGAATCAACACAAGATTTGGAGAAAAGAAGAGATTATAAGAGGTGGCGTGGCATTCACATCCATAAATCCATCGGTCAAATACTGTATACTTACCTCAAACGCTCGGGTCCAAGCGTGTTACGTGCATGACTTACTTATACTACGGGTTCAAAAGTGAAGTATAAAGATAATTTGGAGCTTTGTTTTCAAACTTGAACTTGATGGAAGCTTGAGCGCCTGAAATTCGAATCTGGGGACAACGTCACGAAATGTCACGGTCATGTGATGCCAGCATTCATTTTGCGACAATTCTGTCACGCGCCTTGCTTTCCAAAATTCCCAACAAATCAGAACTTGCTGCCCGACCAACTAGATGTCGAACGAAGATGAAGACCTCGCAAGGTCATTATACAAATAAGCCCGGATTATAGCCGCTGACGACTTATACCAGGGCGATAGCATTGAGCTTGCAGGATGCGAAACAAAAACCCGCCTTGATCGAGATTGATGATAGCGATGACGACGAAGATGCTCAATTTCAAAAGGATTTGAAGCGCGCCATGCAACAATCTAGTGTTGAAACCTCGCGAAACGGATCCCAATTGCAGTCAGCGATTGCTTCATCTAGTCGTCAACCACTGGACCGCCCAGCAGCACAATCTGCCACCAACGCATTTCTTTCAGAGAGAGCCCAGCTCGAAAGAGAGCGTAGAGAACGCCAGAAACGCTTAAGGCCTTCTTCGTCGCGTAAATCTACCGAGGATGAAGAATCGGACGACGAGGAGCCACCTGCCAAGAGGCACCAGGTTTCCACTTCCAGTTCATCACGCATGCGCTCTAACGTATCCAGCAGTTCCAAAATTCTTGGCTCAACTTCCACGCCAACCATTGAACAAGTCTTCTGGAACGGCGAACTTCGACAAACCGCCACTCAGCATGCTGAACCGCGGAAAGATGGCCAGCCGGTCTTTCGATTGACAGAAGTGCTGGGCAAGGTATGCCTCCTCTCCTAATTTATTCTAGTGCCGAATGTCCAACTAGACTTTTTTAATATTTAATTTAGAGGTCTGAATTGGCTTTCGCGATCATGTCCTCGTATTCGCTTGATTTCCCATGGATTTACGAGTTCTTCGACCGTAATGTTCCCGTTATCATGGTCGCTCAACCTGATGCATCGGGGGAGGCCACGATCAAAAATGTACTTCCCAATTGGATTAGGACCACCCCCTTTCTACGTGATGGACGTGGATGTCAACACATGAAGGTACGAGTTGCCTACGTCTAGATTGGCTAACGCTAACGGAGGCTTAGTTCATGCTGGTAAGTAACTATGATAGCCAATCCCACAACTGTACCTTATCGTCCTTATCACAGCTATTTTACAAGACGGGCCGACTGCGAGTCGTCATCTCCACGGCCAATCTGATAGCGTACGACTGGCGTGATATGGAAAATGTATTATTCTTATCATTTCGCTCCATTTTGACACTGATCACCGCGCAGTCCGTCTGGCTACAAGATGTTCCGCTGCGATCAAAATCTATTGACAATCGGAAAGTGACCGATGACTTTCCCGCAGTTTTGCAACGCACCCTCCATGCTGTGAATGTCAGGCCAGCGCTGGCCACGATGATAAGTGACAATGTTACTACGTTCGCTCTTAGTGGTCGTAAATTCACTAATCATAGCCTTTACGGTAGCACCCAGACCTTCCCCTAAAATCAATCGACGAGTTGCGTCAGAAATGGGATTGGTCGAATGTCAAGGTACAACTGGTGGCTTCCTTCGCGGGGAAGCATCAGACCTGGCCCCGTGTCATCGAGTACGTGAGCGCGAATGCCGATAATATTGTTGCTGATCCGACAATCCTAATTTAAAAGAACGGGACACCCGAGGCTTATGACAGCCGTGCGCAAACTGGGGTTGCGCACGGGAAAATCCAAACAGAGTAAAGATCTCTTACTCGAATGTCAGGTTAGCACTTAGCTCGTACATTTTCGGCATTTATTCTAAAGCAAGATTTAGGGATCGAGCCTCGGAATCTATACCACCCAGTGGATGAATGAATTTCATTGGTCCGCCAGGGGAGAAAGCGCCGAGGATTGGTTAGACACCTCGAAGAAATCCCGAGAAAAGCTGCCATACCCTTCTGTAAGAGTAATATACCCGACCAAAGCGACCGTCCAGGCAAGCGCTCTAGGCGAACAGGTCCGGATTCCTATTCTATAATTGACTTTATATTGTTGATGTCACTTCAGGGGGGAGGTACTATATTTTGTCGTCGAAGGCAATGGGATGCCAAGAAATTTCCCAGGAGCCATTTTTATGATTCCAAGAGCAAGGCTGGACCGGTCCTGATGCATTCGAAGGTGATTTGGCAGCTTCTTCGGCGACAGTTTAATTGACTCTGAGAGAAAGATGATCATCGCCATGCTTCAAGAAAATGCACTAGCGGGAAAGCGGAAATCGGGAGAACGAACTGACTCCGAGGATGATACAGATGATGACATTGAAGTAATCGAGCCTGCGCAAGGCTGGGCCTATGTTGGGTCCCATAATTTTACACCCTCGGCATGGGGTACGCTCTCCGGGTCGGCCTTCAATCCGACTTTGAACGTGAGTTGCCCCCCAGCGGTCTTGCATTTTCTTGCTGACCCTTGTTGTAGATCTCGAATTATGAAATCGGGGTTGTCTTTCAGTTGAAGGATGACGATGAAGCGAATCGCATTGCCTGTTTCGAAAGGCCGCCCAGGAAATACTCAATGAAGGACGAGCCGTGGGTACGTATCATCTCGGCTACTCCCACATCCATGCCATAATCCTAAGCGTATTTTTATCAATAGATACAAGAAGAATCGATTCATCATCAACAGGAATAGATACATGCTAATCCCCATTCGGTCCATGGCAATCCTTTTATTTTAAAGCTGTGAAACTAGCATCTATGCAAAAATCTTTCCAATTTGATTGTTGCTCTGGGACTCGTACATAGTTGTTTTATGTGATACATCAATCAATGCTGGGCAGTTGATCATGTACATAACGGCCCTCTGTTCTTCTGAAACACTTGTTGCTGTTCCAAGTACTTGCGATGATGCAATGATGCCCGCCTTGCACGATCAATGCCTAAATGATGATATTTTTTGCCAAGCCGGAGCTATCGGCGCAAATAAACGTGGAGGGAATAATGCTACAGTGGTGGTATTCGATAGTAAGATAGGAGAATACAGGGTAAGCGTCCATTATATAGTAAGTACGGTAAAATAAGCAGTGAATAGGGCCAGTTAAATAAACAAGAATATGTTAAAGATAGATACCTAGGGTATCTGAACGGGACGGAGAGCAGAACTCGCTCTCACCTGGAAAAGCTGAAAATGCTATCAATTTCGGTTTTGTACGCCTCTTCTACGGCTTTTCGACGAATATTACCCTTGGTCGCTGTTCTGGGGAGGGACTGTCGCGGAACAATAACGATCATATCAGGGGAGGTTATGCGCTCGTGTAAATATCGTCTTGAATGGAAGTGGCGTGTTTTCCGAATGATCTCTCTCTTGAGCTTGTTGTGGTCCATGTTGACGGCGGGCTCGATGAACATGACGGGAGAAGGTCGTCCGCTCCCCACCACGATGCACTCCGCAATCAAGGCGCCGCACATAGCACGCGTGTTATCCTCGATGGACTTGGTATCGCACCGCAAACTCGTTTCTGACTTGATCCAATCGTCATCGCGTCCACGCGAAACGTACCACCCCGGGAGGATTTGTTGGAATAGATCGCCGGTGTGGAAGTGGCCGTCTGCTTGTCGTAGACTGGTGTGTGGACAGTCCGGTGAATCTGCGAGAATGACGAGTTCGTACAGGACAGCGGTGGATGTGTGGACTCCTTCCTGTTCTTCCGATTCAATAGGAACAAAGCGGTAAGAGGTGCCGGGGAGGGGTTGGAGCAAGGCTTTGTTCTTTTCGCTTTCACCGGAGAGGAGCATTCCACCCATTTCGGTGCTTCCGAAGAGGTTCTGGAAGAAAATAAATTAACTCGAGGAAGGAATGAAAATATTTGGGGCAAACGTACGCGGAGTCTAATCCCGCTCTTCAAGGCCCATTGCTCGTCCTCATATGGGATAGGCATACCGGAATACAGAACATCATCCAGGTTCTTCAGCATCGAGAGGAGTTTTGGGTCATCACGTGCATTCTTGATTTGCTTCATCAGGGCCGCGCCGAATTGGTTAAGACGATTGAGACCGCAGCGGACAATCATGTCTATGAGCTCCTCGGACGAGAAGGGGATAGCCGTCGGTTGGATTACACAAGAACCATGTTGTAGAGTGCCAACGAGCACTGAGAGTAAAGCGATTAGAACCTCATGTCACCGCTGT
>Ga0307509_10009656_pt1 | contig 11997 bp, 17 predicted proteins | sample 10_EM_MG_FD_202245 | JGI IMG/M metagenome (GOLD analysis project Ga0307509, IMG submission 202245) | Populus trichocarpa ectomycorrhiza microbial communities from riparian zone in the Pacific Northwest, United States - 10_EM | ecosystem: Host-associated > Plants > Roots > Unclassified | place... | reverse complement strand
TTGGGATGCTAGGACATCGCTTCGATTGGTTTACGGGCCGGGCAGGGAGTGGGCCGATGAAAGAGGAGAAAAGGAACTCCCAGCAGCGATTGATTCTGTTTGCAGGAATCCTGGCCCTGTTGGCTTCCATGTGAGTTGCGTGTTCAGAACGGATGTGGTTCAGAGGCGATCTGTGTCGTACAATGTACTTGTAATTAAGCACGGCGTTTACACGCGTCTGAGGTTGTACGTAAAAGTGATGATAACGGGCGGTTCTTTTATTCACTTTGGGAAACTGAGATCAGCTTTGGCTATTTGACCCTCAACGACGTTCTTCACTCACCAACTTCCCCCCCAACCCCCACCAAACCGTTCCTAATGGCCCCAGTTCGCGTCAAAAAAATATGCTGCAGTTCGTACTTCTTCTCCTCTCCTTGCAAACGTTCTGACCATTTGTTACAGTCGGTGCCGGTTACGTCGGTCAGTCTCTCCGCATGACCGCGGTCCCACGGCATCTCGCTCATCTATTTTTTTCAGGTGGCCCGACTTGCTCTGTCATCGCACTCAAGTGCCCAAACGTCCAAGTCACAATCGTTGACCTCAACCAGCCTCGGATCGATGCTTGGAATAGCCCCAACTACGCCCTACCCATCTACGAACCAGGCCTTGACGACGTCGTCAAACAAGCACGTGGTCGCAACCTCTTTTTCTCCACGAACGTAGACAAGGCCATCCAAGAGGCGGACCTCATTTTCGTCAGCGTCAACACTCCTACAAAGAAGTCTGGCGTTGGTGCTGGCTATGCTGCCGATCTCAAGTACGCGTTTGCTCTCTTTTTTCCGGGTGTTGTCTTTCCGGTTGCCTTTTCGTTTTCGGCGCCGAGAAGACGTTGCGCGTTGGTGGCGTGATTTTTTTTTTCTGTTCTTCCCCCGCGCGTCAAAACCAGAAAGTCCAACTTCGGCGCGAGAAAAACAGGCACCCTTTGAGGGCCTAGCATCAAACGGAACATATATCGATGTCATTTTACTGATTCATTTCCGTAACGTTATCCAGTTATGTCGAATCTGCCACACGTCGCATCGCCGCCGTTGCAAATGGTTCCAAAATTGTCGTCGAAAAGTCTACGGTACCCATGCGAACGGCGGAGTCTATGCGCACGATCCTCGAGGCCAACTCAAAACCTGGTATCCGCTTTGATATCCTTTCCAACCCTGAGTTCCTCGCGGAGGGCACCGCCATCAGCGATCTGTTTGCCCCCGATCGGGTGTTAATTGGGTCGCTGCAGACGCCTGAGGGCAAGAGTGCATGCCAGTCCCTGATCGATGTTTATGCGAACTGGGTCCCGTCAGTCGGCATCACATAAATTAAATGTTCCTGACCTGACCCCCTCATGCAGGACTGATCGTATCTTGACTGTCGGTCTCTGGTCGTCGGAGCTGTCAAAATTGGCCGCCAATGCGATGCTGGCACAACGCATCTCGTCTATCAATGCTCTCTCTGCCATCTGCGAGGCGACGGGGGCCAACATTGAGGAAGTCGCCTATGCTGTCGGCCAGGATTCCCGTGTTGGGCCCAAGTTTTTGCGCGCATCCGTGGGCTTTGGTGGCTCGTGCTTCCAAAAGGACATTCTCAACCTCGTTTACCTTTCCGAGAGCCTTCACCTTCCCGAAGTGGCTGCCTATTGGCGTCAAGTTGTCACCTTAAACGAATACCAAAAGCGTCGCTTCTCGAAGCGCGTCGTGGACTCCCTCTTCAACACTATTACCAATAAAGTACGTCCCTGTCCCTTTGATCCCGATCGTCCACGTTGACGAGTTTTTCGCAAGAACATCGCCGTCCTCGGCTTTGCTTTCAAAGCCGACACTGGAGATACCCGCGAGTCTGCTGCTATCACCCTCATTCGTGATTTCCTTTCTGAACGCGCTCGCGTCACAATTTTCGATCCTCAAGTTGAAGAGTCCCAGATCTGGCTCGACCTGTCCGAGGCTCTCCCCGATGTTCCCCTCGAGCAGAGTACGGCTTTCCTCTTTCTTGTCTACTATACCAGCTCACTTTGGCTGACGCGTCTCTCCCGTTCTCTCAGTCAAAAAACAGGTTACAGTCGCCAAGACTGCTCTCGCGGCTGCGCAACACAGTGAGGCAGTCGTCATCGCGACCGAATGGAAAGAGTTCCGCGACGTTGACTGGCGCGCAGTGTACGACACGATGAATAAGCCTGCGTTCGTGTTTGATGGACGCATGCTGCTCGATAGTGATGCGCTTCGCCAGATCGGTTTCAAGGTGGTGACCATTGGCCGTGGAGACAAGTTCTAGAGGACCCATGCCACATACGCACATCGCGTTGCTTGTGCCCACCCGTAGACTCACCGTTGGGTTTATACTGACACTGATTTGATAGATACCCCTTTTGTTCTGCTGTCTGTTCCTTCCACTTCTGTAGAATTAGAGAGCATAAAAGTGAAGAAGCGTGGACAGTGTGGATTTCACCTTTCCTCAGGAAAACATACTAGAAATGTTTGTGACACTTTTGTATGACGATCCGCCAACAATTCAATACACTATGATGGACACTCACTAAACGTATACGTTTGCACTGAATGCCGCCTCAGTACATCACAGCAGCAATTTATTAGATAGTGCATGAACCACAGGACATGGATGGGCGGATATGACCTCATCGAGTGGGACATGTCGGATAGTACAAGGACGATGGAACAACTTGTTGGCTTTGAGCCAACCTACTTACTCTGAGGAAATGGGGGGGATGGGGGAGAACAACCATGAGAGTAGATTAAATAGTCCGGAATGCGACACTTCCCGATCCACAGCTTAAAGTGAGAACCGCAACGGCGAGTGGGTCGTAGAAACTTCCACCTTTCCATGAGGCGCCACTTTCTCATCCTGAGGCACCCACTCGGCGTCGCCAACGATGACCCTACCACCGCGGCCAACCGACTTCTGGCGGACCACACGCTTCCTATCGCGGCCCGCGGGATCTTCCACGTCCTCCTGGGAGACGGTGGGGTGGAAGATCGACGTGCGCAGCTTGAACATGCCCTCGAAGGACGGGTGCAGGCGGACGAGTGCGGGCGAGTTGTACGTGTGCGCTTTGAACTTGAGCAGCGCGTCGGGCGCCTGCTCGGTGAAGTTGACCGCGAGGGGCGAGTTAGACGTGTGCGTGTCGACAAAGAAGACGCCGTTCTCTTTGCTCTCGTGCGTGGAAATCAGGGCGAGTTCGGCGCGGAGGGGGCTGCAAGCGTTATGGAAGGATGGGTAAACATGAGTTGATGAACTCGCGGAATAGCGGAGGAAAGTGCGAGGGGACCGACCTGTTGCTGGTGTGTATCCTTACTTTGGTGGGGACGGCATTGTCCTGGTTGAAAGCGTTGACTACGGCCGAGACGGGGGAGTTGCACGTGTGTATATCGAGCGAAGTCGAAACGTTGAATGTGCCCGCGATCGGACGCCTGGAGTGAATTCTGATCTTGTTCCCGACAAGACCCTAAAGAAAGAAGGGTTGAGAACATGTTGGATATCACAACATCAGAGTGTGTGGGCCCAACGCATACCTCCGCGTGTACAGGACCGTGACCGGAATAAAGAGAGATGGAACCAAACGTATGCGTCGGGAGTTTCTTGAGCACGTGAGCGAACAGGGGCAGGTGGGTCATGAAGTGGGGAATGGTGGTAACATCCGTGCCCTCAGGAAGCGAGACGGTGATGTTGAAGAATAACGCATCCCGCCTAGCCGGACGATGTTTCAACCGGGGGAGCTATTTTGGCTCGCATATGAGCCCTCATTTTATCTTAGGACATGAAATCTCGGAGGCTACTTACCAAGATTCCGAGGCCCTGACCTTTGTCTCCACGGCGGAGCGTGCACACCTTCGTCTTCTCGAACGCGTCACTATCCTCATTGAAGCCGACAATCACATCGATCCCAATATCATCTCGATCGGGAGCCTCGGTAACATGCAACGCTCCCAATGCATTGAACCCCTTGGAGAGCAGGAATATGTCGTCCGCGGAGCTCGAAAGAGAGAGTTCTGTCCGGCGCCACACCTCGAATCGAGGGTGATGCCGTTCGGGTTCATATTCGGTCCAATCAGCGGCATCCACACAGGCATCAATTTCGTGGTCGGGGTGATGGGGGCGGTGCGGGTGTCCGTCGTACTCGGCGAACTCACCGTCAGGACCCTAAGGGAAGAAAGTGGGGGCACGTCAGCAGGGCCATGCCAAAGGAGGTGTTGCGGGAGAATATACACAGACCCAGTGGTGAGGTCCAAACCTCCTTAGTTCACAGTGACGGAGGAGGAAGCGAGCCCCGAGCCACAAGAAGAACGCAGCGACAAGGAAATGGCCGAAACGGCGGCACCGACGGCGACAGCACCTGCGTTGGTCGGGCTCTCCATCTGGGGGCGAGGGATCAACACCAGATGCGGTAGTTTGGTAGCTAGGAGGTTCCACGGAAGGCAGAGGAGCCACCTTCTTCTCGTCGATGAAGGGTTCTAGCTCTTGGGAAGGTGTGGTACTCATTGTTGACACAACAGAGGTATGAAAAGAGGTGGGGCAGAGACAAAGGGTATAAATGACCTCCCTAGGACTGCGGAAACGCTTCCGTCGGGACTTCAAGTTCTGGACGGGCCTAACTACTGCGCAGCAGTTTGTTAATCAACCCCATCACCTCAGCGGCACAGCGAATAGGCGTAAGTGGAGTGCCAAGGGCGGTGTTGGAACCCTAAACGGTGGTCCAATCCCCTTGTCGCTGATACCAACCAGTTCACACTGACTCGGAGTAACTAGCCATTAGCCATGGAGGACACAAGGACGCCGCAATGAAAAGTAGCGTCAGGTGGAAACCCCTCGGATTGGACGCAAGCTAGGACGTTTAATTTTGCCCATTTGGCATGTGGGAGAAACAATTGAATGGGGATAAGGCTGCTCTGTTTTTTTTGTTTCTATTTAATGTGCGACTGCGCACCTGCATGTTGTCGTGAATGTGAATACGTGAATACAGTAATCCCGCAACTCACTACCCGAGCCGCGAGCCGAGTGGTGACCGTGCGAGCCGTCTAAAAACAGACATGCAACACGTGATATGCCTTACAACGTTCTGCTTACCTGGGCTGTATTACATAGCGATGTCGTATTGATTCACTCAGGTGAAGGTTCACACACTTTCACTGAATCTGATTCTGACTCTCACTGACATGAAGTTTTATGGAGGAGCTGTGTCCCTACATTCTAAGACTTACCGCCTGGACAGTCCAACAATCAAGAATCTACGCGTCACGTAACATATCCCATGTTTTTTTTTTTTGGAATCCATTTATGTGCGTCTCGGGGTAACATATCCCATGTTAGCAATGACTCAGCCTGCCATGATGCAGCGCTACTGGCCAGTACCAGTACCAGCGCCATCCTGAAGAGTTAACCCCGCATTCGTCAGGGAATTGGTCACCGCTGCAGTCCAATCTTGATTGACCCGAAGTAATTGTTTTCGTAATATTCTCTAACCTGCGATCATGGTGTGCTTTATGGAAAATACCGCATCCGACAGGCTCGTATCTCTTCCATGACCACCGTCAGACTGCATGGAAGCAGAAAGCAAGCATAGACCACCCGTGTCACTCTGATGCAACGTGACATCCCCAGCACCACGCCACCCACACCATCGGCTCCCCGTACTGAGTCGCTATATTCAAAACGCGGAGCAAAGCCTGGAGCATCAAACATTTATCTTCGTTTTCATCATGCGATCCTTTTACTCGGTGGCGCGCCTCTCTTTGCATTCCCCCATTTGGGTGGAACCACACTTACCACACGCCCTCGGTCCCTGTCAGGATCCCGTATTGGGTAACCCCCCGCCCTCGGCCGGGCGTTGATCTAGCTGCCTGTCGGGGAAAACGAACACGACCATGAGTTCTATCTGCGCAGTCAGCCAATATAATTATCATCCCTCTTAGTAGTTATCGGTAAGCTCCGAGTCCATTTCGCATGCTGACTTAGAAACGGTTGATGTACCAGAAACACCTGACTGGACGCGGACGCATGTTATCATTGGCACGGTGGCAGGATAAACGCCAGCACTCTGCATTCCCTGTGCGGTGCCCAAGGTCGGGATGCGAGTAGACGTCCTGCCAATGAGCTCAAATTATCTACGGCCGGTCCATGCCTGTTTACTAGATTTTGAACATGTATAATTGCGTAACCTTAGCTCCGTATCATTCATTATCAAAGAATATAATTGTTCAGCCGCTGCTGAATGCCACACGCGTGTTGCGAATAAAGAAGCCGCCATACCGTCACCTATACCGAGTTGTAGTAGGGGCTAATCACGACTCGAAAGTTTCGAGTCGGAACAGATGCGGCAAGGAACCCCATCAAGCATGTCAGGCCGCTGGTCTGTGCTCAGGTATAGAAACGCGGGCCTCTAACTTGGGGACAGTCTGCGGACAATGACAGGGAACAGGCACTGGGCATACCCCCCTCCCCTTCTTCGCGGCGATATCTTGCAGGGAGGCATCTTCTACTGCTCCTTAGACACCGCCGTCGATGACACAAGGCATCTCTGACCAGGCTGGACGCCAGAAACCCTTCTCCAATCCTCCTGCGAGCAACCTTGCCGTCACCGCACCGCGCATCCAGAACCTTGTCAACAGTTCACCCTTCTTCAAGGTACGCGCAAGCGTGGAGATCCGAACCTCTTTTTATCTCGATATAAGAATCACTGGCATCCATCCCGATGCCCAGTGACCGCATCAGTTCTCGCGTGGGAGACTTTTCATGTAAGTTAGAACGGACTAGGTTAAACTGGAGTCGAAGGCTCGAGGAACAGCGTTCTTAGTCATGTCCAGTTCGAATTTGTTTCCTGACCCTGCGGCTGTCGCATTTGTTGCTCATGGTTATCCATCCATCTTCGGCTGGCATCCGACTGGGAGGGTGTCTATATGTGTCATCCCCTCGTCTTGTTTGTTTCCTCCTGTTTCACCGGTTATTGGAAGTCCAGCATCGTCATCAATCTCAACCAAGCGAGACAAACAGGATGCTCATACATCTCGCCGCGCGTATTTTCGAACGTGAACCCTTATGGAGCCTTCCATCAGTAGTAGGATTCAAGTACTGACATATGGAACGGATTGATCAATCAAGAAAGCTACGGACTACGGTCGAAACGACGCGACCCGGATCAGTCAGTCACGACGCACTAACCTGTTGTGCATGCATCTCAAACAAAATCATTCTTCCGGCTCGCGGAACGGCTGATCTTCCCAACCCCCAGCGTCAAAGTCCGCTTCATCCATGAGGCGTTGCGCCAAGGCGTCCGCATCGCCGAGGGCGAGGACACGCAACGCAGCGTCGTACCCACCATCCGGGTTCACCGGCTCCAGAGGGTCCCACGGTATCGCCCGCCCTCGCCACCCGCCGCCTGTGTGTACGTCATTGAGATAAGCTCGCCACAGGGGATCCAGTCCCAAGACCAAGGGGTCTCCGACTATGATCAGGAGTGCTTTTGCGCGAGTGACCGCAACTGTAGAGAGGTAACGCACATGGCCACCAATGTCCGTGAGATACGCCTTTCGGCGAGACAGCAGTCATTACGCACCGTTAAAGCGGCGTGGGTTCGCCACGAACCCAAGTGTGTACCGTAAGTCATAGTTAATGTAATCACGGCTACTTCGCACGGTGGTGATGATGATGACCCGGCGTTCCTGTGTTGCCCATTCCTCTATAATGATGACAATCGTTTCGTGGAAACACTTACATCGCCCTGGTACTCCTCTACACTCCCAACTTTGATCTCGGGAGCTATCTGTTTCAATGCCTTGCGAAGCTTCGTACATTGCGCACGGTACGGCGCAATGATTCCGATATGAGCGGGCTCTTTGACACAGTTGAGAATACAACTTCACACTGAGCAGTGAAAGAAAAATAAGCTTGCCGATTCGGGGGACAGCACGTGCATCGCCAAGCAGCTGCTGTACATATGCTTTGACTTGCAGCACCTCCTGGGGATTAAAAAACGAAGGCGATGAAGCCTCTCGCGTGTCCTGTCCCTCCACTGCAGAGAATATGACGGGGTACTTGCGCTGAACGAGAGGTCCCAAAGTAAGGCATGAATTGATAGAAGAAGGATCTCCGCGAGCCTCGAGTTCGCCGTCGTAGAATCGCTCGTTAGGAAAGCGAATGATGGCGGGGTGCGAACGATAGTTAGTCAAAAGTTTCACGACGCTGACGGACGAGTCAGACGCTGGTCACGTGAGAAATAGGCTACTCACCCAGAGCTCCCGTTGTACGACCCATGGTATGCGTTACAGTCCATCAGGCGCTCCAGATAGCTAATATTAAACCCAAGCTCGTTCGCGACGGCAGATTGAACGATGGGGCGAAGTTGCTTGGGGTCTCCGGCGAGGATAAGTTTGGTTGAGGCATTTGACACGTTCTTGACGACCACCATAGCCTCAGGCTCCGTAGCTTGGGCAGCCTCGTCGATGAAGACATGCGAAAAGTGGCCACGCCCCACGCCGATGCCCGATGCGAACGCCGACGAGACGCAGGTGGACACGACCACACGAAAAGCCTTCACAGTGTCGAGTGACGGATGAGAAAACAAGTTGGCCGAATTGATAAACGTGTATGGTAGCAACCTAACAGGGACCGACCCTCTCTCGCGACTGGGAGCATAAAATCGGAAGAGGGCATCCGGTTCAAGAAGTTCCGAGAGCCTCGAAGCAATGACGTCGGCCGCAGAATTGCTTGGCGCACAGGCAAGTATGCGGGCGTTGGGATTACGACGTAAGATTTGTTTTATCGCTTCTACGACAGTCACCGTCTTTCCGGTGCCAGGCCTGTACAGCAAGTAAGGCAAAAATAAGCAATATTCCGTGACAGATCTTACGGTCCAAATATTATGAAAGGTGCAGAGGTCGAGGGTAAAGCCAATATACGCTTGATGGCCTGAACCTGGCGAGGGTTATTTGCGATCTTTTGGTCATAGAAGGTAATGGCTGGTCCAGACAATGTTGTCTTGGACGTGGCCACGTCAGTCGGTTGGGGGAACAGTAAATGGGGCGCATAGTGGTTGGTACGAAGTCCTTGGTGTTGTCTTCTGAGGGGGATCCTGTTCAGCTGAAAGCGCACGTCACATTGAATCGTCTGATTTCTCGGAAATGATCTGTGAAAGCGAAGGGAGACCTCTAATTCGCGTACGAAGTGAACGTGGCCTTGATACCACTTGTCGGACGCAGCGCCAGTTACTCGTACAAGGACAACATCACCTGGTGTTCCACACTAAGTGCCGTAACGCATTTCGCGTCGTGAGGATACTTACCAATAACGACGCTCGGTCGTTTTTCTGCCAGGCCAGGAACCGGCAAACTAGTTTGCAAGAAATCATAGATCAGCCCATAACCTGGATGTTCCACATCATAGACTTACTTGTAATAAGCGCCCTGCTTCGTCAACGTGACAAACTCCATATCGTACACCCGTAGAGCGTCTCTGAGAACGAATGCGCATTTAGTAAGAGTTATAAGTGAGTAAAGTGAACGACATACCCCATGGAAACCTCTTCTAACCATAGATGCAAGCAGAATTGAGTAGCATGCGTCGAGAGACGTAAAGTATTCGGAAAGAGTGATCTTATTTCTGTAGGGACAATGTCCTCTCCGGTGTCGGGGCGTTTCGGTTGTAAGGAAAGTATTGGCCGATATAATTTGGGAATCTCATGCTTCCCAAGGCTAGAGCGCCAAGCGATCGCAGTTAGCCTTGGCGGAGGAACTCCGGGGACGACATCGACATCGTTTATTTCCTGACGGTCAGACCTCCGGCGTGGGACATAGGGAGCCGTTGGAAGTAACAGCGTATAATCGGCTGGATCTCCGACAACTGCCTTGACTGTTCGAGTGACGGAGAAGAGCTGATTGTTCGATACACGAGAGAATCTAATCTCCAGCGTATCTCGATATGTACCAATTTCGGTGACGCACAAGCGGACAATAATCCGAACGTCGCGACCTCGCCTGAGGTGGGGATCGCCCTCGAGTCCACACGAAAAGCTGCGGGGGTGGCACAACTAGTCAAGAGACGGCTGGAGCAAGTCAAAAAATTTACGCACGAGGTGTTTACGCGAATTGAAAGCGAACTCGACGTCCAACGGGGTTCCAAGACCATAAAGTCCGCTGTCTCGGTCGTTGCTTTGAGAACGAAGGATTTGAAAGCTCGAGACACCCGTCCAGGTTCGACGACTCCAAAGTCCAACCCGGTTTCTTGAGATGAAATGGAAACACCATTCCTGTCCCGGTGAGCTGATAGAAGGACGGCTTCCGTTCTCAATCCAGCCTTGCGACAATGGGCCTTCCCTCTGTTATGAACATCCCGTCCCCGTGCCCCTCCGGGCACTTTGCATTGGCAAACGTCGCAGAAGTCGGATGCGGACATAGACGAGCGATTATGAAGCGCCAAAGGTCTACGAAATGTGCTGCGGAATGGCCACTGTCTCTAGGGGGAGAGACTGGAAGAGCTGGTCTTGGGACGAAAGGCCAAGGCGAAGAGAGGGGCCGCGGACAGCGGCCCAAGTCTAGCACATGATCTCCTATTCGCCGTAGCGCCAGTACCGATTGTGGAAAACACGATGAAAACGCGTGTCATGCCTTTCCTGATGTCGTGAGTAATGATCTGATGTCGTGAGTAATGGTCTCAATCCATCCGAATCCGAATCCGAATATCGGCCGACGGCCGCTCCAACCCGGGGTAATATGGAAAAAGACGTGGCATGACTCGGAGGAGGGATAGACATGAACTGAGAAGACTCTGAGGTATTCAACCTGTTGGTATGGCTCGAGCCGACGACCGAATAGCAAGTCGAGCGAGCGATAGTTTGGTGATAATTTAAACCCTGTGAGATATTTGACGCCAGCCAGAATTGTGACCTGGTCACGGGATTTCTCCTCACTCGTCCCACATACGATGTTCGCGAGGCCTATTCCTACAATACGCCTCGCTCTCTCCCGCTCATTCGCAAATCAGCTGCCGCGCCCACCTCCGAAACCCCTACCACCCCCCGAAACCTTCTCCTCCACCTCACGCCCACGACAATACTACAGCAGACCTCATCCACGCGACCTTCCGCCCTACCGTGTGAGCCATTGCAGTTGGGCATGCATCATGTATGGTGCTAAACCAAAACCCACTCATTTTATTGGCTGGCTTCAAATCTGCAGCGCGCATGGCCCGGCCTCCTCGCGGTCTGCGTCGGTGGCGTCGCCGCGTGGGCCGCATTCCTGTCATACGCCGCTAATCAAGAGCGTGCGTCGAGCTCCGCGATGCGCCGTGTGCTCAGCGAGTTGCGTGAGAGCGAAGACGTGCGTGCCGTCCTCGGAGACGCGGTGCGTCCAGAGCCCATGTGGTATCTCAGCGGCAGTCCGTGGGTGTACGGCACGGTGCGTGTGTGGCGCCCCACGCGTCCATCCCATCCAGGCCCCCGAGCGGGGCAAAGTCATTGACTATTCTGACCCTCGCGCCTGCAGGTCAAGATGCTGCAAGGGAACATCGATATCAGCTTCCGGGTCAAAGGTCACAAGGGTACGCCCGCTCGAAACCTTTACCCACCCCCTGTCCTGCTTTGCTGACCCGATTCGTTTGCCATGGGAAGGCGCAGGGACGGTTTATTTCACAAGTATCCGTAGAGCGCGCGGAGAGCCTTTCACAACGTGTGCGTATCAAATATCCCTTCGTTTACTTTCTCCCTCTCTCTACGCCCCTATCCTTCGGCCTGGACAATCCTTTCCCTTCTAACGTGGTCGGGGCTCTGATGTATTTCGAGCAGTACGTTTCAAGATTATTGCGGACGATGGCACAGTCATCCTTATGCCTAGTGAGACACGACCAGTGGATGACAAGGCCCACCCCTTATAGTTTCTCCCTCCAAGTCGAGGCGGCACGTTACGCTTCATGTAGATTGGTACTAGCCTCGAACTTACATTGCTTTGTGCATCCCCCGTCGAACGACAGATTTGA
>Ga0307509_10009654_pt1 | contig 11997 bp, 4 predicted proteins | sample 10_EM_MG_FD_202245 | JGI IMG/M metagenome (GOLD analysis project Ga0307509, IMG submission 202245) | Populus trichocarpa ectomycorrhiza microbial communities from riparian zone in the Pacific Northwest, United States - 10_EM | ecosystem: Host-associated > Plants > Roots > Unclassified | place... | reverse complement strand
GTATGACAGAGAGGACAGATTCAAGTGCCTGTGGTCACGCAGCTGTCATTAGATATTACAAATCCACCCCTCGATCCCCTAGCTAGCCATCTTCTTTCCTGGACAGCAAATAAGAGTTTGCAGCTGTCGGGTCTCTCTCTCTCTCTCTCTCGGCCACTCCTTCGTGTTAATTGAACAACCAAACCCCGACCTAACCTATTTGTTATCAAAACAACCCTCAAGTAATATTAACAACAGCATCATAGACTAGCATGCTAGCTAATTAAGCTCCATCCAGCCATCACTTTCTTTGTCTCAAAAATATTCTTGCGATGATTCTTTGTGGTGAAGAAGCAGAATGAAGGAAATAGGGGGGCGTTTACGTATAGAGCAGAAAGCAGAGACAACAAGGGGATGGAGAGGAGGAGCTGTCACAGTTATCTGAGTGATATATCAAGAGTTCATGCATGAAGAAGGATAATCACTTGTCATTTTGATGATTTGCATGCCATGGCTTATCCACATCATCGATCTCAATTTGGAGATACAACGTTTACAAAAGTTTTTGTTGGGGGACTGGCTTGGGAGACCCCAACTGAGGAAATGCGTAGATACTTTGAGCAGTTTGGGGAGATTCTTGAAGCTGTTATCATTACAGACAAAAACACTGGAAAATCTAAAGGATACGGATTTGTAAGTTGATAAGATCTCTATTAAATTGCACAGACCATGTTCAGATGACTCAAATTCGTTAGGCCTTTTTTGATCACCAATATATATTTATATATATACAGGTGACTTTTCGTGATCCGGAATCTGCAAGAAGGGCTTGTGCTGAACGAAACCCTGTGATCGATGGCAGAAGAGCGAATTGTAACATTGCTTCACTTGGACGGCCGAGACCTTCACCGCCTCGAGGTTCATTATTGTTTTTGATTGATTAGAATTATATTATTAATCAGCCATCATATAATGTATCAACTGTATTTTGTTTCTCCAACTATTCACCACTAATAATTAATTATTTTTTAAAATTTTGTTTGTTGTTAATTCAGGAAGACCGCAAGGTAGCAATCCCTTCCAGCGAAGTGCACCACCTGGTGCGCCATCATACGGCGGAGTTGCAGCACCATTTCCTCCTCTAGCTCCTCCTCCTCCTCCACCACCACCACCACCACCACCTGTCCTCTATACACATTACGGGTCAGTTCTTATTGCTTTCTAATTTTCTAAAGCTAATTATTTGGCTACATTAGTTGTAGGAAATGGTCCACCACACTCTTTTTTTCCTCTGTTTCGTTTTTTCCTCTCGGTATAGTTGTTATCAGCCTGTGAACAATTAAAACGTTATAGTTATTGACTCTTTTTTTTTAATATGAAATTATAGCTAGTAATTGACCTGGCAATACGACATCACAGAAAATATATAGACAAACCAATAAAGACTTTGTTATGAAGGGGGTTACAATTATTGCTCCCTCCGAAGTTCATAAGCTTCCATGTTACCTCAGGACAGCTACGTCCTATGCAACAATGCGACCCACCTGGCCTTGATGCATGGGACTTATTTACATGGCCTGATTTAATCAAGAAAAGATATTATGAACAGAGGGTTAATTAGTGCTAGAGAAATTGAAGAGAATAGAATCTAATAATTTGGCCTTCAAAATAATATTCCCAGCGTTATCGTTATGCAATGTTAAAAAATAATTCGTTCCCCTCCCCCCCCCCCCCGGCCCCCTCCAAATGCTGCACTCGAAGATATTAATAATGGTGTTGGCTCGAAAATGCGGGCACACCACACACACTTAGAGGCGTATCAATCTTTATTAAATAATCTCAACATAATATATTACACTTTTAGAGTGGTATATTTAATTAGACGAGTATCTTAAAAAATAAAAATAAAAATCAAATAATTGAACCTGTTATATCCTAGTAGATTGTGATAAATGGTCCATTCTCAAATTTATAAATTTCTATAATATATTTTTATTTATTGTAAGTGGGATTGGTAAGTTTAACACATCCCAGATATTTTAAATAGATATTAATTTGTTGGCGGTATTTAACTTTGTAAAGTTATTGCATCGATAATGATCTCATCCTATGAAAAATAGATCAATGATCTCCTTAATTTTATTGAAAAGAAAATTTACAGTCACGATCGATAAAGGCTATTTGTTGCTGGGATTTCCCTATGATCTAATTGATAACGGGATAATAGAGGGAGATGCTGTCTCTTATTTTGATTGCGTTATCTATATATTTATCTGGAGAGGGAAATTGCGAAGCTTCCAAGGAAAATGACAGGGACATGGGTTAATGGAACTCTCTATTAATGATGAAAAGCTAGCTATCTACGTACGTACTATTTCCATGTAGCCATCGGAAGATCCACATATCCGTGGAAATTAAGTTTGATTAAAAATAAAATCACCAATTAATACGAAGAAGACATCATTTTGATATTTCCCTGCCACAGGGCTGCGGTACTGGATGTTACCATGCATGCCCAGACGGTAGGGAGATTCGATCAATATTTATTCATATATTAGAAATAATTTTCTTATATATATATATATGTGAATTTATCATATTGGAGACATGATGAGATTGATTTTAGTGCCCACCATAAGCAGACATTGTTATTGGTAGCAGTTGCTATCACAGTGGGTCTCAACCGCAGCACAACAATTAAATTCCCGAAGCTACCTGTTTCCTCAGCTAGAGAAGCAACTTACAGAATCTAATTAGATTTCATGTAGCTTTTTTCTCGTTCATACGTACTAAGATTCATTGATTCAACTCCTGCAGGTATCCAACCTACACTCCTGACTATGGGTACCACCAGGTCAACACCCCTTCTCTGCTTGTTTATTGATTTTTCATGTGCTCAAGGAAAAAAAATCAGAAAATTACAGACAATAGTTCGGTAAAATTAATATATACTACCGTGGATGGACATGGATGCAGGCAATGTATAACACACAAATTCAACAGCCAGCTCAATACTATCATCAAATGTACGGGACATCATCATCCACCATTGGCGCACCATACTATTATGGCTACTCTTTGCAAGCTCCAAGGACAGCACTCTCTGGACCTCAGGCTCAACGAATACCTGGACCGTCTTATTTATACTTCCCAACGTCTATGGAGGGGTCCTTCTCTTCGTTTCCTTCTCCAACTATTCAACCCGCAAGGCATCCCTTTCCCTCTTCTAGTACAGCTGGTACGTGCTTGCTTTTTATCCTTCTCTCCAATGATCTTCAGCTCCCCATACATAAAAAACATACACATTTGGAGATACATATAATATATATTTATGCTTAATCATAAGAAGGAAAAAACATACATAATATATACAATGATGATCGAAAGTGTTAAACCCCAGTCGTTACTTGATGGATCTGAAGACTTCAATATAGATCATTAGGTTTGACTTGGGCATTCGTTCTTCTTTCTATATCTCTCCACATATATATATCATGCATGAGTAGATAATGTTAAAAATTAGGGCTTGTGTAGCTAGCTACTTAGCTGGCCTGATACCGGGGGGCCCCATGGGCAACCTCAACCATGTGGATGAGCTGTCTGGTTATCTGTATGACCCAAGCACTGGGTCAATGTAAAGTAAGGACTGAGGAGCATAAGGTGTAAACAAATAGTGACTGCATGTGGTTTCAGTATCAACTATCAAGATGGTAGTTGATTCTGAGATGCGGTCAAATGATAGTGTATGTAAAGAGGCCCACAACGCATGTTATATACTGCCATGCGTTGCTTTTAGGTATTTAAAAGCTACCACACGAACTTTTATTTAACCAATAAATGACTACAGTAGCCGAATCAGTAAATATATGATGGGATTTTCTTTCTCAAGAAAGAAAGAATCGTGGGATTTCACGAAGGAAAAGCTAATTATGTATATCACCAAGTTCATAATGAAGATGCATTAGAAAATATTTGAAATGTGGCTTCTGGCAGTAGCTAGTGTTGTAAGCTTATTCTACTTGACAGAAAAATTTGAACTGTTGAGAGACCATGATGGGTCTTTTGCTTGGTTATCATATGTTCTTAGGTCTCTGGGCATCTACTGATCTGGTTTTATTCCATGAAGCAGATCTCATGGGTCCCTGATGAATTATCTAGCTTTGTTGTTCTTTGTTTTCTTCCTTTTTAGTTCCGTTCCCGTTTGAGCCGTGTCTGTTCATCTTCCCTGCGGGTTATCCCCTTGCTGTGTGCTTGTTTACTTATCAAAAATAAATAAATAAATGACCTTTAATCGATTCAAAATATACATAGGATTTTACATGGATCTATAATCTCCACCTTTAACAATCACGACATATATTGAGAATTTACTTTACGTCGAGCTCCTCATCATCTAACACCTGAACTACCAACGTGCTATAAATCTACTTGATGACCAGCTGGCTAGTTGGATCGACCCAATAACCCACTAACTTAGAGCCTTGTTTGGTTGTATTTTTCGCAAATCATGATAGATATTGACCTAGTAAAACATGATTGATCTAGCATATCAATTTTAAGGAATCTTTTTTGTCCAAAACAATATTGTGTTAACTAAAAAAAATGATTTTTTTATAGATTAATCTGAATTCACCCATTGACCCATGAATTTATAGCCTTTTCTTTCCGTTTTGTTATTTTTATAAAATTCTTGAGGGTCGTATTTTTAAATTTTAACAACAATAATTCGTTCTACTGAACTGGTGTGGTTAGTTTGTGCTTATATATGTATATAATATCAATCCAGTAATTAATTTTTACTTGAATTTAATCCACCGAACTAAATTAATTGGTTGAAGTGGTGGCCCGGGCTGCATCCTTCATCTAACTACATGGAATAATAAATTAAGATTGGATATCTTGTTGCAATATTAAAATTAAAGATGGCAAGTAAAATCAGTTTTCCTTCCAGTTAATTTTTTTTTTTTGATGATGGTTAATATCATTGGTTGTAGCTATTGCATCTGCAATTTGAAAAATGGAAGCATCACGGGTACTGATGCTTCTGCCTGCCGCTAAGAAAACTGCGATGCCCACACACACAATGTTTATGTATTAGATATACTGACTGCAAGCTTTGTTTGTCTATGTTTGGCCTCAGACTCACCGACTCCACAGCATACCACCACGGAAACAGAAGCGGGTGCTGTTACTTCAGAAAGTCCAGATACCTAAGAGAAGATCTCTAACACATACTCGATTCTTGATAACTTCATGCTCTCCATCTCTCAATCTATCTCTCCCCTCTTCGCAGTCCAGATTAATTTATGCTGTAGCACCGGTGAATACTGCTGCTTCAAAGAGACGATTCGTGTTCACCACAATCACGGAAGGAAAAGATGGACTAATCGACCACCTTGTGCGGATCCTTTTTACTTTATTCTTTTTCTTAAAACAAAAAAAAAGTTCTTCTATAATTCTTTCCCGTTCCATGTTAATTTGAGTTAATCATTCTCAAAGCACAAAAATTAAACATATTTGACAGAATGTGTATGAGAAATACAAGGAAGTGCGAGCAGTCCCTCAATAAGAATTTCTGTCCAAGTGACCCCACTCCAAGTACTGCGTCCAAGTACTGAGATTAAATTTATTATAGCCCGAATCATTAGCTGGATCTAAGTGCTTGTTGATTATTGTACAGTAAAATATTTTTTATTTTAAATATTTTTTTAATTTTTAATATCAGTACATTAAAATTATTAAAAAAATAATTAATTTAATATCTTTTTTTTAAAATATATATTTTTAAAAAATAAAAAATAAGGTTTAATACAAAAATATGTAAGTTTTATCTGTATATTTATAGATTATACTGTCAATAAGTCGACTCATCATTAGCGATTTATATTTATCCTGGTATAACTTATCACGAGCCAATTAATATTAACAAAAAAAAAAACTAAAAAAACAATGGTGTTTTTATGTAGAACCCTCAATGTAGAAATAATATCCTAGTACAACTTATCACGAGCCAATTAATATTAACTTTTGTGTTTTACTGTAGAGACAATTTATTTAATTCTATTTAATTAGAATTAAAATTTATATTAGCACTAATATATTAGAAACCTAATATATCACACATATTATAAATTATTAGTAAGAATTTAAACTGAAATGATTTAATTAAGTATCACTTGATTTAAATATATTTTAGAAATTAAGAACTATAATGTAATTAATACATGAATTATATTTTTAGACCTAGAAAAATCAAGTAAGGACTTGATTGAGTTAATTTTTAAAATTGTCCTGAATTAATATATGGATATTATTCAGGGGGTAAATTGATATTTTATCAATTTATAGGCTTTTTCAGATTTCTCTATAAATAGTAAGTTATACCTTTTATTTTAGATAGAGTTGTCTGTTAGACAGAAAAATTATGTAAGTTACAAAATAGAGAGCCAGCACTTAGGCATAACAATCTCTCTCTTCTAAATAAGAATTTAAAAGATTTCTTACTAGTGGTTCGTGTGGATTTATGTTGGAGGTCAGACAATTGGATGACTTATGATTTGCAACAACCTAACCTTTAAAGAATTATGCAAAACCGAAGAAGATAAGATCTTTAGGTAATAAATTCCTAAATAATTTAAAATTTAAATTTTTTTTAAAAAAACTTCTAAATAATTATATTTTATTATTTTCTCTGTCTATATAACATTCTAGAATCCAACACATCCCTATATTGTCCTAAAAGAATCGAAAGAGGCACCACACTGAGAAAAAAACTTCAAGCTAACACAAGATTTGCCGAGCCAAGGTGACCTTATAGCTAACACAAGATTTGCTGAGCCAAGGTGACTTTATAATATGTCCTGAAGATTTCAAAGCTCCAATAAAAACACTTTTTTCATAATACTCATGCAACTGAATATAAGTTCATATTCTATAAATTTTTTTATTTATTAACATGGTTGTTCGGTTCAACTTGCGTGCACCTCGATTAATTTCACGGGTTCTAAAATTAACGATCATGTAAACCTTCAGTCATTTTAAAAGAACTCGAATTCGTGATTATTAAAGAGCAAATACAAAAATGAATAATGTATATGAAAAGGCTATGCTATAATTGAATGCGAAAGTGAAGGATGTATATTAACACTGTTCCAGTCGTGTCTTTTTGGCATACACCAGTGATTTTGAAAGTATTTTTCCTCAAAATTTCAGAATTATTTCATGTTAATTAAGCACAATCACCTCTTTTGTTTTTTTGAAACTTAAAACAAAGCAAAGAGCAGTAGACATACAATCTTCAAGTTATGATGATATTATCATTTCAAACATTTATGATTTAGCTATCAAACTTATACATTTCAAAATATTATTATTTAACCTGCAGTGCACTACGTACAGGCAAATAACTAGTTTATATTTATCTAAAATATTTGACTCTGATTCATATGTTTATATCCTGAGCTAGCAGTTAGCTGGTCTCATAAAATACCTTTTCCATGTACTAAGGAGATTCAGGTTTCTTCTGCAAAACAAGAAAAGAAAAGAAAAAGGAGATTAGAGTCCTGCCATTAACCTTATTCATATGTGTTTTACAAATTAAATGGTAATCACAATACCCTAAGTCCGGTTTTTTCACACTGACCGGTCCACTAGACCCATTCCGATTTCTCTTCTCCATCTTGCAAAATTCTTAGATTGAGCTCAGAACTTAAAATCTCAAAAAAATAAAAAAATAAAAAAATTCATTTGTTCCCGAACTATCACGTGATTCCCAACTAAATCTCCAAGTAAAAACAATTCCCAAATAGATCCTCCAACATTATCCAATTAATTCATCATTTAAATTTATGACAAAAATGTTGTTGTTATAATACAAATGAGTTATCATTTTTAATGAATTTAACGGAAAGTATTTTAACAAATAGAGTTGGCTGAGTAATGATAACTCATTTGTATTATGACATCGCCGCTGAGACAAACTATTTATATATTTCTCCTTTGACGTAGGAGAAAAATCGTTTACATGCTCGTGGGAATTATCATGCTTTCGCTGATAGTACCGCCAAAATCGTGAAAGAAAACAAAACTTGTATCGAATGAGTATACGATAGGTCCACATGCACCTCCTAAATTAGAAAATAATGATCACCACCCTGCAATATTGCAAACTCTCTCTAGATTTCTCTCCTCTTTCTCTCTAAGTAATGTCAAAGCCACCGTTAAGAGTTAACCGGATTCTGTAACGCATTGCCTTAGAGTTTTAACCTGCTGTAGTGTAACTCTTTCCAAATTAAGCTGGCATGGGCCACAGAAATTAAGGTATTTCCTTTCCATTCCAAATGTAGATAAACAAAACAATCAGGATAGATTTATGAGCTCGTTGGGAAACGTTGTTTTCATTCAACCACATTATTCTCCAGCCACCCCGCCTCTATTCTCATGCTCATGATCACCAGTCAAGCATATTTGCATTGACCTCATTATAAAAACCTAAGTTAATCTAGTAGACATTATGTACCCATTCAAGTTAATTAGCATGCATTGCTCTTCTAGGATGGAGCCTTCAGATATTTCAATCAATTCTTGTCTCATAGCCTCTTCATCTACTAACCACAATGATATCGAGCCACTCGATCTCTTTCCAGGCACTAGTCATAGTTCTCGCGGCCCTATCCCATTTCTGAGCTCCCTAATCAATTCTCCAGAGGCACCATTCAGTGAAAATCCCAAAGCAATTGGCGATGAAGACATGGATGCAGATGTTACGATGGCCTTACGGATTGGCCTTCCTGATTATTCCGGCTATAGCTCCATTAATCAAAATGTCAAGGGAAATGTCAATGTAACTGCTAAACAATATTGGATACCAACTCCTGAGCAAATACTCATCGGCTTTACTCATTTTTCTTGCCATGTCTGCTTCAAGACCTTCAACCGCTACAACAATCTTCAGGTTCAAGTCACATGCATGCTAATTAATTAGATCTTGTATATCCAGTACATGTTTCGATGTTTTTTTTTTAATTTTAAAAAAGAAGTATTGCAACATTCTTGTTTCTTAATTTAACATTTCATTTTGCTCGTATTCTTGCCGCATCGCACGATTTCTGTGCCAGATGCACTTGTGGGGTCATGGATCACAGTATCGTAGAGGACATGAATCGCTGAAGGGAACACAACCACGGGCTATGACAGGCATTCCATGCTTCTGTTGCGCCGAAGGGTGCAAGAACAATATCGAACACCCAAGAGCAAAGCCCCTGAAAGATTTTCGAACATTGCAAACACATTATAAGAGGAAGCATGGACTTAAACCGTTCATGTGTCGCAAGTGTGGAAAATTCTTGGCTGTGAAAGGCGACTGGCGAACCCACGAGAAAAATTGTGGCAAGCGTTGGCTTTGTGTTTGCGGCTCTGACTTTAAGCATAAGAGATCACTCAAAGATCACATCAAATCATTTGGCTTAGGCCACGGTCCCTTTCCTCCTTCGTTTGATGGGGTCGAGCTGCTTGATGATGCTTCATCTCTTCCTATTTAAAATATTTGTGACGAACTGCATGCTAGGTGCATATATTAAGGGTCCATCTTTACTAAAATCTAATGTACCTCAAATAGGCCAGTAAGTCAAGTTTCCTTTTGCCCTTGTTGCCTCAATGTGGTGGGAAGGGTGATCTTTCAATTGGTTGGAAATATCAGTGCCATAGCGCCGTACGTCTAGTATAAAAACTTAATTTACAGTAGATGTAGAAACCTTCTTGATATCTAGCCTAACCAGTAGTTGCTTTGGATAGTCGGTGATAGTTGGTTGTTTAGCTTGACAGCTCTTTTTTTGTGTGGAGGCAAAGCTACATGCTAAGGCTGATGCTCTGTCTCTCTGTCTGTTTCATGTGGTTCTCTTGGCCTTTCCCTCTTCGTTCTGTTTCTGCTGCAAAATCTGTTTGTTTTTTGCAGATTCGTAACTCCTCCTTCCCGCCATCTCTTGGCGTTTTAATACATCTCTCTAGTTATAAAAAAAATAAAATGGAATGACATGAGTAGCCATATCACATTCGCTTAAAGATAAGTTGCTAACAATCACTATTTCTTTTCAGGAATCGGGACAGGGTGATTAGTAATCGAAGGGTTAAGAATCTGCAACCAACACTCGTTAGACAAAAAATATTCGAAGTTTCATTCTTTAGATTCGAATTGTTTTATAGTGTATATGGACATTTCTATTTCCTAGCTATAGATTGCATTTGAGAATTTGGCAGCGATTAACGCTTCAAGGTATATATTATCATAGGAAGTCTTCAACCGTGGACTTCAGAGATTAACATTTTTTTCTTAAGTATCACTAAGAGTACTGTTAAGGACCCGAAAGTGGAATTCAAATTTATTAAAAATACTAAACATTCAAATATTTAATTTTTTTTTTATTCAACTCTCTTAAAATTCTGGATACATTAACATTTATATTATTACAACCTTTAACTATCATATGATCTAATAAAAATTCTAATTAAATATATAGTTAAATAAAAATTCTAAAACAAATCTTTTTTTTTTTATCAAAGATACCTATTTTATTGTAGGATTATAACTAATATCTAACAATTCATTTCTTAAATGGATGTTTTTAAGCACTTGGTTTAATAATAAGACTCTTTTTTAAACAAAGTTTTTTTTAGTACAAACATCAAGTAATCTTCTGACCTTCATAAAGGACTCCAATATAAGGTACTTAATGAATATATTAGCGACTAGTTCTTCACTTTTAAAATAAAGAACATCCAATAGATGTTTTTTTCTTTATTTAAATCTTTAATTGACTTAATAAAACTCCTAAATTTTTTCACCCTTTTCATTTTGATTCTTGATCTTTTAATTCTTCAAATTCTAGCCAATTTCAACCTCTTTCTTCATTTCTTCTTCAATAATATCTCTAATTGTCCTTCAAAAATTATTCATGATGACCATTTTGTACATGCTCTGGTTTAGTCATTGTCTTTTGAATTTCATTGTTTGTCCAACTTTATCCCTACATGTATTTTTCTTTTTTCTTTTTTTTATATTTTGATCATTTTTTAATAACTATTATAATTTTTTTTGAAGAATTTATCAAATTTTATGTGCAAAATATTTTAATATAATTTTTTGTTTGTTAAAAGGGGATAAAAATTAAATTATGACACGAAACATAATAAAAAAGCATGGAGTCCCAAGCATCACGGAATATCAAATTGTTATTGTGTGTGTGTGTGTTTTGTTGATTCTGAAAAAAAAACATGAAACCAGTAATTACCTTATAAAATCTGATATTCATTGATGATCTACAAAGATAATATCAATAGATGAATTTAAAAGAAAAGGCAATGAGACTTTATTTATAAAAAAAAATTAATAAATCCCTAAGCTCGTTAAAAATGTTCAATAAAAAAAATTGAAATTGAATATCTCTCACTTACCCTAACCATCCATCCTTCAAATCCCTTGCATCCAATATATATATATATTGTTTTTGCTAATTTGAAGAGAGAGAGAGAGAGAGAGAGAGAGAGAGAGTTGTTTTATTACTAATATATTCATATTTATGGTAAAGATCTGAAAATATGAGAATAATTCAAATTACAAAACCTGACTTTTCACGTATTAATCATTACATCTCTAGATATAGAGAATCTGTCAATTCTTAACACTTAAACATATTAATCAATAACTAAATGAAATTTTCAAAATAAATTATACTTAATAGAAAGCTTAATTTGATTAATGCTAAGAATTCTCTTAAGAAATACACCACCAAGCCCTACAACATGACTTTTCACATTTCAAGGCTATGAAAATATTTATCGGGCATCTAGTCTCTAGATACAGAGAATCTGTCAATTCTCACGGCATCTCGTCAACATGACCCTTCATATTTTTTTTTAAAAATATTTTGTAATTTTATTAATTGCAACACTAAAGTTAACATAGAATATCCATTCCCAAGAAAACTCATTTACCTATTCGATGCACCGGTCTTGAATTTTGTG
>Ga0307509_10009652_pt1 | contig 11997 bp, 17 predicted proteins | sample 10_EM_MG_FD_202245 | JGI IMG/M metagenome (GOLD analysis project Ga0307509, IMG submission 202245) | Populus trichocarpa ectomycorrhiza microbial communities from riparian zone in the Pacific Northwest, United States - 10_EM | ecosystem: Host-associated > Plants > Roots > Unclassified | place... | reverse complement strand
GCAATCCAGACTCCGTATCTCATAGACAACGAAGTACACTATTTTGCCGTTCTTGGCACCGATTGACCCTTCTGGAGGGTTGCCAATAAATTCCGTGTTATCAAATCTGGAGAGGAAGCCATCTACAAGTCAGAAGAGGGCTTCAGTCAAAAACACAAGGTTGTGCACCCAATTTCCCGATTATTATGGTACATCTGCAAATCATGAACTTTCAATGTGATGGAATCTGCAGGATACGTGTCCTTGAAAAGAACGTAGTCATGGTATGGCCCATAAATGTGAGATGTCAGGTTGCGGATTTGATTGCGTTTCGGCGCCATATGAGGTGTCTATGGTCTTGTTAGTAAAATGCAAATTAGCAGCAGAAAGTAGATATTGGCTGTATATAGGTCAAGAAAAAGGGAGGCAGTTGGTCAAGGACGCATTCGCTAGTAGAAGACAACCGATCACGTGCAAAATTGTAAACATTGCTTTGAGAAGGAGCAGATGGAAAGTGACTGACCAGTGATATTGTTGTAATACAAAACATTGATGGAAGACGTACAATAACTCTCTATTGTCCGAAGCCGCGACTGTTTAAACAATACATACGTACGGGAGGAAAAGACTGAGCTAAGTGGGACAGGACGAAAGATAGTTTGACGATCCATGAAAAGAATTCCATAGAGTAAAGAGGATTAAAGAATGGGGAACCCTATTATGTAAAACAGGGCAGAAAAATCAACGGGATCTGGTGGTACGACCCGGAGATCCACTTGGATGGCTTGTCCCAACATCAGCACTACCACTCCCTCCTCCATCATCAACGTGGCCAGACGACCTATGGAACAACGAACTGGCATAGTGTTCAGCCGCGTGTAAAGTATTCTTGATCTGTCGTCTAACACTTCTCGACCTCTGCCCTGGACGTCCCGTGTTTCCTTCAACTTGTTCCGGCCGCCCTCGCGATTCACCATCAAAGGCCATTTGAACGTAGTCGTGTAGTTCTCTATTCAGAGGATTCGGCAAGACAGGTTCGATGTATGTCCAACCCACACGCTCTGTTCTGGGATGCAAGCTTCCTCGGGTATTATCAGTGGACATTTCATTAGTAGAATACTCCACAAAAGAATGACGACGGCTCGAAGGTGCCTCGTGCACAGGACGTGGTTGTTGCCTCGGTGTGCGATTTAATACATGCCCACGGATGGCCGATGCCCCCGTACTTTGAGTACCCCTCCCATGGCCAATCTCTGCGAAATTGAGATCGGGAGTCAAAGTACCATCTCCACGTGTAGTAGATGGACGATCGTTATAAGTCCGGAAGAACCCTGCTCCATTATCGCTTGCAGCAGCCGACACACGCCCAGGGGTATCTATAGGCGACGGGGAGGCAGAAGATTCAACAATAGGCAAAGCATCAGCAACGCTGCGACCTGGCCTTTGACCTGCAGGTAGCAACCGGGGTACCCGAGAAGGGCCACCCAAGGGCATACCACTCGCTTGATGTGCACCCAGTCGTATAGAGGCTTCGGCTAAGTTGGCCGATGGCGGTCGATCAGGTGTGGTCCGGTAATGAGCGGGCATGTATATCGTAGGTCCCCGTGCTAAATTCTGTTGCAAACCCACGGGCGGTGGTGGGTGAAATTGTTGTTGTGGGTGAAACTGCTGCTGTCCCTGGTATGGCCGAGCGGCGTTTGGGACACGCGGGGTTGTCGTGACGTTGGGGTTGTAGAGAATCTGTTGTCGAGGATAGCCCTCATCGACCACAGTCTCAGGCTCTGGAGTGTCATCTTCTTGGTAACCTTCACCATCAAAGTCATCTTCTTCATATTCGGTGTCATCCGTGTTGTTCATCTCCGTCATGCTATCGAATAATTCTGTCAGATAAGTCCTCAGTTGAGACACTCCTTTTCCAGAGAAGACGCAAAAAGCAAGCCTCTGGGCTGTATTGAAGTCCTGCAGAAAGGTTAAAACTTTCTTTGGAAAGTAAGGTAAAAATCAGTCTAACTTTTGGAGCTTCACGACAGAATCGTTGTAATTCCGGTTGCCGGAAAGCTGGAACGCCAGTGAGGCTGAGATGTGTGAGCTTGTGGAGCTTGAGAAGAAGGAAGTGAATGGCCATGACAGAAATTTGATCGCAATAGGACAAGTGGATTCGTTCTAATGTTGCATGCCGCTCAGCGAGGGCATAAATTGCTTCATCCGTCAACTGGCTAACGCGGACGAGGCCGATTCTGCGAAGCTTCGGTAGGGCCGATAATTCAAACACTGACATATCCGTCAGAAGTATACAGTCTATAAAAATAGGGCAAAGGCGTGAGCGGCCTGTCATCGAGCTAGGGTAAGCAAGGAACGCACTGGCAAAGTCAATGTATCGGATACGTGTGCAGGATCTGGCCATAAGTCGTACTGAACGGTCTGTGATCTTGCTTGCGTGGCCTAGGTGGAGATAATGGAGATGCCTGCCGAGTTTGCAGATGATTTCAACTGCCCTGTCCGTAAGAAGGACGCATTTGGAAAGAACCAAATTCCGGACTTTCGGCGCGTGAGAGATGATACCTTCCACTGCCTGGTCGGTGATGAGCGAGCAGGCTGTGAGATCCAGCATACGTAAATTTTCAAACACCCTGTTAATGATGAGGGGTGTCAAATCTTCGTTTTCCTTTTTGAAGGGTGAAGTCAGGAATGGATTCACACCATCCAGATGAAAATCGGGGCCGAAAGGCGCAGGGAAGGCGGCGTCAGTGAGCAATGAGCATTGTGACAGGCGCATCTCGCGCATGTGAATTAGGTTGGACCAGACGAGCCTAACTGATGCATCAGTTATCAGGCTGCAGCTATGGAGGTCCATTTCCAAAAGCATGGGACACCCTTCTGCCAAGGCAGAAATGGAATCATCCGTTAGGAGACCGAGGCCGCTCAACTTGACACGACGGAGGAGTGGACAGTGGGTAGCGAGTGCAATGATCCCTGTATCCGTCACCTGCTCGCAGCCGGTTAAATTGATGCCCTGCAACCTACTTGCGACGGAGGCAAGGCCGATAACAGCGTCACTGGTAGTGTTGATAACGTTGGAAAGATCGATGGCGACGAGGCTTGAAAAGGCGGGAAGAACTTCCGACAGGACAAAGGCCGATAAATCCTTGCAACCAATGAGGGTGAGACGCTCAAGACGATTGCAACGGACGAAATCACGGAAGAGGTCGTCTGAGAGGTCCGAACCGTGGTTAAGAAAATTGAGGCGTCGGATAAAGCGAGAATAAGTGAAGGTCTGGCGTTCAGTCCGTAGGAGAGAGGCCATCTTGTGAATTGTGTCGTACTTTGGGAATGACGGCTTGTGCCAAAGGAGCTCCACGGCACACTCGCAAAAGGTTCTGGAAACCCGCAAGATTGCGCACAAATCCCTTGGGGAATGTATATGCTTTAAGATCTGGATAAGAATTTCTGGGGGCACTGTTGAGATAGGTGAACGGTTGGTGGGCTGTACGAGTTCACTATGGCTTCTCTTGGATGCCCACTGGGCCGTCACGGGCTGCAGATGGTCCGGATTGAATGCAAATGGAGGGGCGTCCTCGTCGTTGTCCTCGGCGTCGTCTGAGAGCGAGGTGGTCGATGGCATGTGGTGCTTGTAGAGGGAAACCATCTTGTCCGATGGTGGTGGTTTGGATAAAAGGAGGGTTCCTTCACAATCGGCGCTGGCCTGGTTGCAACTCTAAGGGGCACGTGCTCAACTCAATCTCTTTTCCGCCAGTCAAAATGTCCGAATCACCACAGCCGCCGCAAGTTGGTGCTTCGCTCCCTTCACACTTTGGGATTTGACATTTGTTTATCACAGGAAAGGCTTACATTTGACCAGATTCTACAACAGGCAGAATTGCCGGAGCCTGGGCCAGATTACTTTGAAGCTAGGCGGCAGCTATGGCTCACCCCTCGCATAACTCCAACATCTCCATCGCCTTCGGCAGCAAGACAAAAGCTCGAAAATATGCTCAGCCGCCCAAATGCCATATACAGCATAGAACTATGGAACAACGGTCTCGAACGTGTCTGGAAAGGTCTTTGCTCGGGCGGGAAGCTGAAAACTCGGCTGCCCATGGCACTTATTGTATGTTCCTCATTGCCATCTAGTAGAAATCAGACCGCTCATTTTTCTCAACAAGATCAAGATCATACACGCCTCTTGGTTGCAGGACAAGACATGGCCATCGGGCATGCAGGCTCCGAGCTCGGATAATGAATTGGTAGACGTCCTAACAATTCGACCATCAACATCGGTAGTCCCTTCAAGGCAACAAATACCCTCGATATCCTCTGTAGAGATCCTCGAATCACCATCGCCTTGCTTCTCGAGCAGAAACAGTCGGACAAACCGATAGGATCCAGCCGTCATCGGAAAATCGATGGGATGACGGCACTTTTTTTCGAGTGTAAAGTGTAATCATGTTGATGACTTCCCTTGCAATTGTCTGCACTGCATTGGCTTTGAGTGGTTCTCGATTTTCCAACGCGGAACGACCCACCCTGCTCAAAATCTATCAAATGGTAAAACATCGGCAGGACAAAAGGGCATTTTCGACATTATGAATACAAGATGATTGACAATGAGCAGCAAGTGTGTCCTGTGAGATAAATCTGCGGGATAAGTGGAAGAGGCCAGGAATGATACAAGATGTCGATGTTTGTTCGTCATGTTCGCGACGGTGGTGAAACCTATAGGGCACGCAAACGGTTAGCTTCTAGATCTCAAGACATAGGGTAGAACCTCCACTTACGAGTATCACACTATCCCCTCGTACAAAAAGCATTTCCAATTTCCGTTTTGCGACCTGAAATTCCCCGTTAAGGTGCGAAGAACCAAGCATTTCGAGACTCATTTCCCCACATTGACAACACCTTGACCATTGATCATGCTCTCAGGGTCCACAATCATGATAGTTTCCTCTACATCGCTCATGATAAGATTCATATGGCCATCGTATGCCTAGAAGGGAGTCATTCGACGCGTCCCGAAATGCAATATAACTAGACACATACGTGAAGAATACCAGTCAGCTCCCGATCTCCGCGCAACTTGACAAAAACTCGTTCACTCAAAGACAGTCTTATAAGATCAAAGGGTTCTTGGATTCCCGTCCCAGAGGAATCCATGTTATGAAGACAATCAAAAGAACCGTCGTGAACGCGCTTCAGCTGTAGAGTGGTTCCACGTGACTAATTCAAAGTCCGCCGAGTCTAGCAGCACTGCGAGCAGCATATCCTTCGTTATTGACGACCATGCCCGTGAGCAGATGTTCTGTTTTTATCGATTATTTGCTAACAAAAATGTCATTAGAAACATTACTGCGACTATTGTGACGTCTTTCTCACTCATGACTCTACCTCGGGTAAGCAGGTTTGCAGGATTTACCATACTGTTAGCTCACAATTTTACAGTAAGGAAAGCTCATAATAGTGGCAGGAACCACCTCGCGAACGTCCGTGAATACTACGCCTGTGTGTTTTCCCGGTTTTTGTCAGTTATGACCATGTCTGATTTTGTTCTTTACTATAGCACTTGGACACGACAAAGCCCAGAGCATCATCGACCAAATCACGTCCGCCTATGAAAGTGGGGGTCCGCCGGCAGGCGGTTTCGGATTCGGCCCTCAACATTTGGGTGCCCCTCCTCCGGCATTTGCTGTGCCCCCTCCGATGGGATATGGACCACCTCCGCCAAATTTTGCTGGACGTAAGTCCCTCTTTCGTCCTTATCAAAAGGAAAAGTCGTTGACGCAAAAGAAAATTGCGAACATAACAGCACGACCGCCCTTTCCTCCTGGACCGCCTGGTGCACCTGGGTTTCCTCCACCGATGATGCCACCCGGTGTGCCTCCTTTCCCGCCTAATGGTATGCCCCCGACAAGTATGCCACCTCCTGGTGTCTTTGGAGGTATGTTTTGTATACTTTATTTTTATCATTCAATGTCATTGACGATAACACTTTACAGGCCCATTTCCTCCTGGTCAAGGTCCTCCTGGTATGCCTCCTTTCCCGCCAAATGTCACGGCACCCAATTTCCCTTCGAGTGGACCGCCTCCTGCTGGTGGGCCGCCAGGCTTTGGAGGACCTCCACCTCCTGGTGCAAATCCTCCTGGCCTACCGGCGAATCCTGGTGGAAGTGGTCCAAGCATTCACCCAGACAGGTTACGTATGATGACCGGTGGCCGGTGATAGCTTTCTGTGTAATAAATGGATAATGAAAAAGTTGTTAAATATAATAATTCGTTGTTAGTAAATCCCCAATCCAAATCGGGTCTAGAGTAGGTACCAACGTGCGTGGTTGGCAGGCACCTGATAAAGGATGAGTTCGCTAATTTTAGCGTCAACGTTTCCATTCGCCATTCCTCCGTAACCTGTAACGTAATAAACTCTCTTTTGTTGACCACTATGTCCACCCAGCCTTTGCTGCAGCGCACAGCGACTAAGCGTATCGCTCTCCCCGTCCGTGTCGAGCCAAAGATATCTTTTGCAAACGAACGGACGTTCCTCTCATGGTTGCATTTCACTGTCGTCTTGGGAGGCCTGGCGGTTGGTTTGCTCAATTTTGGAGATAAGGTTCGTCAATGGCGGATCGTCGACAATGATTATCGTATAGGACTCATCTGCAATACACAGGTTGGGAGAATCAGTGCTGCTATGTTCTCTCTAGTTGGTCTGTGTCTGTTCATAAACGGGGGGCGTTTTTAGCTTTTGTCGTTGTTCTGATCTTGGTTGACCTATATAGCCATGGCTATCATGATCTATGCCCTGTATACATACCACTGGAGGGCGGCATCCATTCGCAGAGGGGGGCGGGGACCCTACGACGATAGGGTTGGTCCTGTAAGTTTACCAATCTCATTGGTTAAACAAACTCTAACTTCCATGACCTCACTTGAACCCTAGACTCTGCTTTGTATCGCACTGCTACGTACGGTGTCCCCTTTCTACCAACTGGTGCCTTACTCATTCCGCCCCCCTTTTAGTTGCAGTCGTCATAAATTTCATCCTCCGGTTCACTGAGGAACCGTAATTCTTGGTATAATGATCCGACCGACACCTATGCTGGCTATGCCCAACATTCTTGCTTCGACAAACATCCTCATTTTTATGGACTTAATCATGTGGATATATGTCTATTGTCAATACACGTTTATCTATTCGTATACAAAAAAAAGGTTTGCCAACACCCCGCCCGTTCCATCGAGTCTTTAGCTACGCTTTTGCCGTTTAGTCCCTGCCCTTGTTGAAGTTGTGTCGACCGATGAAATCGACATGGAACGGCGCACCTTGAGAAAAACATTAATTCAACCCATATTTTCACCAAGACATTAACTCACATGTTTCCGATTACCTCTCCCGACGCCGTTGATGCTCCTCGCACTAACAACACTCCCTGCCCTCCCGGTATCATCCTCTGTTTCACCTTCTGCGTCTGCCCCAGTTTGCGAATCATCTACCTCCATTGCATCTCCACCGCTTGCCCCTTCCATTTTCGGACCACCTTCTTCCTCATCTTCGCGGATCTCCAATCGCTTCTTGAGCACCATAATATCATAATCTGCCTTGTCCGCCAGTCGCTTCGTCTCAACCAAATGCGTCGTGGCGTCTATGAGCGCCTCGAGGTGTCCGACGTTGTCTCGTGTAGGCATGACCAGCCGCGAGGCAGAGATACCCAGCTCGGCTAGTGCCTGGTTGATTTTTGGTGTAAGCGCGGCTTTCGGTGCTGGTATTTTCCAGGACCGGGCGTAGGCGGGTTGATGAGCGGCTTTGGTGGCTATGGCAGAAGTTGGGATATCCACCCGGACAATGCAATGTTGGGCGTCTAATTGGAGAACGACGGATCAGTTCTCAAAAATCTCTGGATTTAAAAAGAATTTTTTACCATAAATAATATTTTTCGCTGTATTTGGCCTTGCGATAGCAGGCATAGATGACGTGGATGGCGTGCCGGGACTATCGTCTAAATTCCCTTTCTTCTTCTTGCTTACCTTGAATCCACCATCTCCAGTTCCCATGACCCCAGTCGCAACCGGATCGTCTTCGGTAATGTCTGGCAAACCGGAATCCATCCCCACAAGTGTGCGTAGCAGGTTTTCACGCTCTCGTTTGAATTTCCGTTCGTTCTGTTCGAGGCGTCGGACCTCGATGTATAGGGCTTCTTCTTCTGCTATTTGCTCTGCAGTGCGATTCTCTAGGCTTTCAAGATAGCGTTTTCGTGTCATCTCACGCTCTGCGAACTGGATTTAGTAAGGGCATTACTTTTAGACTGAAGATAGGTGACCTTTGTCGAACTGGAAGCTTTGGATCATAAGAGCCTTGCTGGTTTCGTCTCCTGCCCATGGCCGGTTGCGTATTAGCTTTCGGCAGACGCTATAGTACCGATCTTTAAGATCCTTTCATAGACATAAGAGAGGAAGCACATTGATCCGTGATAAAGACATACCTCCATCGTCCGCTGTTTGCCATCTGGGAAATCGTAGCGGTCGTGAATAACGTACCATCGCGTATCATAGCCTTTGGCAAGAGAAAAGAGGTAATCTGTCTCTTCCTTCGTCCATTCCCTGTCTGGGAAACAAGTCCAGAATGAGTGTCGTTTTCAGACTAGAAGGGCGTACCATCAAGGAACCGAGCGTATTCATCTTGGGAGTAAGTGAAATTGTTCGGCTGGATGTTGTACTTGGCAAACGAGTACTCTATAAGTTATTCAAAATAAGAAAGCATGTTAACACAAAAACCTTTTTTTCGTACCTGTGTTAACTTCATCAGTAACTTTCACCCAATGTTCCAGCTCAAGTCCGTCCCCTCGGGCACTATTTTTAAACTTCCGTACTTTCCTAAATTCAGTCAGCATCGAGTACAGACCAAGCTACACGAAAAAAGCCATACCATTTCACCTTCACACCTCCAACACCAAAATTCGGTTTCTTCTTAAGTTTAGGTTTCGCAAGCTGAGCCGCCAATGAAGGTGCAGATGGGCCTATGAGAGAATACAACTCGCGAGAAATACCCTCCGGTTTTCGAGTTGTTGGTTGGTGTACCTTCTTTATTTGTGAAGGACCTGAAGAACCGCTTCGTTCTGGCAGAGAAAGCGCACTCCGGATGTCCGCCGCAGAGACAGCCATGGCGATCAAGTGCAGAGTTGTATCATCACGTGAATGAATTTCTGGTAATAGTATGTGTGACTGATGTTGTCACGCACGGCCCCTGTCCTTACCAACAATGTTAACCTCAAGCCTGATTGCTGGTACTTCTGTCGCTCGCGACGCGACGATTCTGTTTAAAAATGGTGTCACATACAATATATTGACCCCCCATCCATTTTCCGTACTTCGAAAATGTTATTATCAGCGTGCAGGGGAACTTGACGTGCGCTGCTAATACCCAGGCGACGCAAGGTGGGCACCATGTAACCGGTTAACCAGGTGGTGCGGAGTTTCTGACATTGATATCTTGTTTTCATGTAGGCTCGTGACCAGTCTGCCTTTGATACGAATCCTGTCGTTTAACAATCAATCTTCAGCAATGCGAACTACCATATTGTCCCAGGAGCGACTGACAAACACGTTCATCCCAACAGCGAATGCCATTGTCGTCAAGGATATTCGTACGAAGACGCTGAGCGGTGCACCCGTCACGGTCATGTGCGATCCTACCATGGTACGTTCCTCGCTTCTTGATGCTTTCAGACGTTGGGTAGGGCTAAGTCTGATCCTGCATATTATAGATCTCGACCGACGTGGTTCAAATGCTGGAATGGCCCTTTCCAGCCAACATGAGTTGCATGGACGGTGTTCAACCTGTTGCTTGAGAGCTTGAAACATTCGTTAGGTTATGGGGATGTTTTTCTTTTACTGACACTCTTTCCTGCCATAACATCACAACCTACTGGCTACCCCTTCACTAATTTATGATCTTAATATAGCAACTGCGTGTTCCACGAGAGAAACGGTATCCCAAGAATTAAATTGTTTGAATCTCTTTATGAGCCATTACTGTGCAGAATTATGGGTTATGATTTACTCTGAAATTCTCTGAAATCTAGATGAAACTCCTCACTGGCCACCGCATCGAGCGTACTCCTATTTTCTGGGTCTCCCTCTCGCACGAAGCTACCAACCATTTAGCCTCTTTCGCACATTTCTTCGAATATTAGATGCTCGCATTGAATAATGCGTGTATCCGTAAGGTAAGGGTGGCTACCCTTACACCGGTTCATGTCGACCACATCCTCGCCATTGAAGCGCACATTCACATTCCTCGGGTTTTCCTCACTAGACTTTGCGAAGATAACCAACCTAAAACTGTTTCAGGAGGCAATGTGCTCTTATTTTCGAGAACTAATTGGTGGCATTAACGTTGTTCTAATATACCAACAATGTATCTTGGATGTCACCGTACAGGTGCTACAGTATTGTTGTGTGGAATATTGGATTGTAATCGGAGAAGGTGTGCATGTCACAATGCAATCCAAGACTCGCAAATGGCTGACGGGTCATCATAATTCAGTCTACCGATCTCGGCTGGATGTCAGGGATAAGCCTTGCCCTGGGCTTATACGCCTTGTTCTGTTTGTCTCTGATAAGATCCATTCGCAACAGAACCGTCCTGTGCATGAGCACCCCTTCAGCTCGTTGTTTGGGGATGACTCGCCCTCGTCCGCGGTTAATCCTGGATGGTAGGTAAAAGTTTCCATAATATTTGAGATTCAGAAAAATGAGCAACTCACGAAAGCTTTCGGATCCAGGAGTCATCGTCCTTTTGGAAGCGAATGTGCTGAGGTATGCATTCCAGTAACCACCACGTCTTTGAGATCTCTAGCATGTCATTGATAGGGCTTAGCAGGTCTGCAAGATCTTCTTCCTCCTCGTTTATAAAATCGTCGACTTCGCCCAATGTGGATTTCACCCCTATCGACATCAACGGGAGTTTTAGCGGTGGGGGCTTGCCAGAAAATGAAGTTACAGGCGGCGGACGATCTTTCACAACAGGCCACAGGGTAGTATAATCGAGGCCGACCCTAGCGAATGTATCCCGGGAGAAGAGAATGCCCGTGTTGAGTTTGAAGCATTCCCGGATCATCCATCGAAGGGATATGCGAGCGAGGTTGTTTCGCATCTCGTTCTTCACTGCCCCACCGCCAACATCTTGAAGTCCCGGCAATTGAGGTAAGTCACTTGGTAAGGCGCACACGGCGGAGGAGTACTTACCACAATGACACCCAGCAAACCACACTTCCTTCACATCTGTCTCGTGCTTTCCACCGTGTGCATATTGGCGTTCAAGCTCACGCAAAGTCTTTCCTCGGTGAGGCTTGTGGTCTACTTTCCTGGGGGCCTCTCCCCACTTGAGACCGAGGCTAATTTCTTCTTGTGTGGGGCGATTGAAAAAATTCGGTTTGAAACGAACGCGATGCTCATCCAAAGCAAGTGCATGTCGGAAAGCCTTGACGTGAGTGTTAAAAGTTGTAAAGGGAAGACGTTTCGGTATCACGCCGACAGAGCCAACCGTATCCCTGATTTTATGGATATTAGTGACAAGGAAATAGGTGAGATGTACACCCTACCAGACACCAAGCAGGTTAATATCGACTTCTATGGAGAAGGCTTTCTTGAAGGCTGAGCTTTGACGCCATCCCGTCTCGTCATTGCGAGAATACATTTTATAGGCGAATGGGACTTGTTGGTGGTTACATTTTGGAAGGAGCCCAACCTACGCTTGCATCAATATCGTAAACCGTAGTTTATGAAACCCCTTCACTGTCAAACCTTGTGAAGCCTCCATTATGTATTGTCAGTGTGGGTGTCCATAGCACTGAACAGCTGCATTGTACTTACATTCCGGCTAAAGCCCTGGCAGTGTCTTGAGATATATTAGTTACTGTATTCTGCTCAAACCCACGGAATACGCACAAGCGCCTCGCGAGAAGCCTGTAATCGACAAGTCAGAGGGGACATCAGAAAGACAAAGCGGCAAAAGCACCAAAAAGAGAGATC
>Ga0307509_10009651_pt1 | contig 11998 bp, 8 predicted proteins | sample 10_EM_MG_FD_202245 | JGI IMG/M metagenome (GOLD analysis project Ga0307509, IMG submission 202245) | Populus trichocarpa ectomycorrhiza microbial communities from riparian zone in the Pacific Northwest, United States - 10_EM | ecosystem: Host-associated > Plants > Roots > Unclassified | place... | reverse complement strand
GCTCGGTGATCGCTTCGAGCAGGCGCTGGCGCTGCGACGCGGCGACCAGCTGGGGATCCAGCTTGTGTCGGCCGCGCGGCAGGATCCGCGGCACCAGGCTCGCTTTGTTGGGATCAACGGTCTTCTTCACGCAAGGCCGATCGAGGTGCGGAGCGCTTACCCGTACCACGTCCTGCACTCCTGTGCAGCGCCGTGCGCGTTCGCCCGGTGGGGCTACAGGGCCGCTTCGTCGGGATCCGCAGTGCCGGCGCCACAGGCGATCTGCGGGCACTCGACGCCGACCGGCGCGCAGCGGCCGCAGCTCGCGTTGCAGCAGTGCATGTTCTTGCCGCAGCTCACGCCGCCGCAGGTGTCGCCGCTCGCAAGCTCGTCGGGCGCGACCGCACACCCAGCAGCGGGCGGTGCAGCGCTCACTCCCGGAGTGGCGCGGTGCGCCGCGATCGCGAACATCATCACCCGGCTGACGATACTGAGCACGATGAGCTTCATGACGTGAGACTCCTGGTCTGTTTGTAGAACACTGGCAGTCGCGGTCGCGAGCACGAACGACGTCGCGGAGCGACGGATTGTCACCGCGTGGCAACGAGTCGCCAATCGAGCGAACAGCGTTGGATTTGCACGCAACATCCAATGCGTGCGCGCGTCGCTGCCGCGACCCGAGCCGCTGCCGCGACCGGAGCCGCTACCGCTACCGCACGCCGCTACCGCTACCGCCACCGCCACCGCCACCGCCACCGCCACCGCTACCGCTACCGCTACCGCCACCGTCACCGTCACCGTCACCGTCACCGCCACCGCCACCGCCACCGCCACCGCCACGGTCACCGCCACCGCCACCGCCATCGCCACCGCCACGGTCGCCGCCACCGCCATCGCCACCGTTGCCACCCGCAGCTTCCGCTGGAATCCCGAGAGCCTGCGCGCTTCGCCGAAAGATCGTTCAAGCGATGTCGATCGCGTTGGGGCTCGTTCGTCGCGCCTGTAGAAAGGACACACCCACCATGCGCTTCATGATGCTGATGTACCCCGGCGCCAAGGGCGAGACCGCCCAGCTCCCCACCGACGCGGCGGTCGCCGAGATGATGAAATACAACGAGGAGCTCGCGAAGGCCGGTGTGCTCCTCGCGCTCGACGGGCTCCACCCGTCCGCGAAGGGCGCGCGCATCCGCATCCACGCCGGCAAGCGCACGGTCACCGACGGCCCGTTCAGCGAGGCCAAGGAGCTGATCGGCGGCTACTGGCTGATCCAGGTCCGCTCCAGGGAAGAGGCCGTGCAGTGGGCGTCGCGCATGCCACTCCTCGATGACGAGATGATCGAGCTCCGCCAGGTCTTCGAGATCTCCGAGTTCTCCGAGGAAGCCCAGCGGCTCGCCCAGCCCGTCTCCGACGCGCTGCCCCGCAACGCGTGACGCGGCGGCCCCGCGGCGCGCCGCGCTGAACGGCGCAACAACACGGGTAGCCAACCGCCGGCGCGATCCCGGTGCTGGGTGGCGCCGACGCGCACCCCAGGGTCTAATCGGCGGCAGTGACCCTCAGCGACACCCACCGCGCGATCGACGCGGTCTGGCGGATCGAGTCCGCCCGCCTCATCGCGGGCCTCGCCCGCATGGTCCGCGACGTCGGCCTGGCCGAGGAGCTCGCGCAGGACGCGCTGGTCGCCGCGCTCGAGCGCTGGCCGGACAGCGGCGTGCCCACCAACCCCGGCGCCTGGCTGATGGCGACCGCCAAGAACCGCGCGATCGACCGGCTGCGTCACGCCAAGCTGATCGATCGCAAGCACGCCGAGCTCGGCCACGCCGTCGACGAGCCGCCCGACCCCGCCGCGGCGCTCGAGGCCGCGCTCGACGGCGACCCCGGCGACGACCTGCTGCGCCTGGTGTTCACCTCGTGCCACCCGGTGCTGCCGCCCGAGGCCCGCGTCGCCCTGACCCTGCGCCTGCTCGGCGGCCTGACCACGCCGGAGATCGCGCGCGCGTTCCTCGTCCCCGAGCCGACCATCGCGCAGCGCATCGTGCGCGCCAAGCGCACGCTCGCTGACGCCGGCGTGCCGTTCGAGGTCCCGCGCGGCCCCGAGCTCGCCGATCGGCTCAGCTCGGTGCTCGAGGTCATCTACCTGGTGTTCAACGAGGGCTACTCGGCGACCTCCGGCGAGGACTGGATGCGGCCTGCGCTGTGCGAGGACGCGCTCCGGCTCGGCCGCATCCTCGCGCAGCTCGTGCCCGACGAGCCCGAGGTCCACGGCCTGGTCGCGCTGATGGAGATCCAGGCGTCGCGGACCCGCGCGCGGATCGGCCCGGGCGGCGCGCCGGTGCTGCTGCTCGACCAGAACCGCGCGCGCTGGGACCACGTCCTGATCCGCCGCGGCCTCGCCGCGCTCGATCGCGTCGACGCGCTCGGCGGCGCGCGCGGGCCCTACGCGCTGCAGGCCGCGATCGCCGCGTGCCACGCGCGCGCGGTCACCGCCGAGGCCACCGAGTGGCCGCGGATCGCCGCGCTGTACACCGCGCTCGCCGAGCGCGTGCCGTCGCCGGTGGTCGAGCTCAACCGCGCGGTCGCGTTCGCGATGGCGTTCGGTCCCGCCGCCGCCCTGCCCCTGGTCGACGCGCTCGCGGCCGACGGCTCGCTCGCGAGCTACCACCTGCTGCCCAGCGTGCGCGGCGACCTGCTCGCCAAGCTCGGCCGGTTCGACGAGGCCCGCGCCGAGCTCGAGCGCGCCGCCGCGCTGACCCGCAACGCCCGCGAGCGCGCCCTGCTGCTCGAGCGCGCCGCGGCGTGCGCCCCTGGCGCGGATCGCTAGGCAGCGGCTGGGCGTTGGGCCGCGGGAACGGCGAGCGATCGGATCGCTTGATCTGCTGGATCGACGAGCGCGAGGCTCCCGGCGGTAGCCTCGGTCGCGCTTCGCGCTCCCTCGCCTAGCGCTGATCCGGACGGTCGTGCGTGGTGAGCAGGAACGTCCAGTAGCGCGCCGTGTCGTGCAGGCGATCGAACCGGCCCGACTTGCCGCCGTGGCCGGCCGCCATGTCGATGTCGAACACGATCGGGTTGTGATCGGTCTTGGTCGCGCGCAGCTTGGCGACCCACTTGGCGGGCTCGAAGTACTGGACCTGGCTGTCCCACAGGCCCGTGCGCACGTAGATCGACGGGTAGGCCTGCGGCTTGATGTTGTCGTACGGCGAGTAGCCCAGCATGTAGTCGTAGGCCGCCTTCTCCTTGGGGTTGCCCCACTCGTTGAACTCGTTGGTGGTCAAAGGGATCGACTCGTCGAGCATCGTGGTGACCACGTCGACGAACGGCACCGCCGAGATCACGCCGCGGTACAGGTCCGGCCGCAGGTTGAGGATCGCGCCCATCAGCAGGCCGCCCGCGCTGCCGCCCAGCGCGTAGACCTGATCGTGCGCACCGTACTTGTGCGCGACCAGGTGCTCGGTCACCGCGATGAAGTCGGTGAACGTGTTGCGCTTGTGCATCAGCTTGCCGTCCTCGTACCAGGCACGCCCCATCTCCTGGCCGCCGCGGATATGCGCGATCGCGCAGATCCAGCCGCGGTCGAGCAGCGGGAGCTGCCGGAGGTCGAAGCCCGGATCGGATGAGCTGCCGTACGAGCCGTAGCCCGTGATGAGCAGCGGCGCGCTGCCGTCGAGCTTGGCGTCCTTGCGGTGGACCACCGAGATCGGGACCTCGACGCCGTCGCTGGCGCGGGCGTGGAGGTACTCGGTGACGTACTGCGCGGCGTCGTAGCCCGGCACCGGCTCGACCTGCAGCACGGTCTTCGCGCGGGTCGCGACGTCGAGCTCGATCACCGTGCGCGGCGTGACCGGCGAGGTGTACTGGTAGCGCACCCGCGTGGTGCCGGCGTCGGGCAGATCCTGGACTCTCATCGCGTACGCCGGCTCGTCGGCCTCGACGAAGAACGCCTCGCCCTTGGCCGGCAGGATCTCGACCTTGCGCAGCCCGCCCTTGCGGACGGTGGCGGCGACGAAGCCGTGCGCCACGGTAAACTCTCGCTCGACCAGGACGTCGGGGCTGGCCGGCACCAGGTCGCGCCACGCCCGGCGATCGCGCAGCTTGCCGTCCGGGACGGTGACGAGCCGGAAGTTCTTGGCGCCGGCGTTGCTGCGGATCACGAAGCGACCGTCGAGGTGATCGAGCGAGTACAGGTGATCGGCCTCGCGGGGCAGCGCGACGCGGTCCGGCGCGGTCGGCCGGTCGGCGTCGATCAGCCGGATCTCGTCGTTGGTCGTCGCCGACAGGGCGATCTGGATGTACTTGTGCGACTTGGTCGGCTTCACGCTGACGTAGTATTGACCGTCGGGCTCGATGAAGACCTGCGCGTCGCTCGCCGCGCCGAGGGTGTGGCGGAACACGCGATCCGCGCGCAACGTCGTCGGATCCTTTCCGACGTAGAACACCGTCTTGTGGTCATTGGCCCACGCCAGGCCGAGCTCGGGCGGGCGGTCGGCGTGGACGTTGGTCGCGGTGTCGGGCAGCACCTTGCCGGTCGTGAGATCCTTGATGTGCAACACGAACTGGAGCCGGCCGACGGTGTCATCAGTCCACGCCAGCAGCTTGCCGTTGCGGCTGACGGCGGCGTTGCCGAGCGCGTAGAACGCAGTGCCGCGCGCCAGCTCGTTGCAGTCGAGGATGACCTCCTCGGGCGCGTCGAGCTTGCCCTTGTGGCGGACCAGCACGGGTTGCTCCTGGCCGGGCGCGAACCGCCGCTGGTACCAGTAGCCGTCCTCGAATTCGGCGACCTCGGCGAAGCTGTCCGCGACGTGGCCGCGTAGCTCGGCGAACAGCTGGTCCTCGAGCGGCTTGGCCGGGCCGAGGATGGCCCTGGCATAGTCATTCTCGGCGCCGAGGTACGCGAGCATCTCGGGCCGCTTGCGCGTGTCGTCGCGCAGCCAGTAGTACGGATCCTCGCGGTCACCGTTGGGTGACTTGATCGTGTACGGGTGGCGCGCCGCGACCGGCGGCGTCACGGTTGCCGCCACCGCGGTGGGCTTGGCCGCGACCGGCGCCGGCGCGGCGGCGACCGGCGCCGCAGGCGGGCTGACGGGCGGCGCGCTCGCGGTCGAGCCGCAGCCGCCGTACCCGAAGGTCGCGAGGATCAGGACCAGGCGCTTCATGCCCCGGCAGTACCACGACTCGCGGCCCGATCTCCCGCGAACCCAGCGGTCCGCCGCGCCCGCGCGACCCAGCGGCCCACCGCGAGCCCGGCGCTCCCGCGCGAGCCCGGCGCTCCCGCGCGAGCCCGGCGCTCCCGCGCGAACCCGGCGACCCAGTAGCCACCCTCCCCGCGCGCCCGCGGCTCAGAACGGCAGGTCGTCGTTGTCGCGCGTGCCGTGCTCGTCGCGCGGCCGGGGCTCGTCGTCGCGCGGCGGGACGTCGTCGTAGGCGGGGGCGCGGCCGCGCGGCGCCTCGCTGCCGTTCGATCGGCCGCGCGGCGCCTCGTCGTAGCCGTCCGAGCGGCCGCGCGACTCGCGCCGGGCGCTGGCGGGCTCGACCTTCCAGCAGTCCAGGCTGTTGAAGTACTTGACCTCGCCCTGCGGGCTGCGCCACTCGCGGCCGCGCAGGCTGAAGTCGATGCGCACCATGTCGCCGACGCGCATGCCGTCGAGCTGGGCGCAGCGGTCACCGGTCAGCTGGAACAGCACGGTCTGCGGATACTTCGGGTTGTCGGTCAGCTCGAGCACGAACTCGCGCTTGGTGAAGCGCTCCGAGACCTGTTTCGTTTCGAAGATGGTGTGCAGCTTGCCGGTCGCTTCGATGCCCATGCCCGGCACCATACGCGGGTGGGCTGACAGCGGCTACCTCATGGCAGCAGCTCGGTCCACCGCGTCTCCAGGCACAGGAGGTTGTTGTCCTCACGCGTGCAGCATGAGATCGGGGCGTTGTCGGTGACGTGCACGGGCGGGCACATCGGCACGGTGCCGCCGAGCCAGCCCCGCGTCCACACCGTCGCCGACGCCCAGTCGGTCTGCATGATCGGCGCGCGCTGGCCCGGGACCGTCGCGTAGAAGTCGTCGCCGCTGCCGCTGTCGGCGTCCCACAGCTCCGAGCCGCCGGCCAGCGCGGCCACGCTCCCCGGATCGTGGAAGTCGTTGTAGCGCCAGTCGCCCATGCAGTCGGACGCCGGCCACGACACCGCGTTGGTCGAGTCGCACGTGCTGGTGTGGTGCGTGTCGCTCGTCCAGCTGCCGAAGCTCAGGCGCTGCGAGGCCAGGTTGCCGAACAGATCGAGCCCGCCGCACGAGCCGAGGAAGCAGTCGTGATCGTCCGAGCTCGCGCTGGTCACGCGCAGCTCGTAGCTGTGCCGCCACCCCGGGTGATAGACCGGCGGGACCTCCATCTGCACCATCTTGAGGTTGGCCACCACCGGCTTGTGATCGCTCAGCCGGTTGCCGACGCTGTCGACCGGCACGCTCGCGTACGGGAACGGCGCGCGCCAGACCGGCGCCGTCGAGCCCGGGTAGCTGTCGCAGCCGGGCAGCGCGCTGCACGCCTTCGAGCCCTTGGCCACCACCCACTTGCTGGTCGTGAACGCCGGATCCTCGGGGCGGCGGCCGGGCCGGACGAACACGTAGTCGTAGCGCTCGGTGACGTCGTCCGGCCCGTGGTCGCGGCCGATGTAGGTCGACGCGCCGCCGCCGTCCACCATGTCGTAGTCCGACACGGTGTCGCGCACGATGTCCGCGTGGTCGATGTCCCAGTCCCAGCCGTACGGGCCGTGCCACGGGTTGACCCAGTCGGTCGACGGCATGTCGCCCACCCGGTCGGGCGGCACGAGCTGGAGCGTGGCCATCATGGTCTGGTACTCCGGCATGTTCCACTGGTCGGCGCGGGTCGCGCTCTGCAGCCGGCCGTTGATGTTGAAGTCGCCCATCACGATCGTCGGCCGGGTCGGATCCTCCGAGGTCACGCGGTTGATGAACCCGTCCATCTGCGCGAGCTGCGCCGCGCGGGCCTCGGCGTTGGTCGGCGGCGACTCGCACTGGAACACCACCTTGGTATAGATGTCGTAGAGGAAGCACGCCTCGGGGCCGAGCAGGCACAGCGCGCCCGACTTGGCGAACTCCTTGATGTAGTCGCCGGCGCTGGTGAACTCGCCGCCGCACGCCTCGGGGTCGGCGTTGAGGTGGGTGGCGAACACGTCGACGTAGGCGTCGCCGGTCGGCTTGCAGCCGAGGTTGGCGTTGCAGTCCGGGCCCGGGCCGCCGAACCAGATCCGCGCCCACAGCACGCCCTTCTTCTTCATGCAGTCCTCGCCGCGGCACGTGGTGTAGGCCTCCCAGTCGCTGCGCGCGATCGGGTAGCGCGACAGGATGTAGACGCCGCCGTTGTTCTCGTCGAGGCCGAGCGTGGACAGCTTGGAGAACAGCGCGGGATCCTTCTCGCTCGGCGGGCCGACCCAGAAGAACGGCTGGGCGCCCATCGCCACGCGGGTCGCGTTGGCCGCGCCCAGGATCTCCTGAAACTTGCCGGGGTCCCACGCCTCCTCGAGCGCGACCACGTCGAACGGCGCGAGGTACTCGCCGATCAGGTTGCTCGGGATCCGCGAGTCATCGAGCGCGTCGTCGCCGAACAGGTGCTCGACCTCGTGCATGAACGGGGTGAACCGCTTCACGTTGAACGTGGTGAACGTGACGTTCTGGCCGGGCGGCACGCCGAACAGCAGGGTCTCCCACTGCGTGCGGTCGACGTCGTGCGGGCCCTGGGTCGCGCCGATCGGCGGGCTGACCGAGTCGAGCGCGAGCTCCTCGGGGTACGCGCCGATGCCGGTCGTGCCGTTGGGCTGGAGCTGCGACACCGCGAAGCCGACGCCGATCACGTTGCTGGGCTGGACCAGGGTCATGCCGCGCAGGCCGATCGAGAACTCGGCGTCGAACCGCGCGACGTCGCCGCCGCCGCCCGGGCGGACCGCGCCGAGCTTGCCGTCGAACGCCGGGACGTCGTCGGCCCAGCCCAGCGGGATGCAGCCGAACCGCCCGCACAGCTCGCGGAAGTCGATCGGCACCCAGCGGGCGGTGCCGCCTCCGATGACCGCCTTCATCGGCGTGACCTTGCCCGACGCGAGGTCGAGGTCGTACGCGCGGTCCTCGCCGTCGGGCAGCGCGTAGGTCGCGGCGCTGCGGCCGTCCGAGCGCTGGTAGTCGAGGTAGATCCGGATCGAGCCGTACGCCGGGCCCGGGATGTCCTTGAGGAAGACGTGCAGCGTCAGGCTGTCCTCGGCGACGATCACCTTGCCGCCCGCGACCTTCATGCCGGGGTTGCCATACGGGAACGTCACCGCGCCGTAGTACTCGTGATCGTTCATCACGCCGTCGACGATCCACGGCGCCCACGCGGTGTCGGGCGCGGGGCTGGACGGCTTGGTCAGCGGCGGCACGGTCTTGCACTGCCCGGGGCCGCTGCCCTCGGTATACGGACAGGTGTAGTGGTACGGGCCGGTGTCGGCCTGGCTGAGATCGCCGGTGGCGTCGTCGGGCGCCGCGCACGCCACCAGGCCGAGGCCGAGCAGCGTGAGCGCGCCGGGTGCGAGCATTGTCGTGAGCTTCATCCGGGTTCCTTTCGTTGGGACCCGGTAGAAGCCGTCCGCGCGCGATGTGAACGCCGAGCGCGCGTGAACGCGCTACGCCGCCTCGCGCGCGAGCTCGGCGACCAGCAGGGCAAGCAACGCCTCGGTCTGCGCGATCATCTCGGGCTGCGCGCGGCCCATCGCGCGGCGCACCGCGGCCTCGACCGTGCCCTTGCGCTCGCGGTCGACCCGACGGCCGGCCGGGGTGAGCCGGAACCGCACGCGGCGGCGGTCGGCCGGGTCGGGCTTGCGCTGGAGCAGGCGCTGGCGCTCGAGCCGCGCGAGCACGCCGGTCAGCGTGCTGGGGTGGAGGCCGAGGATGCCGGAGATCTCGCTCGCGGTCGCGTCGGGCGACTGGCCGACCACGCGGATCACCAGGCGCTGCGGGCCGGTCACGCCGAGCGTCCGGCCCATCCGCTTCGAGGTCACCGCGAGCGCGTGGACCAGCTCCCACAGCCGCTGCATGAACTTCAAGGTCTCGCCGCCCGGGGTGCGCCGCGCCGTCGTGGCCATTCGTTGCTATACCAACGATCCGGCCGGCGGGCTACGCCGCCACGGTCGGCGGATCGAGCGCGCGCAGCCGCGCCGCGTGCAGGATCGCGAGGCTGATCGCGGTCTCGACGTCGGGCGCATAGGCCAGCCGGCCGGGCTCGCGCTTGATGCCGGCGCGGTCGAGCAGCTCGGCGACCTCGGCCGTGAGCCCGGCGAAGATCACCTTGACCCGCGAGCGGAACAGCCGGTCGAGCACCGACTCGAGCGCGACCAGCCCGGTCGCGTCGATCGTCGGCACGTGCTGCATGTTGAGCACGAAGGTGTGGTCCTTGCCGCTGCCGACCGTGGCGATCACCTCCATCGCGGACTGCGCGGCGCCGAAGAACATCGGGCCGGCGATCTCGTAGAGCCGCACGCCGGGCGGCAGGTCGACGGCGAGCCCGAGCCGCTCGGGCGACTCGAGCGCGACCGTGGTGGTCTCCGCCATCCGGCGCATGAACAGCAGCGCGGCGAGCACCACGCCGACCGTCACCGCGATCACCATGTCGAACACCACGGTCAGCGTGAAGCAGGTGACCATGACGATGACGTCGCTGCGCGCGGCGATCCGGAGCAGGCGCGTGAAGTGGCGGGCCTCGGACATGTTGCGCGCGACCACGATCAGCAGCGCCGCGAGCCCCGCCATCGGCAGGTAGGAGACCAGCGGGGCCAGCACGATGGTGCACGCCAGGATGAACACGGCCTGCATCGCGGCGGCGAACGGCGAGCGCGCCCCGGCGCGGATATTGGTGGCCGTGCGGGCCAGCGCGCCGGTCGCCGCGATGCCGCCGAAGAACGGGCACAGCAGGTTGCCGATGCCGAGCGCGATCAGCTCGGCGTTGGGGTCGTGGCGGGTCCCGCTCATGCCGTCGGCGACCACCGCGGCCATCAGCGACTCGATCGCGCCGAGCATCGCGATCGCGAACGCGGACGGCACGAGCTCGCGGATCGTGTGGTAGTCGAGCGTCATGCCGCCGAGCCGCCACGGCACCACCGGGATCGGCGGCAGCGGCGGGATGCCGTGCTGCAGCTCGTTGCCGATCCGGTAGCTGAACCGGCTCCCGATCGTCGAGGCGTGGAACCCCGGCCACCAGTGACTACACATGACCACCGCGACCGCCACCACGGCCAGCGCGATCAGCGGCGCCGGCACGCGCTTGATGATCCGGGGCAGCCCGAGCAGCAGCGCGATCGTGACCGCGGCGACCCCGGCGTCGTACGGGTTGATCTGGCCGCGCGCGTCCCACAGCGCCTGGAGGTAGTCGAAGGTGCCCTCGGTGCGCGGCAGGCTGAGCCCGAACACGTCCTTGAGCTGGAGCACGCCGATCACCACGGCGATGCCCATCGTGAAGCCGGTGGTCACCGGGTGGGGCACGAACTGCATCAGCTTGCCGAGCCGGGCCAGGCCCATCACCACGAGCATCACGCCGGCCATCATCCCGGCGACCAGCAGCCCGGCGAGCCCGAACTTGTGGACGATCGGCACCAGGATGACGACGAACGCGGCGGTCGGCCCGGTGACCTGGGTCCGGGTGCCGCCGAGCAGCGAGCACACGAAGCCGGCGATGATCGCGGTGTACAGGCCGTGCTGCGGCGGGACCTCGCAGGCGATCGCGAGCGCCATCGACAGCGGGAGCGCGACCACGCCGACCACCAGCGCGGCCAGCAGGTCGGCGCGGAAGTCCTTGATCGAGTAGCCCTCGCGCAGCCGGGATCGCAGGCCGAACGCCAGGAGGTCCTTCGCGCGATACGCCAGGGCGAGCTGCTTCTGGATCGCGTCCGGCAGCTCGTTCACGTAGCGCAGTGATCGGCGGATCACGGGAGCAGTATCGCCGTGCCGGCCCGCGTTGTCACGAAGCTGGCATTTCGCCGTCCGGGCGGGTCGCCGGGGCCGGCCGGAGCGGGCGCGCGCGGCCCGCTGCCGCGAATTCGTTTGAGGTGAAACGATTCGCGCGAGGGCTGCGCGCGGGCCGCGGACATGCCATGACTACGGAGCTTGTCCCGCATCGGTCCCGCGCCATGACGCTCGTCGAGCGCACCCGAACGTTGCGACGCTGGCAGGGCCGGCTCCGGGACGCGTGGCGCCGGATCTACGAGTCCTGGCTGCTCGCCAAGCAGCGCCTGGTCCCGAGCGAGCGCCAGCGCCTGTTCGGGCTGACCATCGCGATCGGCGGGGTGTGCGGGCTCGCCGCGGTGGCGTTCCACGTCGGCATCCAGGTCGTCGCGGCCGCCACGATCGACCGCGCGATGGCGGCCGGCGGCGACGCCTGGATCGGCTGGACCCTGGCGGTGCCGGTCGCCGGCGCGCTGCTCGCGGGCCTCGCGCTGGCCTACGTGGTGCCCAACGCGCGCGGCAGCGGCATCCCGCAGGTCAAGGTGGCGTACAGCCCCAAGGGCGGCCGGCTGCGGCTGCGCGACTCGCTCGGCAAGTTCGTGATCGGCGTGCTCCAGATCGGCACCGGCTCGTCGCTCGGCCGCGAGGGCCCGACCGTCCAGATCTGCGCCGGCGTCGCGACCGGCCTGGGCCGGATCGCCGGGGTGTCGCAGCGCAACGTCAAGCGCCTGATCCCGGTCGGCGCGGCGGCCGGCATCGCGGCGGCGTTCAACGCGCCGATCGCGGCGGTCACGTTCACGATCGAGGAGATCGTCGGCACGCTCGACCAGACGCTGCTGTCCGGCGTGATCGTCGCCGCGGCGCTCGCGGCGGTGGTCGAGCGCACCGTGCTGGGCGGCCACCCGGTGTTCGACCTGCCGCAGGGCTTCGGGCTCGACTCGGCGTCGTCGCTGCTGCTCTACGCCGGGCTCGGCGTCGCCGCCGCCCTGGTCGCGGTCACGTTCAGCGAGTCCCTGCTCGGCGTGCGCGCCTGGTTCCGCGCGCGCACCCGGCTGCCG